>Ga0233444_10002198_pt1 | contig 20814 bp, 18 predicted proteins | sample SI_124_October20_6_FD_182792 | JGI IMG/M metagenome (GOLD analysis project Ga0233444, IMG submission 182792) | Seawater microbial communities from Saanich Inlet, British Columbia, Canada - SI_124_October2016_10_MG | ecosystem: Environmental > Aquatic > Marine > Inlet | place: Canada: British... | reverse complement strand
AGTATTTCCCATCATTCTTTTCGTTATTTAATTACAATTGAAAACCAAAGCAAAGAAACAGTTCAACTCATTAAAAGATATTGGATAATAAACGAAAGCCGAAAACGTCCTCAAGTTGTAGAAGGATCAGGAGTGGTTGGAAAAAAACCAATAATTAAATCTGGGCAAGTGATACAATATGAATCTGGTTGCATCTTAAATTCTCCTACTGGATCAATGAAAGGCCACTATTCAATGATTAATCTTAGTTCTACCAATGAATTTAAACTAGAAATTCCTGTTTTTCAGCTAGAAACTCCTTTTTCTCTCAATTAAAAAACTACAGCGGTAGATAAACAATTTTTTTTGTTTCAAAAAAATCTTCTTCGTAAAAATCCGATAAAGCAAAGATTCTTGCTTTAGGAAAGTTTTTTAGTTCTTCGGTCAAATCACCTCCCTTTAAATATAAAACACCGTTGGGTAAATCGTGCTTACTCTTTTTCCTGATATTTTTTTTTATCCAAGGAACAAAGACATCCATTCGAGTTACTGCGCGACTAACTACAAAATCAATAGGCTTTTTAAATTCTTGCGCTCTTTGGTGCCGAGCCTCTACATTTTTTATATCTAAAGCTTGACTAATTTCTTGAACCACTTTAATCTTTTTCTGAATGCTATCGATTAAATGAAAATCTACTTGAGGAAATAAAATTGCTAATGGAATACCTGGAAATCCTCCACCAGTTCCTACGTCAAGAATTTGAGTGCCTGGAGAAAAATTAATCAAACGTGCAATACTCAAAGAATGAAGTATATGTCTTTCATATAGCTCGTTAATATCTTTTCGAGAAATCAAATTTATTTTTTCGTTCCATTTTCTGTAAAGTGATTCCAATTGATTAAATTGCTTTATTTTTCGAGGTGATAAGTCTTGGAAGTAATGTTCTACAATATTCAAAATGTAAATTTTTATCAAAAATATAACTAGTAAAGAAATAAACCACAATTAATTCACCAAGTATGCCTAGAGAAATTAAACCGTTACGATTTTCCCGTAAAGATCCAAAGAAATTTTTTATTACTCTAAACAAGCGTGTAAACGAACATTTTAAAAAAATAAACGCACCCAAAACAGGAAACTGGAAACTTTATTCAAAAACAGGAATTATGTTTATCTTATTCATAACCCCTTATTTTCTAATTTTATTTACAGACTTTAATGCTTGGATTAAATTAGCACTTGCACTTGTAATGGGTATTGGAATTGCTGGTGTAGGAATGAATGTTATGCACGATGGAAATCATGGGTCTTTTTCAAAAAATCCCTGGGTAAATAAAGTTATGGGGGCTAGTATTTACTTTTTAGCTGGAAATGTCCACAACTGGAAAGTTCAACACAACATACTCCATCACACCTACACAAACATTCATGGACATGATGAGGATCTCGAAGCTGGAAGAATAATTCGTTTTTCAAAACACAGTCAATGGTTATCTATTCACAAGTATCAGCATTTGTATTTTGTGTTTATATATGGACTACTAACGATAAATTGGGTGATAAGCACCGACTTTCGTCAGACCTGCAGATACATAAAACGAAAATTAACTTACAGAAATGCAATCCAACCCATTAGACAATGGATTATTTTAATTTCTACTAAGTTAATTTATTTTGTGATTTGGATAGTAATTCCAATCTTGTTTTTGGAGATAGTGTGGTGGAAAATTTTAATTGGTTTTTTTCTAATGCATTATGTTGCAGGACTAATCTTAAGTCTTGTATTTCAGCTGGCTCATATCATCGAAGACGCTCAAATGCCCCTACCTGAAAAAAAGACCGGTACTATGAAAAATACATGGGCAATTCACCAACTGCTTACTACAGTTAATTTTTCAACCAAAAACAAATTCGTGAACTGGTTTACTGGAGGGTTAAATCACCAAATAGAGCACCACATTTTTCCACACATCAGCCACATACATTACACAGATATTGCTAAAATTGTTAAAAAAACTGCAAAAGAATTTAATTTACCCTATAACGAGTATAAAACTACTAGAAGTGCCTTATTTTCGCATTTCAAATATCTAAAACAGATGGGGCTTCAACCTTCTTAAACTCGTTATTAAATGGAAAAATTATCAGAAAGAATTAATAGCTTACCTGTTTCAGCAACACTAGCTATGGCTGCAAAAGCACGGGAACTTAAAAACAACGGCATTGATGTAATTGGGCTCAGTTTAGGAGAACCTGATTTCAATACTCCTGAATATATTAAAGATGCCGCAATAAAAGCGGTAAATGATAATTACAACTCCTATTCACCTGTTGATGGATATGCAGACTTAAAAGATGCAATTTGCACCAAATTTAAACGCGACAACAATCTAAACTACAGACCTTCGCAGATTGTAGTTTCCACGGGAGCTAAGCAATCAATCGCAAATTTATGTATGGTTTTACTCAATCCTGGAGATGAAGTTTTACTTCCCGCACCCTATTGGGTGAGTTATTCTGCAATTGCAACTTTGGCAGAAGCAAAATCTGTCATTATTCCTTCATCAATTGAGACAGATTTCAAAATTACTCCCAAACAATTGGAAGCAGCTATTACGCCTAAGACAAAACTGATCATGTTCAATTCACCCAACAACCCGAGTGGAACAATTTATACTGAGGCTGAATACAGAGCATTAGGAAAGATTTTAGAGAAATATCCTGATATTTTTATCCTATCTGATGAAATATATGAACACATCAACTACGGAATAAAACACTTTAGTATTGCTGCAATTCCAGAATTATATGACCGTACAATTACTGTAAATGGTGTAGCAAAAGCTTTTGCTATGACGGGTTGGAGAATTGGTTATATTGGAGCTGCCGAATGGATTTCAAAGGCTTGTAACAAAATGCAAGGTCAAATAACGAGTGGTGCAAACTGTATAGCACAGCGAGCTACCATAACAGCGCTTTTAGAACCCGTGAGTAAAATCAAATATATGGTCGATGAGTTTAGTCGTCGTAAAAATTTAATTATCGAATTATTATCCCAAATAAAAGGATTTAAAATGAACCGCCCTGATGGTGCTTTTTATGTTTTCCCTGATGTTTCTTTTTACTTTGGAAAAACTATTGGTGGGACGACAATAAACGATGCAAGTGACTTTGCACTATTTTTGTTAGAAAAAGCCCACGTTGCGACCGTTACAGGAGAAGCCTTTGGAAATGAAGATTGTATTCGTATATCCTATGCTGCATCTGAGGAAAGCATTAAAAAAGCTGTTGAACGTATTTCTAGGGCTTTGTCTTAAAATGAACAGTTTATAAGTAATAAAAAACCGGCTCAAACCGGTTTTTTATTACTTAAGCTTTTATTAATGTTTTATTTATCCATTTACGACTTCCTCTTGATGGTTGATTGATTCTTGATGGATTGCTTTAAAAATCTTTAAAATAAATTCTTCTGACAAACCTCGGTCTTTTCCTTCTAAAATCATTTTACCTAAAATTTCGTTCCATCGTTTATTTTGTAAAACCGCAACATTCTTAGATTTCTTTAACAAACCTATTTCTTCTGCAACTAGCATACGTTTTCCCAAAGTATCGAGTATGGTCTGATCAGTGATGTCAATTTGAGTACGAAGATTATTCAAAGCAGTATTATAAGCCTCTTCTTGATCACTTTCTTTTCGGATTTTGAGATCTTTCATAATTTGAATTAATCTTGTAGGTGTAACTTGTTGAGCAGCATCACTCCAAGCATTATCTGGATCCCAATGTGACTCTACCATCAAACCGTCAAAATTTAAATCTAAAGCGGTTTGACAAATATCAAAAATTAAATCTCGTCTACCAGCGATATGAGAAGGATCGCATAGCAAAGGAAGGTCTGGAAATTTATTTTGTGCCTCCACAGCAATCTGCCACTCAGGATTGTTTCGATATTTTGTCTTTTCATAAGACGAAAAACCTCTATGTATCAAACCTAATTTTTTAATGTTAGCAGTATGCAAACGCTCTACTCCACCAAGCCATAGTGCCAAGTCAGGGTTAACAGGGTTTTTTACCAATACAATTTTATCAGTTCCCTCAAGGGCATCTGCTATTTCTTGCATAATAAAGGGGCTAACAGTTGATCGAGCACCAATCCACAAAATATCTATATCGTGTTCGATTGCTAATTTTACATGATCTTTATTTGCTACTTCGGTAGCTGTAAGTAGACCAGTTTCCTCTTTGGCTTTTTGTAACCACTTCAACCCAATTGCTCCTACCCCTTCAAACATTCCTGGTCGGGTTCTTGGTTTCCATATTCCTGCACGAAGAACTGTAACGTCAGAATCTTTTAACTGATGAGCAATTTTCAACACCTGTTCTTCTGTCTCTGCACTACAAGGCCCACCAATTACAAGTGGGTGAGAAAGACCGAAGTCATTAAGCCATTCTCTCATCTGAGATTTATTTTCCATTTTATTTTGTTTTTATTTTTTACTAATTCCGTTTAATATTGATGTTAATTGATTGGTGTTTTTCATTTCCCGAAACAAACTTTTATAATCGTCATTTACTAACAATTTTTTGAAGTGTTCTAAGTTTTTTATGTACGCGTCCAAAATCTCGATCACGTTCTCTTTATTTTGTTCAAAAATGGGAGTCCACATTTCAGGAGAGCTTTTAGCTAAACGAACTGTTGATTCAAATCCACTTCCAGCGAGGTCAAAGATATTATTCTCATCTTCTTCTTTCTCAAGAACTGTTTTTCCTAACATAAAAGAACTGATGTGTGATAAATGAGACACATAGGCCATGTGTTTGTCGTGTTCTGCGGCTTCCATAAACCGCAAATACATCCCCATCTCTCTAAAAGTTTGTTTAGCCCAGGTGAGTAAATCAGGACGTGTTTTATTAGACTCACATAAAATCTGCGGTTTCCCATTAAACAAATCTCTATGTGCTGCTTGTGGTCCAGAAAACTCAGTACCAGCAATAGGATGCGCAGCTAAAAACTGATCTCTTTTAGGATGGTTCGCTATTAATTCACACAATTGTTCTTTTGTAGACCCAACATCCCAAAGCAAAGCATCGGAGTGTAACTGATCTAAAAGCTTTGGCAATAACGCTAAGGATTCCTTTACCGGAATACTCAAAATAACTCGATCGGCTTCTGCAACATTGTCTAAAGTACCAATGCGATCAATGATACCTTTTTCTAGAGCTTGATTAGCGTGTTTTTTATTGGAATCAATTCCAAAAACTTCAATTCCTTCAATTATAGTTTTGAGATCCATAGCCATGGATCCCCCTATCAAACCAATTCCAATGATATAAATCTTCATGGCTCTAATCGATTAATTGCTGTTTCAATATCTTCAAGTTTTACACAAAGTGAAAACCGAACATACCCCTCTCCTCGAGTACCAAAAATAGTTCCTGGAGCTATAAAAATATTGTACTTTATCAGAACATCATCAATAAAAGATTCTGAGTTCAAGGAAGAGTCATTAAGTTTAGCCCACAAAAACATTCCAACACTTTTAGAATCAACGGTGGTATTCATAAGAGTTGCCAACTCAATCATAGCTTTTCTTCGTTCTGCATAAACAGTGTTGAGTTGATCAAACCAATTTGAGTTTAATTGTAAAGCGGCTATTGCTCCTTTTTGAACTCCATAAAACATACCTGAATCCATATTACTTTTCACCTTCAAAACTGCATTGATGTTCTCCGAATTTCCACAAAGCATTCCCACCCTCCAACCTGCAAGATTAAAAGCTTTACTCAAAGAATTTAGCTCTAAAGCAACTTCCATAGCTTGGGGTTGACTTAGTAAACTTCGAGGAGAATCATTTAGGATAAAACTATATGGATTATCATTGATTAATAATATATTATTTTTCTTAGCCCACATAATTAAACGTGAAAAAGTATCTAGATTAACTTGAGCCCCAGTGGGCATATTAGGGTAATTTAGCCACATTAACTTTACTCGGCTTAGATCAAGTTGCTCTAGAAATTCAAAATCTGGCTGCCAGTTATTCTTTTCTTTGAGGTCATAGAAAACAGGTTCGGCCTCTAGCAATTTTGTAACAGAGCTGTAAGTAGGATATCCAGGATTTGGAATTAACACCTTATCTCCTTTGTTCAAAAAGGCCATTGATATATGCATAATTCCCTCTTTGGATCCCATTAAAGGCAATATTTCATTGTTTGGGTTTAACCTGACATTGTAATTCTTTTCATAAAATGATGCTATTTGTTCTCTCAACTCGGGAAGTCCTTGGTAACTTTGATACATATGGGCTTTGGGATCTGACAAACTATCCTCCAAAGCTTCAAGCACAGACGAATGAGGTTTTAAGTCGGGACTTCCAATACCCATATTAAGAATTGGTTTTCCCGCTTTAACCAGTGCAGCAACCTCTCTAAGTTTTTTAGAAAAGTAATATTCCTTAACGCTGTTTAAACGATTTGCTGTTGTTGTGCTCATATTTTATTATTCTGATATTCTCCAAGAATTTTAAATTCAGTTGCCATGATTTGAATGATCGACCGTGCTTTTTGATAAGTATCAAAAGAATCAAAAGTCACATCTACAAAAAAAGCATATTTACCAGGTGTTTCGATTACGGGAAGTGATTGTATTTTGGTAAGATTGAGTTGACAATCACTCATTACATTGAGCACTGCAGCAAGACTACCCCGTTGGTGATCCAATACAAATTTCAATGAGGCTTTATTGATCTTGTTTTGATCAACTAAATCTCCATTTTGTTGAATAATTACAAAACGGGTTACATTGTTTTTGATGGTTTGAATCGATTCAGAGAAAATATCTAAATTAAAAATTTCTGCAGCTTTGATACTCGCAACTGCTCCAATTCCAAGAAGTTGCTCCTCTTGTATCTTACGCGCAATATCTGCTGTATCTTCAGCCTCAACTAAACGTATGTGTGGATATTTTGAAAAAAAAGCCTTACACTGTAGTAATGCCATTGGATGAGAATGAACTTCTTTTAAATCTTCAATAGATTGCCCTGCCAATCCCATTAAGTTGTGATGAATACTCAAATACGATTCGCCAACTATTTGTAAGTCATGACGATCCAATAAGGCATAATTGGGTATGATTGATCCAGCAATTGAGTTTTCAATGGCCATTACAGCTTGAGTAGCTCTTCCCGAAACTAATTCAACAGCCAACGAATCAAAAGTTAAACACTCCAGGACCTCAATTCCATTGGGGAAGTAATACATTGCCACTTGATAGTGAAAAGAACCTTGTATTCCTTGTATGGCAATTATTGGTTGCATTATTATTGTTTATAAAAAAAAAGTCCCGATTAAATCAGGACTTTCGTGGTTATTTATTTTAAAATACTACAATGCCCTATTTTTATCCAAAAAATAGAAATTAAAAAATCGGTTGTAATATGTTGTTGTAATATTCATTTTATTTAAATGTAGTACAAATGTACATTCCAGATTGAGAAAAACAAATTTTTATAGATTTAATTTACTCTAAATAAAAAAATATTTAAATTAAATATATCTTTATAACTATCATATAAAATACTGTAATGATTAAAAAACTATTGACTATTGAAAATATAGATGTATACTTTATTATGGGAATTATTGTTTTCTTCAGTTTGTTGGAAACAATTTCTGGCTTTCTAAAAAATTCAAATCGAAAAAAAGGAGATTGGATTCAAGAAATTTTAAGCTTTGTTATTTTGGGAAATTTGATTAAGCCTTTCATCGTCTTTTTTTTTTTTAGTTTGGGAAATATGTTTTTACCAGAATACCGTTTTGTTTTAGGTGATTTATCTTTTACAGGAACTTTATTAGGTTATCTTTTGATTGATGATTTACTCCAATATTGGTATCACAGAACTGCTCACGAAACCCCATTTTTGTGGAAACTGCATAGGCCACATCATCAAGCTGAAGAAATGGGGTATTTTGTTTCTTACCGAAATGCATTCATTTATTACTTACTAATGCCGAACATATGGTGGGTAGCCCTGGTTCTTTTTCTTGGAGGAGCGAAAGCCGTTGCCTTTGGATTAATCTTAAAACAGCTTGTCATCATTGGCTCACACAGCAGAATCAAATGGGATAAGCCTTTTTATCAATATACTTTACTCCGACCAATCATTAAAATCCTGGAACGCATAATTATAACTCCTACATTTCATCATTCTCATCATGGAACCTCAAAATTAGAGGTGTCTAGTGATCCCAATGGAAATTTTGGAAACATGTTCAGTATCTGGGATCAACTGTTTGGAACAGCTACCTTTCATTCAACTTATCCCACTACTTATGGTTTACAACAAAAAACAGAGGATTCATGGTCAGCATCATACTTTTATCCTTTGATTAAATCTAAAGACAAAAAAAGTGAATTAAGTGCTGGTTATAAAAAACTCAATACCTCAAGCTTAAATTCACTAACTGTTCCCTTGACTAAGGGAGAAAATTACTTATGGTGCGCCTGTGGAATGAGTAAAACACAACCTTTTTGTGATGGGTCTCACCATGGATCAAAATTTACACCTTTAAAATTCCTAGTAAAAAGGAATGGTAATGTAAAACTATGTAATTGTAAAAAGAGTAATCTAACTCCTTTTTGCGATGATACGCACATTAAGCTAAAAAATTAAACCCTTGAAAAAAAAAGCAGTTATTATTGGTGCAACCTCTGGAATTGGAAAAGCTCTTGCTCGTGAATTAGTCAAAAATGGATATACTGTTGGAATAACGGGTAGAAGAAAAAATCTTCTGTTAGAAATTCAAAAAGAAAGTCCTGAACTTATTCAAATTGAGTCTTTTGACAGTACACAACCTAATGCCTTAAAACATGTTGAATCCTTAGCAAATAAAATGGGTGCTATTAACTTGTTAATCATTAGCGCAGGAGTTGGTCACATAAACTTTAATCTTGATTATGCCAAAGAAAACGAAACCAATCAACTGAATGTAATCGCATTTTCGCAAATGGTTAATTGGGGAATTCATTATTTTGAAAATCAAGGGCATGGCCATTTGGTAAATTTATCCTCCATAGCTTCACTGAGGGGTGGAAGAGCAGCCCCTGCATACAATGCCTCAAAAGCCTATCAATCGAATTATTTTGAAGGGATAGCCCAAAGAGTCACGCGAAGTAAACTCCCCATTTTCACTACCGATGTAAAACCTGGATTTGTAAAAACTGACATGGCAAAGGGACCAAAAATGTTTTGGGTAGCCTCAAAAGAAAAAGCTGCTCGTCAAATATTCAAAAGTATTCAAAAGAAAAAAAGAATTGTTTACATTACTAAAAGGTGGCGAATAATTGCTTGGATTCTAAAGGGAATTCCTTGGCTATTTTATAAACGAATGTAATCTCCTTCAAAGCGTATCATTCAAAGATGTCTTTAGCAAGATCAATCTTTTATTAATTTTTTCTGCTTTATCTTTATAAAAAAAAATGGTATTAGTCCTCGATAAAATCAAAAAAAGATATGGAAGCCTAGAAGCACTTCAGGGAATTTCCATGGAATTAAAAACTGGTGAAGTTATAGGTTTGCTTGGTCCTAATGGGGCTGGAAAATCTACATTAATGAAAATTATAACCGGTGAAATTGATCATTGGGAGGGAACAATTAGTTATAATGGAAAAGATTTTAGGAAATCTTTGAAAAGTATACAGCAAATTACGGGGTATCTTCCAGAAAATAATCCACTGTATGAAGATTTGTTTGTTTTAGAATATCTTCAGTTTACTGCATCCCTGTATAAAATTAAAAAGGCTTCTTTAGATTTTGTCTTGAATCAAGTGGGACTGACTGCTCATAAAAGCGAAAAAATAGGAACCCTATCAAAAGGATATCAACAAAGGGTTGGACTTGCAGCAGCACTTTTACATGACCCTAAAATATTGATTTTAGATGAGCCAACAACGGGTTTAGATCCGAATCAAATGGTTAGCATCCGAAAACTGATACAAACACTTGGTAAAGATAAAATTGTAATTCTTTCAAGTCACATACTTTCTGAAGTAGAATCTGTTTGTGATCGAGTGGCCATAATAAAAGAAGGAAAACTTGTAGCTAATAAAAATTTAGAAGAACTTCGAAAAGGTCAACAGCAAATTATTCAAGTTGAGTTTGACTATCGAGTAGAGACCGAAGCACTGTCGAAAATACCAAATGTGAGTAAAGTTGTTAATACCTTTGATTTTACATATGAAATATTCCTGGACACACAGGAAGATATGCGAACTCAAGTATTTGATTTTGCACATGATAATAAACTCAAGATTTTAGCTTTACAACTTAAAAACGAAAATTTGGAACAGTTGTTTACCAAATTGACAACCTAGTCTTTTTCTATGATAAAAACTCCCCGGCTTCTTCTTACTCCTCTTACACAAAATGACATTGAAAATATTCACATTAAAAATTTCTCCCCAGAAGTCGCAGAATTCAATAAAATAGGTATCCCAATAAGACTTTAAGATACAAACCAATTCCTGGAACCTTTGTTTGAGACTCAAAATCCAGAAAAAGGACAGTACTTTGGCTGGAGTATTCGATTAAAAAAAGATGAAAAATTTATAGGGTAATATGGAATGCAAACCTCAATACCTAAATACAATAAAGCTGAAATTCATTACAGCCTGATCCCTCATTATTGGAACAAAGCTTATGCTTTTGAGGCTGGAAAAGACTCAAACTTCATCGAATATAGGCTGGTGTGGCAAAAGGAAATTCAAACTCTATTAAACTGCTTCAAAACATAGGAATGAAACATGAAGAAATTCAACGGAAAATCTTACCCATCGGGGGTAAGTGGATTGGTGATTTTAGCTAAGCAATTTTAGAAGTAGATTTTTTAGAGGAGAACCCCTAAAAAACAGCTTGAGCAATTTCATTTACATTATCTGATTTACCCATGGAATAATAATGTAAAAAAGGAACACCAGCTGCTTTCAATTGATTGCTCTGTTCAATACACCACTCTACTCCAACTTGACGAACCTGTTTGTTGTCTTTACATTTAATCACTTGCTTGATTAAATCTTCAGGTAAATCAACATGAAATCTATGAGGTAAAGCATTGAGTTGTTTTTTGGTAGCTAGGGGTTTTAGACCAGGAATTATTGGGACATTTATTCCAAAATCTTTACATTTTTGAACAAATTCAAAATATTTTTGATTATTAAAAAACATTTGAGTTACTATATAGTCAGCTCCTGCTTCAATTTTCTTCTTTAAGAAATGTAAATCACTTTCTAGGCTAGGTGCTTCCATATGTTTTTCTGGGTAACCAGAAACCCCTACACAAAAATCAGTTTTAGATGTATTCAAAATTTCCTCATCTAAATATTGACCTTTATTGAGATCCTTTATCTGTCTAACCAAATCACCAGCAAAACTATGACCATCTTTGTTGGGCTTAAAATAGGTTTCTGATTTAATAGCATCTCCACGTAAAGCAACAACGTTATCAATACCTAAAAAATCAAGGTCGATTAAAAAATTTTCAGTGTCTTCTTTAGTAAAACCACCACATAGAATATGAGGAATTGCATCAACATTATATTTGTTTTGCAATGCAGCGCAAATTCCGACTGTTCCAGGTCGTTTTCGAATGACATGTTTTTCTAATAGACCGTTATCTAATTCTTTATAAACATATTCTTCACGGTGATAAGTTACATCAATAAAAGGAGGGTTGAACTCCATTAAGGGGTCTATTGATTCATATATGGATTGTATATTTTGTCCCTTTAAAGGAGGTAAGATTTCAAAGGTAAACTGTGTTTTCCCAGAAGTTTTTTTTATATGATCAATTACTTTCATTTATTCAATCTATTTAATATTTGGTCGAAGCCATTTTTCAGCTTCTTTGAGATCAATTTTTTTTCGCTTACTAAAACTTTTCACTTGATCTTCTGTGATTTTTCCTACGCCAAAATATTGAGCTTGTGGATGTGCAAAATAATACCCGGAAACAGACGCTGCAGGCCACATGGCAAGGCTTTCTGTCAGAGTTACACCAATTCTTTTTTGAACTTTTAACAATTCCCAAATTGTATTTTTCTCTAAGTGATCTGGACAAGCAGGGTAACCTGGAGCTGGACGAATTCCTTTGTAGGCTTCCTTAATCAACGCCTCATTATCAAGTAGTTCGTTTGGAACATATCCCCAAGTATTGGTCCGAACTGCTTTGTGTAGGTATTCAGCAAAAGCTTCAGCAAGTCGATCGGCTAATGCTTTTACCATAATCGAATTATAATCGTCGTTATCATCTTCATAAGCTTTAGCTAATTTAGCCGTTCCAAAACCTGTCGAAACACAAAAAGCTCCAATATAATCATGAATACCACTTTCTTTTGGTGCAATAAAATCAGCTAAGGCAATATTGGCTTTCCCTTCTCGTTTTTTTAATTGTTGACGAAGGGTTAAAAATTTCACATCTATTTCTGCTCTGGTATCATCAGAATATACTTCTATATCATCGTAGTCAACACTATTTGCTGGAAAAATTCCAAAAACAGCTTTTGCTTTCAACAACTTTTTATCTAAAATTTTTGATAAAATGACCTGAGCATCTGCGAATAACTCAGTGGCTTGTTTTCCTACAATATCATCATTTAATATAGCGGGATAGTGACCATGTAAATCCCATGATCTAAAAAATGGACTCCAGTCTATAAAATCAACTAAAATTTTCAAATCTTGATTTTCTATGACTTGAACACCCATCTGATTAGGAACTTTTGGTTTATAATCAGTCCAATCCAATTCTAACTTTCGAGACCTTGCAGTTGCTAAATCAATATGCTCTTTGGTTTCTTTTCGATCTAAAAACTTATCTCGAAATAATTCGTACTCATTTCTAATACTATCTTTGTATACTTGTGAAATGTCTTTATTCAGCAAACTACCTACAACAGTAACAGCTCTTGAAGCATCATTAACATGTACTACAGGGGTTAATAACTCAGGTGCAATCTTTACTGCTGTATGGGCTTTAGAAGTTGTTGCACCCCCTATTAATAAGGGAATTCCTAAACCTCTTCGTTTTATTTCTTGGGCCACATTAATCATTTCATCTAATGAAGGGGTAATCAAACCCGATAGTCCTATGATGTCGACTTTTTCTTCAATAGCAGTTTTAATAATTTGTTCGAGAGGAACCATTACCCCTAAATCAATAATTTCATAATTGTTACATCCTAAAACTACGCTTACAATATTTTTCCCAATATCATGAACATCACCTTTTACAGTTGCCATTAAGATTTTGCCAGCTGTTTCTTGCTTTCCATCTTTCTCAACTTCAATAAATGGGAGTAGATATGCAACGGCACGTTTCATAACCCTTGCAGATTTTACAACTTGTGGTAAAAACATTTTACCAGAACCGAATAAATCTCCAACAACGTTCATTCCTGCCATCAAATTGATTTCAATAACTTCAATCGGCTTGGCTGCAAGTAATCTTGCTTCTTCAACATCTTCTTCAATAAATTCGTCTATACCTTTAACCAAAGCATGCGTAATTCGATTTTGAAGAGAATCGGAACGCCATTCTTTTACAACGACTTTTTTATTCCCTGAATCATCTATTATTTTTTCAGCATAATCCAATAACTTTTCTGTTGCATCAATAGTTCTGTTCAATAAAACATCTTCTACGTGGAGCAAAAGTTCGGAATCAATTTCATCATAAATTTCTAACATCGTTGGGTTTACAATTCCCATATTCATTCCATTCTTTATGGCATGATATAAAAATGCAGAATGCATGGCCTCCCGTACTTTATTATTTCCTCTAAAAGAAAATGAGACGTTACTAACTCCTCCACTTACATGGGCATTTGGTAAATTCTTTCGAATCCATTTTGCTGTTTTAAAAAAATCAACGGCATTATTCTTGTGCTCCTCCATTCCTGTGGCAACAGGAAAAATATTGGGATCAAAAATAATATCTTCGGAAGGGAATTTGACTTGATTCACTAAAACATCGTAAGAGCGCCTGCATATTTCGATACGTCTATCCAATGTATCAGCTTGACCCTGTTCATCAAATGCCATTACAATTACAGCAGCACCATATCTTCTAATGGTATTGGCTTGTTTTATAAAATTAGCTTCTCCTTCTTTTAAACTTATCGAATTTACTACTGATTTACCTTGAACTACTTTTAATCCAGCTTCAATAATCTCCCATTTGGAGCTATCAATCATTATTGGAATTCTTGAAATATCAGGCTCTGAAGCGATTAGATTTAAATAGGTTGTCATGGCTTGCACTCCATCAATCATTCCTTCATCCATATTGACATCCAAAATCTGGGCACCTCCATCGACTTGATCTCGAGCAACTTCAACTGCAGCACTAAAGTCACCTTGTTCAATCAGACGTAAAAATTTACGAGAACCCGTTACATTGGTTCGCTCCCCAATATTGACGAAATTTGTTTCAGGAGTGACCACAAGGGGTTCTAATCCAGAAAGCTTTAGATATTTCGGCCCTTTAATCATAGAATCTTTAATTCTGTTTTTCGAGGTTTATAATTACGAACTACTCTTGCGATTTGGGCTATATGGTCGGGAGTTGAACCGCAACAACCCCCAACGATGTTGACTAGATTTTCTTCTAAATACTTTTCGATCAAATCACCCATTTCTTTTGGTGATTGATCATAAGAACCGAAGGCATTGGGTAAGCCTGCATTAGGGTGAGCAGAAGTATTAATTTCTGTTATCTGAGATAATCTTCTGAGATAGGGAAGTAATTGATCGGCTCCTAGAGCACAATTAAATCCAATACTCAATAAGGGAATGTGAGAAACTGAAACCACAAAAGCTTCTACTGTTTGACCCGAAAGTGTTCGTCCACTTGCATCTGTTATTGTTCCGCTTACCATAACTGGAACATCCCAATTGTTTTTTTCTTTTAAAGCATCAATTGCAAAAAGAGCTGCTTTTGCATTGAGCGTATCAAAAATAGTTTCTACCAGCAAGACGTCCGATCCGCCATCGACCAGCCCTTTAACTTGTTCAGTATATGAAACAAGCAGTTCGTCAAAAGTTACAGCCCGATAGCCTGGATCATTTACATCAGGCGACATACTTGCAGTTCGATTTGTTGGTCCTATAGAACCGGCAACAAACCTAGGTTTATCTGGATTTTTTTTAGTAAACTCATCAGCAACTTGTCGTGCAAGCTTGGCAGATTCAAAATTCATTTCATACACCCAAGGCTCCATTTGATAATCTCCCATTCCAATTGAAGTTGAAGAAAATGTATTTGTCTCAACAATGTCAGCTCCAACTTCAAAATACTTTCTATGCACTGTTTTAATAGCCTCTGGTTGGGTCAAGGACAATAAATCATTATTGCCTTTTAATGAACAGGGGTGATTAACAAACCGATCTCCCCTAAAGTCTTCTTCCGAAAACTTGTAATCCTGGAGCATAGTTCCCATAGCACCATCCAGCACTAATATCTTCTTCAATAAAATTTCTTCAATTACTGTCATTTTATGGTGTCTAGTGCTTTTTTTAAATCATTCTTAATATCCTCACTGTGTTCTAAACCTACAGATAGACGAATCATTCCGTCTGTAATTCCAACTTCTAGTCGATCCGCTTCGGAAAGTTTACTATGAGTTGTTGAAGCTGGATGCGTAATTATACTTCTTGAGTCTCCCAAATTAGAAGAAAGTGAAAGCATTTCTAAAGCATTTAGAAAATTTTGTACTGTTTCAAGTCCTCCCTTTACTTCAAAAGCGATAACACTTCCTCCTTGATTCATTTGTTTTTTGGCTAATTTGTATTGAGGATGCGATTTTAAAAACGGATACTTTACCCAATTGATTTTGGAATGACCTTCAAGAAAATTAGCTATAGTTAGTGCCGTTTGACAATGTCGATCTACTCGAACAACAAGGGTCTCCATACTCTTAGATAAAATCCAAGCATTAAAAGGCGAAAGAGCTGAACCTGAGTTTCTGGCAAAAAGATAGATTTCATGAATTAATTTTGAATTGCCGACTGTTATGCCACCGAGAACCCTTCCTTGTCCATCAATTAATTTTGTAGCGGAATGAATTACCAAATCAGCACCGTATTTAATGGGTTGTTGTAAGTATGGAGTTGCAAAACAATTATCAATTATCAAGATTAAATTGTGCTTTTTAGCGAGTTTCCCTAACATTTCTAAATCAAGAATATCTATTCCTGGGTTTGTTGGAGTTTCCGCATAAAGAATTTTTGTATTGGATTGAATCATCCCTTCAATTGAATCAAGTTCCTCTACTTTAAAATATGAGGTTTGAATATTCCATTTAGGTAAATACTTAGTAAACAATGTGTGTGTGGAACCAAATATCGAACGAGCAGATACAACATGATCTCCAGATTCAAGAAGGACTGCAAAGGTTCCAAAAATAGCTCCCATTCCAGTTGCAAAAGAAACTCCATCTTCTGCTCCTTCCATATGCACTACTTTCTGAACAAATTCTGAAGTATTGGGGTTTGTGAAACGACTGTAGATATTTCGCTCTTTCTCTTCTGCAAAAGAGGCCCTCATATCCTCTGCATCTTCAAACACAAAACTTGAGGTCAAATGCAAAGGTGTAGAGTGCTCCAAATACTGAGATCGCTCCATTTGTGTTCGAATTGCATTGGTCTCAATTTTCTTTCTCATACCTTGGTCCCGTTAACAACAATAATTTGATTGATAATAATGTCAGGATCAAGTGATTTTGAAACTGAGCAATATTTATCAAAAGAAAGCTTAGCTGCCCGCTTCGCCTTTTCTGGTGAAATATCATCTCCTTCTAGGTAAAGAGTTACGTTAATTCCTTTAAATGGAGCTGGAACCTCATTTGCATCTCGAATTCCCTCAACTTCCATTTTTAAGATAGCTGGATTAATACGCTGCTTATTTAGAATGGCAATAACATCAATACTGCTGCATCCTGCTACTCCCATAAGTAAAACTTCCATTGGACTAATTCCTTCGAATTTCCCTTCTTTTTTGGACTTATTATCCATTAAAACTTTTAAATCGTTTGAGCTGGTTGCTTGTAAGAGATAATCTTTGTTAATTCGATCTAAGGTTATTTTCATTCTCAAGTATTTTAATTAAATATTGGGTATAATAGTGGAACTATTTTATCTGGTTCCATCAAAAAAGCGTCATGTCCAAAATCAGAAGAAATAATTTGATGGTTAATCTTTACTCCAACGGCTGATGCTCTGGATACCGTCTCTTGGTCTTCTTCCAAAGGAAAAAAGAGATCACTGTCAATAGAAAAAATGTGAATTTCAGATTCTATGATTTGAATCAATTCTTCAAAAGATTGCCCATTTCGAGTAATATCAATTGAACCTAAAAGATGATTCATTGTTTTGTAGGCTTGCAACTCGAAACGATCTGTGAGTTTTTTTGCATGATGATTCAACCAAGATTCTACATTAAAAATTTGATTTTTTTCATTAATTGAACGATTGAATCTGAGTTTAAAAGACTTTGGAGTTCGATAACACAACATTGCTTGCATTCGAGCAATTTCGAGGGGATTTTTATGGGTTGATAAAATTTGTTTTTGTAAAAACGTATTGGCAATCATCCAATCGGTAGACTTCCAATCCCCCCCAACAGGAATGAGATGCTTGATTAACTTTGGATAAATTGATGCCATTTCCCATGCAATACCTGCACCAATAGAACCTCCGATAACTGCATAAAGGTCTTTAATTCCCAGTTGTGTCAACCCTTCATAAAAATAGCATGCGATATTTCCTGAATTCCAAGATTCATAATCCTCAATCATAACCCCATCAAAGCCATTTCCTGGAATGTTAAAGGCAATTACTGCATATTTTTCTGTATCTATGGTTTTTCCCTTTCCAATCAGGTTTTTCCACCAACCAAATTCCCCAGTAACTCTAGAGTCTCCAGTTAATGGATGATTAACTAAAATAACAGGGGTCGTAAGATAATCTTGTCCAAAAAACTGGAAACTTAGTTTTGTTCCATCCTTTAAGACAAGATGTTGAATTTCGTTATTCAGAGTTTTGATGCTCATTTTAGTTCTCTAAAAAGCTTGTTTTAAATCATTTTTTAAATCTTCAATATCTTCTAAACCTACAGATAGACGGATTAAATCTTGTGTTACACCTGTAGTTTCCTGAGCTTTATAATCCAATTGCTGATGTGTAGTACTTGCTGGATGAATTATTAAGGATTTTGTGTCTCCAATATTAGCAAGTAAAGAGAAAATTTTTGTTTTGTCTGTAGCTTTTTTAGCTGCATCAAAACCTCCTTTTAATCCAAATGTTACTATACCACTCTGTCCTTTAGAAAGATATTTTTTTGCTAGATCATTGTATTTATTGGAAGATAAACCTGGATAATTTACCCAAGAAACTTCCTCTTGATTTCCTAACCATTGTGCAAGTGCTAAAGCATTTTCTGAATGTTGTTTCATTCGAACAGAAAGTGTTTCTAATCCCTGAATTATTTGAAAACTATTGAAAGGGCTCAAAGCAGCACCAAAATCACGAAGACCCTCAATTCGAACTTTTGCGATAAAAGCTGCTGGTCCTAAAGCTTCATGATATACTAAACCGTGATATCCAGCAGAAGGCTCTGTGAATTCAGGGAATAATCCATTCCCGTAATCAAAGGTTCCTGCATCAACAATAATTCCACCGAGTGAGGTTCCATTTCCATTGATGTATTTGGTCAATGAATGAATTACAATGTTTGCTCCGTGCTCTATTGGATTCAATAAGGCTGGAGTTGCTACGGTATTATCAACAATAAAAGGCACTTTTGCTTTCTTTGAAAAAGATGCTATTGCTTTTAAGTCTAATACATCCAACTTTGGATTTCCTAATGATTCAACAAAGAATGCACGTGTATTTTCTTGAACTGCAGCTTCAAAATTTGAAGGATTACTTGGATCTACGAAAGTGGTTGTTATTCCCAAACGAGGAAGAGTAACATTGAGTAAGTTATAAGTTCCTCCGTATAAACTATTTGAAGCTACAATATGATCTCCTGATTTTAACAAAACCATTAAAGCAGTTGCGATTGCTGATGTTCCAGAAGCTGTGGATACTGCTGCTATCCCTCCCTCAAGAGCAGCTAAACGTTGTTCTAAAACATCATTTGTAGGATTGTTCAAACGGGTATAAATATATCCCGGTTCAGCTAGAGAAAATAAATTTGCTGCATGCTCTGTGTCATTAAAAACATAAGCTGTTGATTGATAAATTGGTACCGCCCTGGTTCCTTCTGTGCTTTTGGTGTTGTGTCCTGCGTGTAAAGACTTTGTTTTGAAATCTACGTTTTCCATTAAGATATATTAAATTTAGTTTTTATTTGTTCTACGTAATCAAGTTTTTCCCAAGTAAATAATTCGACCTCTTGAGAGATTTTACCCTTGTAAGGGGATTCAAAAAATTTAATGATTTTTTTGGGTTGGCGACCCATATGTCCGTAGGTTGCCGTTTCTAAATATATTGGGGAACGAAGCTTTAGCCGTTGTTCGATCCCATAAGGTGTTAAATCAAAAAGAGAGCTTATTCTGGAGGCAATTTCACCATCAGTTAAATTAACTTTGGTTTTCCCATAGGTGTTGACCGCAATAGATGTGGGATGAGATACACCAATCGCATAACTAAGCTGAACTAATATTTCATCTGAAACACCAGCTGCAACAAGGTTTTTAGCAATGTGCCTAGAAGCGTAAGCAGCACTTCGATCAACTTTGCTTGGATCTTTTCCACTAAACGCTCCTCCTCCATGACCACCTTTACCACCATAAGTGTCAACTATTATTTTTCGCCCCGTTAATCCTGTATCTCCATGTGGCCCTCCAATAACAAATTTCCCAGTTGGATTGATATGATACGTTATTTGATCATTAAAAAGAAATTGAATCCGCTCGGGTAATTGAGCTTTAACTCTTGGAATTAAGATCGATACAAGATCACTTTTGATTTTTGAGAGCATTACACTGTCATCTTCATCAAAGGGATCGTGTTGAGTTGATATAACTATGGTGTCTATTCGAATGGGTATTCCGTTGTCATCATATTCTAAAGTCACTTGCGATTTAGCGTCTGGACGTAAATATTTTATTTCATCATCTTCTCTTCTCAAAGCAGCAAGTTCAATAAGTAATTTATGAGACAAATCAAGTGCCAATGGCATGTAGTTATCCGTTTCATTTGAAGCATAACCAAACATGATTCCTTGATCTCCTGCCCCTTGGTTTTTTTTATCATCCCGATCGACACCTTGATTGATTTCTTGAGATTGTTCGTGTATTAAAGAAATAACACCACAAGAATCTCCGCTAAACTGGTATTCTCCTTTTGTGTATCCAATTTTATTAATTGTATCTCGTGCAATCTTTTGCACATCAAGATAGGTATTGCTCTTAACTTCCCCCGCCAACACCGCTTGACCAGTTGTAACAAGGGTTTCACAAGCAACTTTGCTTTCGGGGTCAAAGGCAAGAAAGTTATCAATCAATGCATCGCTGATTTGGTCAGCTACTTTATCTGGATGACCTTCGCTTACTGATTCTGAAGTAAATAAATATGACATTTTTTTTGCTTTCGGGAAGGATTTGAAGATTACTTCGCTGTTGAAAGCAACACTGGTTTAGCATTTTTTTTGTGAGGTTTGCAATCAGTCAAATCCTTCCTCAATTATTTTGTAAAATTAAAATTAAATTTTTAAAAAAAAAAGAAAATATTTATTTATTTGTTTTTATCGAGCAATAATTTTTTTATGTTTCAAAA
>Ga0233444_10002197_pt1 | contig 20816 bp, 23 predicted proteins | sample SI_124_October20_6_FD_182792 | JGI IMG/M metagenome (GOLD analysis project Ga0233444, IMG submission 182792) | Seawater microbial communities from Saanich Inlet, British Columbia, Canada - SI_124_October2016_10_MG | ecosystem: Environmental > Aquatic > Marine > Inlet | place: Canada: British... | reverse complement strand
AAATTAGCGACAAAGAAACAGTTAATATAATCAAAGAAATAAATAATAAAAATCAATTTGTTATTGATCCACATACTGCAACTGCATTTGGAGCGATCAACAAGACAGAGAATTTACCAAATGTTATAGCTCTAGGAACTGCACATCCGTATAAGTTTTTTGAAACTGTAAAAGAAGCAACTGGAAAAGATATAAAAGCACCTAAGCAACTAGAAAAATTTGTAGATAAAGAAGAAAAATTCGATATATTAGAAAATAATATTTCTGAAGTAAAAAATTACATTTTAAATAAATTGCAATGAAAATTAAAGAAGGCGAAAAAATACCATCAGTAGATTTTTTTTATATAAATGAAAGTGGTGTACCAGAAAAAATTAAAAGCACAAAACTGCTAGAAAATCATAAAGCTATTGTCATAGGTGTACCAGGAGCATTTACTAAAGTATGTTCAGCTAAACATTTACCAGGCTACGTTAATAATTACGAGGAAGCTAAAAAAAAAGGTGTTACAAAAATTATTTGTGTGTCTGTTAACGACGCTAATGTAATGAAGGCGTGGGGAGATAGCCAAAATGTAGACAATAAAATATTTATGGCAGCCGACCCGTATTGTGAATTTACAAAATCTATTGGAGCTGAAATAGACAGAACAGATAAAGGTCTCGGAATGAGATCTTCGAGATATACAATGTTAATCGAAAATAATGTAATAAAATCAATTAAGGCTGAAGAAGATACAGCAGCTTGTGAAATTTCTGCTGCAGAAAATTTTATAAAAGAAATTTAATTTTTTATAGCTTTAGTAGCTAATTCATCTGCTAAATTATTATATTTGTTTGAAGCATGTCCTTTGACCCATTTCCAATTAATAGTGTTTTGTGCGCACAAATTATCTAACTTTTCCCAAAGGTCTTTATTTTTAACTGGTTCTTTATTTGAATTTTTCCATCCATTTTCTTTCCATTTAAGCACCCATTCTGTAATGCCATTTTTGACATAAGTGGAGTCAGTATAAATTGTAATTTCAGAATTCGTATTAACCTCTTCCAAAGCCATAATAGCTGCTGAAAGTTCCATACGATTATTTGTTGTATTTTCTTCTCTTCCAGAAATATTTTTTTGTTTATTATCATTATCAAAAATTACTGCACCCCATCCACCAGGACCTGGATTGCCTGAACAAGCACCATCTGTATAAATTGTATATTTCATTAAAAGAAATAATCCTCATAATTTTTGGAATTTTTGTGAAACTCAAGTCTATTTAAGTATTCTAGCGGATCTTTAACTTTTACTACTGCTCCTTCAACAGTGTTTAGGGCATCAAAAACTCTTGTAAGCAAAAATCTCAGTGCAGCTCCTTGAGATAATACTTTAATATTTTCTCTTTCATCATCTGATAGCTTTCTTATTGAAGAATATCCATTTATGAAGTTTTTTGCTTTTGTAACATTAAAACTTAAATTATCTTTTTGACCATCAAAGCACAAAGCATTGAAGCAGACAGCTATTTCAAAAGAATAAAAATCATTACAAGAAAAATAAAAATCAATTATTCCATTAAATTTTTCATTATGAAAAAAAATATTATCACTAAATAAGTCGGCATGAATAATTCCACTAGGCAAACCTTTTGGCCAATTTTTTTCTACATCTACTAGATTGGCTTCAATTAATTTTGGAAGGTCTTTATGGATTTTGACACATTGCTCCTTAACTGAGTTGAAAAGTTTTCTCCACGAAGATATAGATAAGTTGTTATTTCTTTCAATTTTAAACTCTTTCGTAATTTCATGCATTTTAGCCACCTCTAAACCAACCTGTTTGCAGTCATTAGGTGTTAGCATTTGTTTAGCTTTACCTTCTAAAAAAGAGACAATCATTAATTTTTTTCCATTATAATCTGATATTGTTTTGTTATGATTATTTATTATTGGTACAGGACATTTAAAATTCTTAAAGTGGAGTCCTGTCATTAAGTCTGAAAAAAAAGGTAAATCTTTTGGATTAACTCTTTTTTCATAAATAGTTAGAATATATTTTTTTTCTTCCACCAATAAGTAATAATTTGTATTTTCAATACCTTCTTGTATTCCTTTAAAGGATTTTAATTTTCCAATTGAATAATTTGATAAAATATTATTGATATCCTTTTCTTTAAGTTTTGTATAAACAGCCATTTAATTTAGTTCTTTTGGTAATTTAAAAACTACCTTTTCTTCAGCAACAACCACTTCTTCTATTGTAATTTCTCTTTCTTTCTTAACTTGATTTAATAAGTTTTGTACTAATTGTTCAGGGGCAGAGGCTCCTGAAGATATGCCTATTACATTAGAATTTCTTAGTTCCTGTGTCGGTATCTCTTCTTCAAAATACATAAGCATCGAATTTTTACATCCTGCTTTTTTTGCCACTTCAACTAATCTCACTGAATTAGATGAATTACGACTACCTATAACAAAAAACATGTCACATTTTGGAGCAATTTTTTTTACTGCTAATTGACGGTTTGTAGTTGCATAACAAATATCTTCCTTGATAGGCTGTTTAATATCGGGAAATTTTTCTTTCAATCTTTCGATTATTTCAGCTGTATCATCAACTGATAATGTAGTTTGAGTAATATAAGCTACTGGTTTAGAAAATTGATTAATATCTAATTGAGAGGCATCACTAGTTGTCTCTACGAGTTTAATAGATCCTTTAGGTAATTGACCCATTGTCCCTATAACTTCAGGATGATTATTATGACCTATTAAAATTATATCATAGCCTTTTTTAAATAATTGCTCAGACTCTCTATGAACTTTAGAAACCAAAGGACAAGTAGCATCTACAAAGGATAATTTTTTTTGTTCAGCTTCTTCTGGAACACTCTTTGGAACACCATGAGCAGAAAAAATTACTGGTCTTGTGCTATCTTTAATATCTGAGAGCTCTTCAACAAAAACTGCACCTTTTTTTTTTAGGTCTTCAACTACCTGTTTATTGTGAACAATTTCATGTCTTACATAAACAGGCTTACCATATTTTGTTAAGGATTTTTCAACTATATCAATCGCACGCTTTACACCTGCACAGAATCCTCTTGGTGATGCTAAATAAATTTTAAGATTTTTTCTCATTTTTTTCAAATAAATATTCAAGCAATATATGCGGAAATGTAAGAGACGCCAAACCAATAAAAATGACCTTATAAATAGCCTCATCGATCATAAAAAAATTATTTAAAAGATATACTGCAATTAAAAATATTGCTCCAGTGATAAAAGTAAGAGGAATTGCTCTATTTATAAATTTCTTTAACCCTGATTTAAAAGATTTATCTAGTTCATAAATCAAAGAAATTGAATGCCTTATAGAATGAAGAAAACAAAAATAAAGTGTGAACGCTAAAATAGGAGTTAAGAAAAGATTTAATATTATCAAAGAAAAGAAATCCATAAACATTAAACTTTTTAAGTCGGTGTTTTTTTTATTTGAAATATACAAAGATGCGAAAAAGCTTAAGCACAATAAGATTATTAAAAATTGATCAGTAAATATTTGAGAGTCAAAAACGTTAAAGTTCAGAGTTTGAAATATTTCATTAGTTTTGTCCTTTTGAAATAATAATGGAGCTATAATTACTGTTGACCCTTTAAAAAAGTACAAACATTCAGGTATCCAATATCTTTTTTTAAAAGAAAAAACCGTATCCTCTTTGCCAAAGTGGTATGACGCGACAATTAGAAATAATAACAAAATGATATTAGGAAATATTAACCAGCAAATAATTATTAGAAGTGAAATTAATACATAAGCAAGATAAAAGGAAAAAGATGATTTATATCCGAACGACTTTGAGAGCTTCTTTCCTTTAATATCATCTAACGCGCCGTGAGAAATTCCTAAAATTAATATTAAGAATAGACAAAATATTATTGGTTCAAAATTTAATAAGAAGTAAAATGGGCTTACAAAAATACAAAAACTAAAAAATATTACTGAGTGTCTAAAACTTATTTTTTCCATTAATAAAATAATGCTTTCATAAAAATTAATTTTGGCATTTTACTTATAATATTAATATCTTCAAAGATATTACTTTTATTCGATAAAAATTTGATAGAAGTATTTGAAGAAGTTCTAAACATATTGAAGAATATTTTTGGCATTTTTTCTGGATGATTTTCTAGAACCTTTAAAAATATTTTATCTAAGAACTGATATTTTCTTCCAATATTGAATGCCCTTTTTTTTCCAATTGTATCAATATTTTTTACAATATATTTACTATGTTCTTGGATGTTTAAAAAAGTGTATCCCGTACTTAATCTAGTCATTCCGCCTGCTGAACCAATATTGATAGTATTGTCGTCGTTTTTAAAAATAGGATAAAATAGTGGTATAGCACCTTTTTCCATAAAATTTATTTTATAATTCTTGATACCTAAATTATTTTTAATGTAATTTTCTAATTGTAAATCATAATCCATAAGACTTTGATTTTCTAAGTTTGATAGCCATGTAGTTTCAATTAAAGCTGTATTTTTATTAAAAGGCAGAGTATAGAAAAAATGCACATCATTTTTTTGATCACAATTAAAATCCATTAAGTTTATAATTCCATCGTCAAAAATATCATTAGATGTTTCTATTTCAATTCCTTGAAAGTGTTGCCATAGCTTAGATTTATCTAATTCACCTTCAAAAACGCTATTGAAGACTAATGAGTTTTCAGAATTTACCTCATTAAAATTTTTAAAAAAACTTACATTTGAATTCGAACTGAGTTTTGAATTTATTTTTTTGTAAAATTTTTCACTATCAATGCTTTGATAAGGAAAAGATTTATTTATTAATTCATGAATACCCTCCGGAGAGTTAACTGTAAAATTATTCCAACTTTTTATTACACAATCTTCAAAATTATGGTGGAAAACTTTCCAGAATGACCATGTTTTATCTCTTTTGTAATTATCACGTGTTTCAATAATAGCTAAGGTTTTCTCTTTCAATTTATTATTAACTTCAAGTTCGTAGGCTAGAGATAAGCCCGCACATCCACCACCAATTATTATATAGTCAAATTCTTTCATTCAAATTGATCTCTTGTTTTAAAATATTATGATTTAAGTGGTTATCGTAACTTAAATTCTTGACGAATAGTAACCTAACAAAGTCAAAAATTGATAAAAAGGTCTGAATTACTTTTTCAAATAAAGGAACGTAGATTTTGCCCGCTTTATTGTAATTTTCAATATTCTTTTGCTTAAGAATATAATCACCAATTTTTTTATAAATACGTCTTGCTACAATTACTGAAAATCGAGACCTTAATGTTATACTACTTATGGATTTAAAAGATTTTTGATAAAAAATTTCAGAATCATAAATTGTTTCCTTTATTGAGGAAAAATCAGACTTTATATATCTCCTTTTTCGTTTTTTATCTTCACATACATCGCGAGCAATATTTGTAAGTTGCATGGCTATGCCAAGATCAATCGCTCCCTTTAGAGATTCTTTATTATTTACTTTTAGTATTTTTGACATCATTAACCCAACAGTTCCAGCAACTCTATAAGAATAAACAAGTAAGTCTTTTTTTGAATTAATCTCTACTTTTTCTTCCAAGTCTGTTTCAACTCCATCAAATAAATCTATTATAATTTTTTTAGAAATATTTTCACTATTAATTATTGACCACATATCTTTTACAATTTGATTGGCTGGATCATTATTTTCAAATTCTTTTTTAAATTTGTAGAAATTCTTTTTTTTAATTTCCAACTTATCATCATCATCAACAATGTCATCTAACGTTCTACAGAAATTATATAAAGAGGAACATTTATTAAAAGTGTCATTTGATAAAAAAAAACTTGCCCAATAAAAAGATTTAGCGTGCTTCTTTAATAAATTACTTTTCATTAAAATAATTTATCTAAAACTTTTGCAGAAGAAAGAACACCAGGCATTCCCGCGCCAGGATGAGTTCCTGCTCCTACAAAGTATAAATTTTTAAATATTTCAGACTGATTATGAAATCTAAAATATGCTGATTGTGAAAATTTTGGTTGAATTGAAAAGCCGGAACCATGAAGAGTGGCTAAATCTATTTCAAAATAATCTGGTGTTAAATAAAAATCACTTACAACATTTTCTTTAATTCCCGGTAAAACTGTTTTATCCATTTTGTCTAAAACTAAATCTTTAAATTTATCTCCTTCATCAATCCAATTTATTTTTGATAAATTATTAGGCACTGGTACTAGAACATAAAAAGCATCTTGATCACTTGGTGCCATATTAGGATCCGTAGCTGATGGGCGATGTAAATAGTAACTAATGTCTTCAGAAAGAGTTTTTTTCTCAAAGATTTTATCTAAATGTTTTTCATAAGATTTTCCAAAATAGATTGTATGATGTGCAACATTGTTATATTTTTTCTTAGATCCAAAATAGTATACAAATAATCCCATTGAATAATCCATTCTTTTCATTTTTTGCTTAAATAAAAAATTATAATCTTTTTTCGATTTAATTAAGTTATTATAAACATTTGGTGGATCTGAGTTACAAATTACATAATCACAATTTATTATCCTTGATTCATTTATTCTTACACCTGTAACTTTTTTATTTTCGGTTAATATTTCTGTAACCTCTGCATCTTTAATAATCTTGATATTTTCTTCTTTCATTAATTTTTCTAAGGCTTTAACAACATTTCCGGTCCCTCCCATTGAGTAGTGGATACCCCATTTTTTTTCTAGGAAAAGAATCAAAGTGTAGATGGAAGTTGTGCTAAAAGGATTTCCTCCGACTAGAAGAGGATGCATACTAAATACTCTTCTTAATTTTTCATTAGATATATAGTTGGATACTAGACTGTAGACAGATTTATAGCTTTTTAGTTTTAATAAAGATGGAATTTGTTTCATCATAAAAACTAAATTATTAAACGGTTTATCTGACAAGTCTGTAAATCCTTTATCAAAAATTTTTTCAGTGAAATTAACAAGCTTTTTATAACCATCATAATCTTCAGTACTAAATTTTTTAACTTGTTCCCTCATAGACTTATCACTCCCGCTGTAGTCAAATGTTTCTCCATCATTAAACACAAAACGGTACCATAAATCTAATGGTACAATTTTTACGTAGTCAGAAATTTTTTTATTAAATAAAGAAAATAATTCCTCAAAAAGATAGGGTGCAGTAATAACCGTCGGGCCTCCATCGTAAGTAAAATCACCTTTTTTGAAAACTCTAGCACGACCCCCAAGATCAGGGTGTTTTTCTATTAAAGTAACTTTATAGTCCTTCGCTTTTAATCTTAAAGAAGCAGCCAAACCTCCCAAACCAGAACCAATAACTATTATTTTTTTTGCCATTGTTAATTATGGCCTATTCTAACTGGATTTTTTCTTAAGTACTAATTTTGTTTCTTCAATACTGGACATATAAATTTTGTCTAATTTACTTTTGTCTAACGAATTTTTTAATAGCTTTTCAACTGACTCGATAGCTATTTTGACTGAGGTATTTTTTATGTCTTTTAAGGCTTGATTTTTTAATTGCTTAATTCTTTCTTCAGCATTTTTTTTCCTATTTTCCATCAAATTATGAAAATCTTGATTAGTTTTAATGATATTTTTTTCCGCTTCTTCACTTGCTTTAATTATCATTGATTTTACCTCTTTTTTTGAGTTACTTATTTTTTTTTCATGCTCTGTTAATATATTTTTTGCATCCTCTTTAAGTTTATCAGCTTCATCAATTTGATTTTTAATATTTGAGATATTTTCTTCGAGTATTGTTTTGATTTTTTGAGGTACTTGAAGGTAAATTAGCAATCCAATAAACAGAAAAAAAGATATCATTACCCAAAATGTTGCATCTATTGTCATAAGTATTTACCTATGTTTTTTTTTGAGGCATCTTCAACAGCAGCATTAATACTGCTCTCGTTCAATTTATCACCTGATATATTCTCAATAATACTTGAAGCTATATTTTTTGAAATATTTTGAATATCTGTAGTAGAGTTTTTTTTAAGTTCAGCAATCTCTCTTTGAGCTTTAGCTATTTCATTTTCTATTTCTTTTTCCATAATATTCTTTTTTGTTTGAATATCTTTATCTAATTTATTTTTAGATTCTAAATGTATTTTAATCACTTCTTTTTTTGATCTCACTAGAATTTTTTCATATTCTTTTAATTTTAACTCTGATAATTCTTTAAACTTGTTTGCAGCTTCCAAATCTTCTTTAATTTTATTTTCTCGATCATCAAGATTGTTTTTTATTTTTGGTAGATAAAATTTTGTTATTGAAATGTATAAAATTGTAAAAACTAAAATTAACCAAAATGCTTGCGAAGCCCAATACGTTGAATCCAGCTGAGGCATACCTACCTCAGCTGAAAACAAATCAGTTTGAATAGCTAAAATAGCTATTATTAAACTTAAGTAACGTTTCATAATTTATTTAATTAAAATGCAAATAAAATAATTAAGGCTACCACTAGTCCAAATAATCCAGTTGCTTCAGCCAAAGCAAATCCCAAAAGTAAATTAGGGAATTGTTTTTGAGCTGCAGATGGATTTCTCATAGCACCAGAGAGGTAGTTACCGAAAATAATTCCGATACCTACACCAGCTCCAGCTAATGCGATTGCAGCAAGGCCTGCTCCAATCATTTTTGCCGCTTCTAACTCCATTTTTCCTCCTTTATTAATTAATGATGTAAATTTAATGCATCATTTAAATAGATGCAGGTTAATATTGCAAAAACATAAGCTTGTAAAAATGCAACTAAGATCTCCAAGCCAGTTAGCGCTACTGAAAAACTAAGCGGTAACCAACCGCCTAATATTCCTAAACTTATAACAAAACCTCCAAAAACTTTTAACATCGTATGTCCAGCCATCATGTTTGCAAACAATCTTACTGACAAACTCACTGGTCTACTTAAATAGGAAATAATTTCAATTATAGTGATTAGCGGCAGTAAGACAGCTGGTACACCTTTGGGTACAAAAATTCCTAAATACTTAAACCCATGTTTTGCAAATCCAATAATGGTAACAGCAATGAAAATAAATAAAGCTAGTATTAATGTTACAATAATATGGCTTGTAACTGTAAATGAATAGGGAAGCATGCCTACCATGTTGCAAAATAGAACGAACATAAATAAACTAAAAATAAAAGGAAAATACGGTTTAGCTTTTGATCCCGCTGTATCACTTATCATCTTTGCAACAAAGCTATAAAACATCTCTGCTATTAGCTGTACTTTATCTGGAATAATTTTCTTCTCTTTAGTCCCTAAGGATAAAAGAAGCAAAATAATAGATGTGCTTATAACCATAAATAAACTTGCATTAGTAAAGGATAAATCAATACCAGCAATTTTTATCTCTGGTCCAATTTTATGAACGTTAAATTGTTGCATTGGATTACTTGCCATAAATTTCTCTATCTAGTCTTTTTTTTGCATTCGGTTAGCGGTTCTGATAACGTTTAACATGCCAGCTGCCGCACCTAAAAAAAAGAAAATTATTATTAACCAAGGTTTAGTATCAAACCAAGTATCTAAAATAAACCCAATTATTGTCCCAACTGCAACTGATGCTACAAGCTCAGTGCCTAATTTAAAAGCGTTACCCATAAATGAGCCCCTTTTTTCACTATCAGATTGAATTTCTTTTTCTATTTTTGATTTTGCAATTTTTAGGCGAGTTTTAAATTCCTCAGGAATTGTCATTATATATGTCTTTTACGCAACTAGTTCCTCTGCTTTTTGTAAATCAACAGAAACTAATTGGCTAACACCTTGTTCAGCCATTGTAACTCCATAAAGTCTATGCATTCTAGACATTGTTAACGCATGGTGTGTAATAATTATAAACTTGGTTTTTGTAATTTTTGTCAACTCATCTAACAAGCTGCAAAATCTTGTTACATTAGCGTCGTCTAAAGGAGCATCAACTTCATCTAAAACACAAATTGGAGATGGATTAACTAAAAATACTGCAAAGATTAAAGATAAAGCCGTCAAAGCTTGCTCACCACCTGATAGCAGTGTTATTGATTGCAATCTTTTTCCTGGTGGTGAAACATACATTTCTAAACCAGCCTCTAAAGGATCATCAGAGTCTACAAGTTCAATTTTAGCAGTTCCTCCGTTAAATAGTTTTGTATAAACTTCATTAAACTTTCTGTTAACTTTTGTATAAGCTTCTAGTAATCGCTCCCTTCCTTTTTGGTTTAATTCATTTATGCTTGTTTTTAATTTTACTATAGCAGAATAAAGATCAGCCCTGTCATCTTCCATTTTTTTTATCTCTGTTTCATATTTTTTTGTTTCTTCATCAGCTCTAAGATTTACCGAACCTAGTGACTCTCTTTGTTTTTTTATTTTCTCGGCTTTTTTGGATTGTTCTTCAATGGTTGGTAAATTATCAGGCGAGATATCACTCAAATTAGATTGCGATAATACAGATGTTTCATTGTCTATATTTAGTTCATTTTTTATTGAATGCAATAGATCTCTTTTTCTATTTTCTATCCCTTCAATAGTAGCTTCATATCTAGCTTTATTTTCTTTTAAACTCGAAAGCTTTAATTGAATTTCTTTTAAGTTTTGGTTTATTGCATTATATTTTTTTTCTGCTTCGATTAACTCATTTACTATTTCTTCGTTTCTTTTTTTTGTATTTTCTAAATTTTGTAAATTTTGTCCTTTTGAGGTAGCAATACGTTCTGGATTTTTCTGATTTTCATCTAGCTCTGAAAGCAATTTATTTTTACGATCTGTTAATTCTGAATTCATCTTTTCAGAATTAGATTTTAAATTTCTCCAATTTTCTAATTCAATATCAATATTTTTAATTCTTTCTTTTCTTTTAATCGAGTCACTTTGTATTGATTTATCTTTTCCAAATTTTTCTGCATAGTTTTCTTGAGAGGAAGTAATTTTTTTTACAACTTGTCTCAGTTCTTGAAAGGTCTCTTTTAAAAGTTTTCTATCTTCTTCTATATCTTTTTCAATTTGATTTAACATCGCTTCTAATTGATTTTGTAAACTATCTAACTGTAACTTTGATGTTTTTAGTTCTTTTGAAGAGCTAGTCTCTACCTCTAGCAGCTCATTTTCTGTTCTTAAAAGTTCATCTTTTTCTTTTAAAATTCTCTTTTCATTTAATTTTGCATCTAATGATATACTTCTTTCACGCTCGAGATCAGACTCAACTGTCTTTATCGATTTTGTAATTTTTTCTTGAAGAGATTTAACCCTAGACTCTTCTTCTACAAGATTGGTCATATCTAAATTAAGTTTTTGAAGTCTTGCTGCACTTTCCATTTTTTTATCTCTTAAAGGCGCCAACTTTTTATTTTCTTCATCTAATAAATTATTATTATGATTAAAGTCTATATTAATTGCACTAATTTCGTCATCCAATTCACTTAATTTTTCTACTATTTGTTTTTTATCTTTTTCTATTTCACAAATTTTTAAATAATATAAACCAGCTTCTATTCTTTTAATCTCTCTAGATATTTCCTTGTATCGTGTTGCTTCTTCTGCCTGTTTTTTTAAATTATCTAGCTGTTTTTGTTGTTGTTTTTTTAATTCATCAGCTCTTTTTAAATTGTTCTCTGCTGCATTTAATCTCGCTTCAGCCTCTTGTCTTCTTGCATGAATTCCTGATATTCCAGCAGCTTCTTCAAGTATAGATTTTCGCTCTATCGGTTTTGCGGTTACTACCTGACCAATTCTTCCCTGACTAATTAGCGAAGGAGAATGTGCTCCAGTTGATAAATCAGCAAAAAATGTTTGAACATCTCTAGCTCTAACTTCTTTATTATTAATATAATATTTAGAACCTTTGTCTTTTTCTATTTTTCTTTTAATATAAATTTCTTCCAATTTTTTATATAGGCTAGGACCCTCTTTGTTTGGATTGTCGAGAAGTAAGGCTACTTCAGAAATATTTTTTGAAGGTCTGTTTGAAGTTCCTGAAAAAATAACATCTTCCATTCCAGAACCTCTCATGCTTTTTGCAGAATTTTCTCCCATGCACCATCTTAAGGACTCAACAATATTTGATTTTCCACAACCATTAGGACCAACTATTCCTGTTAATCCATTTTCAATAAGAAAAGTTGTTTTTTCTGAAAAAGATTTAAAACCAGTTATTTCAAGCTTCTTAAAATTCATTTATAGTTTTCTATCTATAGCCTTTTTAAATTGCTTATAATCAACTTTACCAGAATATTTTTTTTCGTTTATTATAATTGTTGGAGTAGATTCTATTTTGTATTTTTTTTGAGCCTCAATTCTTTGTTCTAAAATCTCATCTTGAATTTGTTCATTTTTAAGACAAGTATTCATTTTTTCTTTACTCAAATCGAAATTAATACCAATTTTTTTAATTAAAATATTTATTTTATCAATATCTGAACCTACCGCCCACATTTTTTGTTTTTTATACATTTCAGTCAAAAGTTCAAATTTCATATCTCCTGTATTTAATGATGTGTTCACATCACATCTAATGATAATCTCAGCATTTAGTGCTGCTAAATCTAATGGGAATGCATGGTGTTCAAATTTTACCAAACCTTTATCAATATAATCTTCTTTTAATTTTTCATAAATATTTGTATGAAAGTTAGCACAATGAGGGCATGTTAAAGAGGAAAAAACTTTTACCGTTACTTTAGCATCAAGGTTGCCAATAGATAGCACCTTACTTTCTGCTTGTGCAGAAAAAACAAAAAAAACTAAAAAAATAGTTTTATTTAAAAATTTATTTATTTCTTTCATTAAAAGCCTTTAGAAAATTATTGAGAGAACTTTTAAGTTCCTTGTTGTTAACTTTGCTCATCTTTTCTTCAATTTTTGATAAGTTTTTTAGTTTCGGAAAAAATTTATCTGTTAATTTTATTTTATCTTGTACAATTTTTAAAGTAATGTGACTAATACAATTATATCCAAAAAAACTATTGATTTTATCCATTATTTCATTTTTTTTGTATTCTACTTCCATTTCTTTTCCATGAATTACGTTTAAAACTAAGGTACCATCTTTCATTTCTTTCCCCATTTTTATAGTCACCGGATAGCAGGCGTTAGAAATCTTATTACTTACCATTTTGGTCCAATTATCAATGATATTAGTAAAATTATAACCACCTTTTCTTAAATGTTTTTTTAAAGTTTTTGGAATAGAACTTGAAAAGGGCCTAAGTCCTTGTATGAAAGTCTGTTTTTTATTATTATTTTTACTATGCATTTAACTCCAACATTATCAAAAAAAATTCTAGCTTGGTATGATAATAACAAACGTAATCTACCATGGCGTGTAAGTAAAAAATCAGCAAAAAAGCTTTATTATAGGATTTTAAGCGAATTTATGTTGCAACAAACCCAAGTTAAAACAGTTATCCCTTATTTTAATAAATTTACAAAAAGATTTAAAACTATTGAATCATTATCAAAATGTAGCGAAAAAAAAATTTTAAAATTATGGGAAGGGCTAGGTTATTACAGACGAGCTAGAAACCTTTTAGCTTCTGCTAAAATACTAGTAAATCAATATAATTCAAAGTTACCTGAAACAGTCAAAGAAATTAAAAAACTACCAGGTGTCGGAGATTATACAGCTAATGCTTTACTAGGATTAATTTATGACCATCCAACGATTGCAGTTGATGGAAATGTAAAAAGAGTATTTGCCAGAAACCTAAATAAAAAAGAAGAAAAGATAGATTTTGAGAATCTCATTTTACTGAATAATAAAAATCTTTTTAATACAAATAGAAACGCCGATTTTGTAGAGGCATTGATGGAGTTTGGAGCTTTAATATGTAAACCAAAAAACCCAATATGTAGTGCTTGTTGTTTGAATAGAAGCTGCAAATATTTTAAATCTTCATATAAAATTATAACAACCAATAAAAAAAAAGTTAAAGAAATGAATTATGACATCTTTTGCTATTTGAATAAAAAAAAACAAATCGCCTTGACAAAAGAAAATAAAATTAGTTTTTTAAAAAAGTTTAATCTTCCTGCAATTAAAAAAATGAAAAATATCTCAGACAATAAAAACTGGAAATTTTTGAAGAGTTATAAAAACTCTATTTCAAATCTTAAATTAAATATCAATTTATACTATAAATTTTCTAATAAAATACCTTCAACATATAATTGGTATCTATTAAAAAATAATAAAGAGTTTATTCCAAGCTTTACAAAGAAAATTTTTAGACAAGTATCAACTTTATTTTAATGAATAAAAAAATTGCAATTATAGGTGCTGGAATAGCAGGACTAACTCTCGCAAATCTAGTTAAGAAATATTCAGAACATGAATTTATGGTTTATGAAAAGGAAGAAAGCTTATCGCTTGACCAAGGTTATGGCATTCAACTAGCAACTAATAGTATAAAAATTTTAAATAAAATAAATTTTAATAAGATAGATAATGAAAAAATATTTCATCCAAATACTTTAGATTTTTATAATATTCATAATGAAAAAATATGTGATTTAAATCTAACGAAATTTAATAATAGTGAAGCAAAATATACAACTTTACAGAGATCAACTTTAATAGAGTTTTTAAAAGAAGATGTCTACACCCAACATTTAAGATTTGGAAAAAAAATTAAAGCAGTTTCAGAATTAAAAGAAAAATTATTAATTAAATTTGACGACAATACAAACGACCTTGTAGATTATCTAATTGTTGCTGATGGAATTTTTTCCAGTGCAAAATCTTTTTTTGAGAGAAAAAAAAATAAACCTAAATATAAAAAAGCTTTAGCTGTCAGAGTAATCATGAAATCAAAGTCTGACCTAAAAATCAATGAACAAAATATAAGCTTAATGTTGGGAAGTAATACCCATATTGTGCTTTACCCTATTAATAAAAAGAAAGAACTTAATATGGTTTGTATTATAAGAAGTAAAAAATACGACCCAAATAATATAAAATCTTTGATTGAAAAAACAGTTCTTAAACAAAACTCAAATTTAAAAGCACTTTTTAAAAATGAAATAAAATCTTGGCCTTTATATTTTACCCCTAAAATTCTTCCATCTTCAAATAAAAAAGTTTTTTACATTGGTGATGCTTTTAATGGATTTTTACCAACGCTGGCACAAGGAGCGGGCCAATCTATAGAGAGTGCATATGAAATATTTAAACTATTAGAAGGAGAAAAACTAGAGAGTAATAATGCATATTTTGAAGAAAGATCTAGAAGAGCAAAAATTATTAGAAGAAGATCTAATCTTAATTTCTTTGCATTTCATTTTTCAAGTGCAATTATGCAAAAAATTAGAAATACATTTTTGAAGTTTTTAGTTAAACGTAAAACTTTTATTGAAGGTTATTTAGGTAAAGTTTATAAAAATTAAATACGTTTTTTAAAATTGACAAAATCATTATAATCATCAAATTCATACCAGACTTCTTTAGTACTTTTAAAAAATACTGGGCAGTTTTTTTTGATTAATTGATTTAAAAATGTTGTTAGGTGCATTTTCTTTTTATTTCGCAAAAGCTTATAATTTTTTATAACAATAAGTCTGAATTTTTTTGGAATAAAAATTAATCCCATATATTGATATTTTGTTTCTGATATATCTTTTATTTTTTCCCCTATCTCTAAAATTTTATTTTTATGAATTTTTATATGTTCTGCGTCTTGAATAGGATCTTTATTTCGTATTTTCCAAATTTTAAGCCAATTTTTTTTTAAAGGAAGATATAATCCGTCATTCTTTTTTAAAATTTTTTTAAATGATTTATGGGAAAAAATTATGTCAGAATAACAAAAAAACAAATCATCGTTATACTTTTTTAAAGCTAAGTAGAAAGAATGTAACATATCAGTATTTAAAAACTTTCTATTGTAAATATAATTTACTTCTTTAAACTTAAAGAGTTCTTTCTTAATCATATTTGATTGAAAACCCGTAACTACTGTTATTTTTGCTTTTCTATCGGCTTTTTTAAGCTCTATTATAGCTCTAGATATTAAACTTTTTTTTTTTATTTTTAATAAACATTTTATTTTTCCAATTTTTTTGTAGATTCTACTACTTTTACCCGCAGCTAAAATTACAAACCTCATGAAATTTTAAAATGTTTTAAAATAATTTTATCAACTAATTTTTGAGTTTTATTATGTCTTTCAGGGTGAAACATGCAGCATAGAATTTTTTTCTTTTTATATTCAGCTAGTTCTATAGTTTCATCATTACATTTCGCTAAAATATTAAAATTGTTTGGCAACTTATAAATTCCATAGTTGTGAAAAGAATTAATGTTTAATTTATAATTTTTAAAATTTAAATTGTGATATTTTTCTATATGTCCTTTTACTTTAAATAACCTACATTGATACTTTTTAGCTATGAATTGAAAACCATAGCAAACACCCAAAACTGGTAATCTTTTTTTTAAGCCATAGTTTAATAAAAAGTTATCATTTTTTTCTCTAAGAATATTTTCTTTATTTTTAATTATAGAAGATAAATCATTTCCCCCGGCTAATATAATTCCAACAGGTTTTAAATCATCTAGATCCTTTTTTCTAAAAAGCTTATAATTAACAGGTATAAGCTTTATATTTTTTTTGGAGAAATAGTTTATCCAATTATTTTCTAGAATATAGTTTGAATTCCTATATTTATCTTTTTTTACTTTTATTGATATTAAGATCGTTTTCATCTTACAATTTTAAAGTATTTTTGGTTAGCATTTATTTGTACAAAATTATTTTTATTTATTGTCTGAAAATTTTTAGTTCCAATACCAATTATTGCAGGTATCCCTAATTCAAGACATCTAATTGACATATGTGAATTTGCTCCACCATATTCAGTTATTAACCCTTTAATATCATGAGAAAAAATAAAATCATAACCAGGGTCAGCATTTTTAAGTAAAATAATTTTATTTTTCATACTTTTAAAATTTTTAATATTTTCGTAATTTAATAATTCTCCAGTGATATTTTTTTTTGTTACATAGTTAGATAAGTTATTTTTTAATTCCTGTGAATATATATCGTTCGAAGAGTTAATAAATTCTGGAAATTCAATTAAATTAGTTATTTCTTGGAACGATTTATTTTTTTTAATTTCATAGTTTAAAATATTTCTGATTTGATCGATATCTAAATTACTATAGAGTTCTAAAATTTTTTTTATCGATACATATTCAAGATCATCCCTCTTAATATGAATTTTTTTTGATAAATTTATAAAACTATTAAAAATTTCATCGATTGATTTTGAAAATATCATTTTTGAAAGCTCCCTTAATTCGATTGATCTTTTTGCAAATTTAAAAAAAGACTTGCAATTAAAATTTAATTTATGATTTTTAAATAATTTATCGATATTTTTAACTTTTTCTTTGTCTAGTATAAATTTCTTAAATTTTTTTTTGTTAGCATTATTTTTTGTGAAAAAATAATTTTTAAAATTTTCTCTATAGTTTTTTGAAGATATATTATACATCGAAGGTCTAATATGGCCATATTTTCTCAAAAAGTTATTTCTCGATGATGAATTTTTTTTTATTGATGAGCTTTCATTGTAAATTTTTTTTGCTATTGTTTGAATTGACTCATAAAAATTTTGATGATCTTTTTCATCAATAACCCCTAACTCTAAAATTGTTCTAAGCAATTTTGTTGAAATAAAAGCACATCTTGCAATTCCAGCAAATGGCAATGTTCCATATTTTTTACAATAATTTACGAGGAAATATATCTTTTGAATATCACTTATTTTGTCATTTTTTGTTTGAATTATCTTTTTTTCAAGAAAAGATATTTTATTAGTTTCATATTCTAGTATGCCACTTTTATTAGAAATAATATTATTTAGCTGGTCTTTTAAGCATTTTAAATAAATTTTGGTTTCTTTTTTATTTAAGAATAGTGCAATTTTATCTTTACTCTTGAAATCGTAACAAGTTTCCACCACATCAAATTCAATTTTATCTTGAAGTTTCGGATTTTTTTTTAATCTATTTAAATAATAATCAATAGCTTTTTTTTGAATTTTAGTTGGTAAGCTTGCTGGAATGAAAGAGTTAAAATCTACTCTAAGATCAATATAAGGAGAGCCGCCAAAATTAAGCATTAATGGATTAGGTCTTACATCTTTATAACCATAGTCTTTTCTTTGTTTAGCCCAAACTTCATCAGTTATTAATTCACAATATAAACTATGAGCAAGGACTGAAGGTCTTATACCAATCATTTCAGCAGGATTCCAATCACTCATATTGCTAAAACAATTTTTATTTCCTATTAAATTATGAGTTGGTTTAATGAATTTTTTAATCTTTTTTTGAATATTTTTTAATCCAATCTTTAAAATTTTGTCATTTTTTAAATTTGTTGCCTTTTTTTTTAATGGACGGCATTGTAGCAAATAAAAAATTTTTTTTTTTATACAAAATTCAACATCCAGTCTATCATTTTTAATCTTTTTTTCTAAAAGGTTAATTTTATTTAAATTTTTTTTCCATATTCCATTTTTTAAATTATCTTTATAAATATAAAGAGTTTTCATCGTTGGATTATTTTTTCCACTAGTTACTAAATTTGTTTTTCCAGATTTATCATAATTGATTACGTAATATGGAGAATTAGAAACAAAAGATCTAGTAAAAATCACACCAGCAATATTGGGATTAGATATGAATTCTTGAACTAAAATTTGATCTTTTAAATTTTTAAAATCCTTAATCATTACTTCAATACTAGAAATAATTTTCTCTCTATCTCTTGCATTAATGTTTTCAAATGATTTATATTTTCCAGCATTACTTTCTTTTGATGTGTCCTCATTTAAAGCTGAGGAACGAATTATAATTTTCTTATTTTTAAAATATTTTTCTATATTAAAAACTAATTTTTTAGAATTTTTTTGAAAATCTTTTTTAGTAAAAAAGATTGACTTTGGAATTTTAATGCCAATCTGATTTTCAAACTTTCGAAGATATTTTAGTGTTTCTGCTTTTGAAAATTGATTCATTTTTATAAAGTTTTTACAAAGGACAATTAATGATTATTTTTTTTATTAATTTTTTTGATAATGTATTAATGCTTTCTTTAAAATTATTATTAATCGTAATATGAGGATATTTAGGAAATTCAGGTTTAATATTTATGCCTACTACTTCTTTACTACTAGAATAAAATTTTTTATCTTTTCTTCTAATTAATTTTTTTAGATCAGTTTTCAAGTAAATTTCACAATAATTTTTAATATTCTTCTTATTCCAAAGCCTTGCTTTATTAAATAGACCGACTACTGCAAAAATAACATTTATATTTTGATTGGTTAAAAATAGAGACAATCGACAATATTTCATAGCCAAAGTAGATCTTTCCTTATAAGAGTACCCTTTAAAATTGAATATATTTCTTATATCATCTCCACTAATGACAACTGTGGGACCATAGAGCTTTTCAATATCTCTCTTAATCTTTTTTGCTACAGTAGTTTTCCCTGAGCCGGATAGACCGGTTATCCAAAATAAATAACCATTTTTAAGCTTTTTTCTATGAACTTTTCTTTTCACCTAATTTTTTCTTTACTGTTCAATTTTTGAACGAGACCCTTTTTTTACATATTTATTATTAATAATCAAGAATTTTATTATGAATAACAACTAAGGATACATCTAAATGCTTTATGAAAAAACGTGTATCACTCATTATTCCAGTATTTGATGAAGGAAGATTTAGGGGAAGATACTTGAGGTCTATACTAAGACAAAATATACATAAGTCTGATTGTAATATAATTGTACTTAACAATTGAGATAAAGACAATACTTCAAATTTGTTAACCTTTTTGAATTAATTTATTTTAAATCTTAAACTTTTTAAAGCCTTTAAAACACATTTACAATCCTGTACAGCATCATGAGAATGATTTTTATTTAATGTATAACCAAAAAAAGAGTGAATAAGATAACTTTTACAAAACTTTTCTGGAATCTTATATTTATTCAAAAATAATGGGCGTAAATCTTTTACTTTAATTTTTTTTTTCAATTTATAATATTTTAGATTTTTATTAAAAATTACACCATCATTGCCGTTCGAAATTATTTTAGTATTTTTGCTGAATTTAATAAATTTTTTGTAAGCTACATTAAAATCAACACCATCTTTATCAATTTTTTTCTGAGTTATATGTGTAAGTTTTTTTATGTAATTGCTTAAAATAGGATTAAACTTTGGTTTAACAAAAATATTTAATTTATTTGTTATTTTATATTTATTATTAACTTTTATGGCTCCAATTTGTATAATTTCTCTTTTTTGCCACCTCTTTCTAATTTTTTTTTTTTCATTATTTCTCCACGACGTCCATTCCAAATCAACAATAATGAGAGATTTCATAAGCTTTAAAAGCTTATAAAAAAATTTCATTTTTTAAAAGAAAAACTTTAATTAGATTTAGAGATAAATTTTTCAGCTTCCAGAGCAGACATACAACCCATTCCAGCTGCTGTAACTGCCTGCCTAAAAATTTTATCTTTTACGTCGCCTGCAGCAAATACACCAGGTATATTAGTTTCAGTAGAGTCAGGTTTTGTAACTAGGTAACCTTCTTTATCCATATCAAGCTGATTTTTAAATAGAGCGGTAGCTGGATCATGCCCAATAGCAATAAAGAGACCATCAATTTTTAAATCTGTAATACTATTTGTTTTTAAATTTTTAATTTTTAATGCATTAACAACTTTAGGTTCAGCAGTTCCTACAACTTCAT
>Ga0233444_10002195_pt1 | contig 20825 bp, 30 predicted proteins | sample SI_124_October20_6_FD_182792 | JGI IMG/M metagenome (GOLD analysis project Ga0233444, IMG submission 182792) | Seawater microbial communities from Saanich Inlet, British Columbia, Canada - SI_124_October2016_10_MG | ecosystem: Environmental > Aquatic > Marine > Inlet | place: Canada: British... | reverse complement strand
TCTATATCCCATGAATCAAATTCAATTTTCATTTTTTTATTTCCTCGCTTTCGCTTTTATAGTCTTTCCGTGAATAGTAATATTAATAAATGCAATTGGTCATCTCTTAGACTTCGCAAATGCTTTGGTATTCGCCTTCTATCTATTTTCATTTCTCTTGATCCTCCCTGGTAATTATTAGATATGCTCCATGTAGGCAAAAGACCATAAATGAAAGCACGATTAAAACTTGTAAACAGTTAATCATTGGGTTGCTCCTGTTGTTTAGCATTTCTTGTTAATGATTCTAGAATCACATTGTCTTTAAAATCATTATCCAGATGTTCTGCAAACATTTGCAGGCTGTGAGTCATTCCATCTATATATTCTTTATTAAAAAAATGCTCTTGATTTTCTGTAACAAAATCTGACATTGTTTCTGTATAATTTACAAAATATTTGTGTAAGTCTGTATAACTTATATTTATTGTTTTTTTTGTGCTGCTCATTTGGTTTGCTCCTTTATCATCTGATAAGGATTTTCTTCTGTTGTGAATTCTATAGAGCATTGATCCAAGCTATTACACTTATTCATTCGATCGGTAGCTATATCAATAGCTTCGTACTCATTCTCACAATTAATCACTTCCGTGGTGATGGTTGCAGTAACTATATAAATCATAATTCCCTCCTAGTTTTTTAAGAAATGGTTAATAAGGTATGAGCCGTGCCACGCTTTTCTATTTCGTGGCTTCTCTGTTAGTTTGGTTATTAGTTGTTTAAATGTCATGTTATGCACCTCTCATGCTGTTAGTAAGCATTAGTTCTATGGCTTCATTGCTTAAGCCTTGCTCTTGGTTAAATTGGTTTATCTCTTCTTGTGTCATCTCGTGATACTCAAAACCATTATTTTCTTTTAATGGATAATATCCTTGCTCATAATCAACAATAACTATTGTTTGATTGTCTAGGTGTATTTCATTTCCATTGTATAAAGCAGTTCTTTTGCCCTCTTCTTTTTTAAGTTCTATAGATGTTTTTAGGTTTCCTATTCTCATTTTTAATACTCCTCGTTGTCTCTCTCAACTGTAAATGTTGCAACTTTGTTGCCGTTAATATCGTTAGCCTTTCCGAAGTCGCTGATCTTAATCTTTGGTAATATGTTTTGTAATATTCTCTCAACTTCTACATGTTCAAATGTTGGGTTCTCTGAGTCTTCGCAGTGATTCCAAAAAGCTGAATTTCCTGTTTCTATATCAATAGTTATTTTCATGTTACGCCACCTCTTTTGATTTATGGACAACTTGCGCTCTTACATAAGATAAAACATTGTCTTCGTTGTAATCCCATAACTTGTAGCTTTCTGTTGCGTGTAATTCGCACTCGTGTTGAATCATATAACTAACAATATGATCTGTAATTGTTTTGAGGATTGTATTAGCTAAACTATTTTCATAATTTGGACTATCGCAAGATTGATACTCTAAACATCTTATCAATTGTACAACTTGCAATGGGTTCTTAACTTTGAGATTACCAACTCTTAAATCATCAAAATTGTAAGGGTTGTTGTCATCATCATAAAGATAATTTACGTTTTCACAATTTGCTGTTGATAATTCCTTAGCAACATCACCCAAAGAATCAAACTCTTTACGCTCTTTGTTATGGTAATAATTCAATGAATCAATACCCTTTAATTTATAAACATATAAAACAATTTGCTCTATGTGTTCTTTATCTACTATATAACCGCTCATGTCATTTACCTCCTAAAGTAATTAAATTATATGACTTTCACCCAAAAAGCCCACATAAGCGGGCTTGGTTGGGTTGAGGTTGGTTTACATTGTGTGCTCTAACCTGTCGCAAACAGCGTTAAGCATTTTTAGTTCTTCTTGGTTTTCTATTTGTGTAATTGGATCTACATCTGTATTTTGTTGGATCTTCATTGCTTCAAGATCCAACATATCTAATAAGTATGCTTTTTCTGCTCTCGTTAATGTTATTGTGTCCATATTGTTACCTCCTAAAGTAATTAAATTATATGACTTGCACCCAAAAAGCCCACATAAGCGGGCTTGGTTGGGTTGAGGTTGGTTAGTTTATTTGTAGTCCTTAAAAATTCTTCTATCCATCATGACCTTAAACCTGTTTCTATTGTGGCTACCAATTTTATGCTCTGGGCTGTAGTACATAGAACCCGTGCAATGCTCACGATTAAAATTGTATGTACGATCTACAAGAACAATGCTACCTCTATAAGAGTATTCATTAGGCATCCCATGCTTTGATTTAGTCAATGGTGCTACCTTGGTAGGCTTTTCACCGTTTAGTATGTTTGTTAAATCTGCTTTGTCTGTCATTTTTGTTACCTCCTAAAGTAATATAATAGTACGTGACAATACGTATTCTACACCTAAATGCACTTATATATCAAACACTTAAAGTAAAATATATAGGGTTTATGTAAAGAATGTTGTAATATAGGGGTTTAAGGAGCAATAAAAAAAATCAGTTATGGAGCAAAAAACACCAAAAAAAGACAATAAATCTCTTAAAAAGGGCGGTAGAAAGAAAATTAATATTGATTTAGATCAGGTAGAGAACTTAGCATCAAGAGGGCTAGGAACTACCCAGATAGCCCGTGCTTTGGGCGTTTCATGGAATACTATTGATAGAAATAGAAAGCGAAGTGTAGATTTTGAAGATGCTATAAAAAGGGGGAAAGCTCGTGGACTTGCACAAGTTACAAATTCCCTGTTCACTTCCGCCACTGATGGCAATGTTACAGCCCAGATATTCTACTTAAAGAATCAAGATGCGAAGACATGGAGGGATCGCGTTGAGAATGTCCATGCGACTATCAACCTTAATGATGTTCTAAGCGGTGCAAAAGAAAGACTTGGCAAATATACGGCGAACGAAAAGAAACTAACAGAAATAAATCCTTTACCTACAACATCTAAGGAGAAGGAAAGCCTGGTAATTAATCAGACTAATAAGAAAAAGAATAAATAAATGGCGGTTGTTACTCCTCCTCATGGTGGCAACGTTCAAGGGTTCGCCAATAAGTAGAGATTTGTTAGATGCTCCAACAAAGATCATGCTTATACCCCCCCTTGATTTTTTCGCACGGGGTATATTACGTGTAACCCTTGCGATAATTTTTTTTAATTTTTTTTGGAGCAAAATATGAAAGAGGCAATACGAGAAATCTTAGCAATACTTAGCATTGGTGCTGTAGGCAACATTGCAATATTTTTAATACTGGTACATATATGAAATACGGAGCAGAACAAGAAAAAGAATTGATGACCGAGATATGGTCGCCATACATAAAAGATGATCCATACAACTTTGTTAAGTTTATCTTTCCCTGGGGAGAGAAAGACACCCCCCTTGAAGACTTTGAAGGCCCTAGGAAGTGGCAAGAAGAAATTTTAAAAAAAATGACAGTCCACATCCAACGTAACCAAGGACGCGTTGATCCTGAAATGTTTAGATTAGCTGTAGCATCTGGACGTGGTATCGGAAAGTCTGCACTTGTCTCTTGGTTAATCCTATGGATGCTATCAACACGACTAGGCTCAACCATAATCGTAACTGCTAACACCGAACAACAGCTCAGATCAAGAACATGGGCGGAGCTAGGTAAGTGGCTAACCCTAGCAATAAACAATCACTGGTACTCTAAGACAGCCACCACGATTAAACCAGAAGGCTGGTTTGAAGAAGCACTAAAAAGAGATCTAAAAATAGACACTGGTTACTACTACGCCCAAGCACAATTATGGAGCGAAGAAAACCCAGACGCGTTCGCAGGTATCCATTCATCATACGGTGTATGTTTAATTATGGATGAAGCATCTGGTATCCCAGCACCCATCTATTCTGTCTCCGAGGGTTTCTTCTCCGAGCCAACTGAAAACCGTTACTGGTTTACCTTCTCCAACCCACGAAGAAACTCAGGCCCTTTCTACGACAGCTTTACATCTAAACGTAAGTTCTGGAATCTAAAACAAATAGACTCGCGAACTGTAGAAGGTACTGACCAAAAACTTTTCCAAACTATGTTAGAGCAGTACGGTGAAGATTCTACCGTTGCAAGAGTAGAGGTACTTGGAGAGTTTCCAAACTCTGATGACGACTCAGTCATACCAATGGAACTTGCTAGAAACGCAATCAATAGAGATGTATCACTAACTGCAAAAGCACCAATCATTTGGGGATTGGACGTAGCACGTTTTGGCGGAGACAACTCAGCACTTTGCGTTCGACAGGGCAACACAGTTTTTGAAATTAACACTTACAAATCTATGGATTTAATGCAATTATGCGGTGCGATTAAAAATAAGTTTGATGATTGCACAGTTATAGAAAGACCAGAAGAAATACTTATTGATGTTATTGGTCTTGGTGCAGGAGTTGTAGATAGACTAGCGGAACAAAATTTACCAGTAAGAGGTATTAACGTAGCCGAGTCACCATCATCAAAGAAAAACTATCTCAACCTACGAGCTGAGTTATGGTTTGCTATTAAGGATTGGTTGGCGCTGCGTAATTGCCGACTTCCTAATGATGATGAGCTTGTATCAGAATTGGCAGCGCCTTCTTACAAATATACATCAACAGGAAAAATAAAAATAGAGTCCAAAGACGAAATGAAAAAAAGAGGAATTAAGTCACCCGACAAAGCAGATGCACTTGCATTGACCATGGCATCCTCTGCTGCAAGTTTTAGTGGAGGAGAGAACTTTTTAGGGTATAATTTCAAGAAACCATTGACATCAAGAATAATACGAGTGGGATAAAAATTTATGGAATATGATAAAGACACAGTTGAAGCAACAGAAGAACAACAAGAGTCTTATGACGAACAAAAATTACAAGGCGTACTCAAATCCGAAATGGATGACGCTAAAGACTTCATTGACCAAATTGGTGAACAACGAGCAGATGCAACAGACTACTACCTAGGCAGTCAACCTGGATCAACATCCTCTCTACAATCAGAGTTTATATCAACAGACGTTAGAGACAGCGTACTGTTTATGCTTCCCTCTATCATGCGTACCTTTTTTGGTACTAGCAAGATAGTTGAGTTCATACCTAAAGGCCCTGAAGACATACAACTTGCGACACAGCAAACCGATTACATTAACTACGTCATCCAACAAAAAAATCCTGGCTTTAAAGTTTTATATGATGCGTTTAAAGATGCATTGATTAGAAAAACTGGTTTTGTAAAAGCCTACTGGGATGACAGCATTACTGCATCAACACACGAATACACAAATATTTCTCCAGAAGCCTACCAAGCACTCACACTTGATCCTAACGTAGAGGTAATCAAAGAGTCTGTAGAAATGCAAAGCATGACATTGCAAAACCCTGAGACTGGCGAAGAAATGACTCAAGAAACACCAGCCAGTTACGACATAAAAATTAGAAGAATTAAACCTAAAGACCAAGTGGTTATAGAAGCAGTACCACCCGAAGAAGTTTTAATATCAAGAAATGCTAGAGACTTAGAATCATCACCTTACGTTGCACACCGCATGGTAAAAACTGTAAGCGACTTAGTTGCTATGGGTTACAACAAAGAAGATATGGAACAATATGCTGGTTCTGGTAGTTCTATAGATGCAGAAAGTTATGACGAAGAACAAGCAAGAAATCCTTACGCTGATTTTTCTGGCGTAGATAGAACTGACCAAAACAATGTTCTCTATGTAGAGCATTATGTTTTTTATGATTTAGATGGCGATGGTATAGATGAAAGGATTAGGGTATGCACTGTAGGCAATGGGATGAACATTGTTAACGCAACACCTTGGGACGATCTACCTATTACACTCTTCTGTCCCGATCCTGAACCTCACACCTCCATTGGTTCATGTCCTGCGGACTACCTAATGCCTATTCAAGCGGCTAAATCTCAGATAATGAGAGACACCCTTGATAGTCTAGGCCACGCCATCTTCCCGAGAATGGGAATTGTTGAAGGGCAAGTTAATATTGACGATGTCCTTAACACCGACATAGGACAACCTATTAGAATGAGAGCGCCAGGAATGGTACAGCCTTTCGCTGTGCCTTTCGTTGGTAAAGAAGCCTTCCCAGTATTGTCTTATCTTGACGAAGCCAAGGAGAACCGTACAGGCGTTTCCAAAGCCTCCGCTGGACTAAACGCTGATGCACTTCAGTCTTCTACTTCACAAGCTGTCTCAGCTACCATGTCTGGAGCGCAAGGCAGAGTAGAACTTATTTGCAGACACTTCGCAGACGGAATGAAAGATTTATTTAAACTGGTTAACTCACTTGTCATCAAGCACCAAGAAGGTCAAGATATGATGAGACTTAACAATGAGTTTGTACCTATTGATCCTAGATACTGGGATGCTGACAAAGACTTAGTTATCAATGTTGGTATATCTAAATCATCTGACGAAGAGAAGTTCCAAGTCTTAACAGCCTTGTCACAAAAACAAGAACAAATCTTACAAACACTAGGCCCTGATAATCCTTTACTCAATCTACAGCAGTACGCTAACACATTGACAAAAATGATTGAGATGGCTGGTTTTAAAGATGCTAATACATTTATAAACACTCAAGTCCAACAAATGCCACCGCAACCACCTGAACAGCAGAAACCTGATCCAGCAGAAATACTGGCACAAGCAGAGGCACAGAAAGCACAAAACCTTGGACAGAAAGCTATCATAGACGCAGAAACAGACAGAATGAAAATCATCATGGAAGATGATAGAGATAGAGATCAAGCCTTGGCAGATATGCAACTTAAGATTGCTGAACTAGAAGCTAAGTATGGCGCACAGGTTAATGTAGCCGAGATCAACGCTATCATGGAAAGAGATAGAGAAGCTATAAGACAAGTAGCAAAGAATCAATCTCAAGGAATGTTTACAAATGGAAACAACCAACCAGTCGGATAAAATATACGACTTAGAATTTCTTGATGGAGATTTTATTTATGTTGGTTCGGATATAAAGGCTAAGAACCTAGAAGAAGCTAAAAGAGTCGCAAGAGTGTTTTTGCAAATACCACCAGACTCAGAGCTAATATCATGTACGGAGACATTGATACACTAATGAAAAAATACATACACGTCAATCAACACAAAATAAGAGCAAATAAAAAACATGGCACTAATGAGCCTGTTATTACTATCAAAGAAGGTAGAACAAATACTTATTGCCACGAGGTAAAGGTTTTGGGAGAATGTACTATTAGATATGGTGGTAGCGATAAACCTATATTACCCTGCGGTGCTAGAGTTGTTATCGAGACTACAGCACCTTACGAAATAGTAAAACCAGAAGATTATATAGAAGCAGAATTAAAATAATGGATAAGTTAAATCAAATTTTACAAGGAAATGTAACCACACCCTATTCAAAGCCACAACCAACCAACCGTACTGGTATCGCTGCACCATTATCTGCTTACGAATTAATGGAATTAAACAAACAACAAACAAGTCCCGATCCTGTAATAAGTAAATTTCAAAAATTAGGTCGTGGCATAAAAGGACTGTTAGTACCAGAAACACCTATAGAAACTCTATCTATGATTCCTGCTGTCAAGACTGCAAAGGTTGTTGGAAAATTGAAACCAAAAATATTTCCAAACATTGAAAAATATAACAAATATGATCCAATTATTGAAATTAATACGCCAATTAAAAAAAATCCGTATGCAAAAAAAGGAATACAATCAACATTCCAAAAAAGAATACCAATAAATGATTTTTTAAAATTAACAACATCTAGTGATAAAAACTTACAAAACATAAAATCATCTAAAAGGCTAACAGGTCTTGGTAAATTTGATGCAAAGAAAGCTGGTAGTCCATTTCTAGAAATTAACAAAACTGGTACAGTTATTGGACATGAGGGTAGAGCAAGAGCCTTATTGGCAAAACAAGCTGGTGCAAAGACAATGCCAGTAAAAATAAAACTAGAAAGATTTGATGCTGCAACTGAAGATTTTGAATTTACAAAAATTGCACAAAATTATTATAATAAAAATAAAAAATTACCAAAAAATTTAAAAAATTATAATATTGATACTTTAAAACCACAGAAGTTTGTTCAAGGGCAGAGAAAAAATTATAAATATAAAATAAAAGATTAGTTTAAAATTAAATTAAAATGGCAATAACATACAGAGGCGAAAAGTTCGCTGGTTACAACAAACCTAAACGCACACCTAACCACAAAACAAAGTCACACGCTGTCTTAGCAAAAGTCGGTAGCACCATAAAATTAATTCGCTTTGGTCAACAAGGCGTAAGCGGTGCTGGTAAAAAACCAATGACTGAAAAAGGCAAAGCAAGAAGAAAATCATTCAAGGCAAGACACGCCAAGAATATCGCAAGAGGTAAGTTGTCCGCAGCTTACTGGGCGAACAAAGTAAAATGGTAAGGAGATACTATGTCACTATATGAAAATATGAACGCAAGAAAGAAAGCTGGAACAAGTAGATCAAAAAAGAAATCTACTATTACTAAAAAAGTATACGCTAGCATGAAAGCTGGTTTTACTAAAAAGAAAAAGAAGAAGTAATTGTTTGGTTGGTTTGATAAGTTTTTAGAGTGGTCATTCCAACGACAGGCAAACAACCTGCACAAAAAATATACACATGATAGACAAACTAATAAAACCAGTAACGAAGCTACTTGATAAGGTCATTCCAGACGCAGATCAAAAACAAAAGATTGCACATGAAATCGCAACCATGTCGCAAAAGCACATCCATGAAATTGCTAAAGCACAAATAGAAGTTAACAAAGCAGAAGCCAAAGGTAATTGGTTTCAATCATCTTGGCGACCAGCTACAGCATGGATATGTGTTGCAGGTTTTGCAGTTAACTTTCTTATCAGTCCTCTCGCTGCACCTTTTGGTATTGTTGTACCTCAAGCAGATACATCAACGATGCTACCTGTCCTTATGGGTATGCTTGGCCTTGGCGGAATGAGGTCTTACGAAAGGGTAAAAGGAGTAGGAAAATAATGACCTGGGAAAACTTCAAAGAAGAAGAGTTTGCTTGCAAACATTGTGGTAAAAATGGTATTTCACACGAACTAATAAATAAGTTACAATCACTTAGAACTGAGCTGGGTTTTCCTTTTATTATTACATCTGGTTACAGATGCGAAGAACATCCAATAGAAGCGAGAAAGAAAACACCAGGTACTCATGCAGAAGGATTGGCTGCTGATGTATATGTAAGAGGAAGCAAAGCACTCAACATAGTATCAAAAGCTAAAGATTATGGATTTACTGGCGTTGGTGTGAATCAAAAAGGAGATGCTCGTTTTATACACTTAGACATCTCGGAAGAAAAAGAAAACAGACCAAGGCCGCATATTTGGAGTTATTGATGGACAACCCTATTTTATTTTGGAACGCGATTATAACTCTCGTTTATGTTCCTATTATATACAGCATCCGCACTAACGCTGCTGATGTAAAAAGGGTTGAAATATTGGTTAATAAAACAAGAGAAGAAATACCTACACGCTACGCAACCAAACAAGATTTGCATTTAGACATGCAAAGAATTTTTGACAGACTAGACAAATTAGACGAAAAAATTGATAAACTAATAGCACACTAGGAATTAATTATGCCAGGATACGATCACTTAAATACAAATCTAAACTACATACCATCTTATGCAATCACTCCTGCTGTAGATGCACCACAAATACAAAACGTACCAACACTACCAGCAGTAACAAACCAAATGTCTAGCGATAGACAACCTGGTTTTAGTATTGCTAACGACTTTATAGAAGAAGACTTTAATCCTGGACAAACCATTGGCCCAGTAGGAATGAACTTTGAAAACATGCCAAAAGGTTTATTTGCAAACACAGAGCCAGAGCCTATTGAAATGTCTAAGTATGACGACAGAGATAGAAGTCCAATAAGGGATTTTGATTTTTATGATTACTTTGGAACAAACATTGATGGATTAAATATGTTTAATTCTATGATTCCAGATAACACTTATTCATCTGGTTTAGATTATGCTAGATCAATCGCAGATGGTTCTAACGTAGACAATATGATTAGCCAAGGTCAAAGCTATTCATCACAAATGCCTCAAGGCTACACACAACAACAAGTTGGTAAAAGTGGCTATCAAGGTTTTGATTATTCTGGACTACAAAGACTAATAGACAACATAGGTTAATATGCCCTCACAAGAAGATATCTTAAGTTCAAACGAAGCAGAGTTAATTCTAAACTCAGAAACATTCAAACACGCTGTAAACAATCTTAAAGATGACTACATAAATTTATGGTTATTGTCTAAAGACAGTGATATAAATAAAAGAGAAAATTTACACAAAGCAATCAAACTTTTACCCGAAATAGAAAAACATTTAAGAATAATAGTAGAGAAGGGTAAGATCACAAAGTCACAACTAGGAAGATTGCATAAAGTTGTGTAAAATTTAATTTAGTATTGTTAAAATACTACTTTACATTTTTAAGGAATGAATATGACCAACAACGCAAAGCCGATTGGTTTACAAACAAATTTAGAACAGACAGAACAATCTTTCGAAAGTTTTTTGACTCCATCGGAACAACCAGAAAACGAACTAGAACAACCATCAGAAGAATTAGTCAACGAAGACGAAGTCATTGAAGATGATGAAATCATTGAAGAAGACCAAGACTTAGAAGACGACTTTGAAGAAGATGAAGACGAACCTCAAGAAGATCAAGTTGAAGTAGAGGAGTCCGAGCAACCACAGCTATATACTATTAAAGTAGATGGTGAAGATACCCAGGTCACGCTTGAAGAACTCCAAAGTGGATACAGTCGCCAAAGAGATTATACGAGAAAAACTCAAGAGTTAGCTGAACAGCGTAAAGCTATTGAAGCTCAACAAAAAGAGGTTTCTCAAAAAGATGCAATTTATTCGCAGTTGTTACCAAAACTGGAAGCGACTTTGAAAGGCGAGTTAGGAAACGAGCCAGATTGGAATGCACTTTATGATACTGATCCTATTGCCTATGTCCGTGAAAAAGACTTATGGAATGAGAAGAAGCAAAGGTTACAAGCCGCAGAAGCTGAAGCAACTAGACTCCAACAGGAACAAGCTGCAAAGCAACAAGAGGAACTTGAAAAGTTCGTCAAGTACGGTAATGAACAATTGCTAACACAAATTCCAGAATGGCAAGACAACGAAACAGCAGTTAAAGAAAAAAATGCTATTCGGGATTATGGTGTTAATGTTTTAGGCTATTCATCTCAAGAGATGGACAGCGTTTACGACTACCGAGTTTTACTTGGTTTAAGAAACGCATGGTTACAACATAAGACACAACAAGCTACTAAAGTGAAGCCAACTGAAAAGAAAGCGGCAGCTCGAACTGCCCGACCTGGCACTTCAAATGTACCTAAAAGTTCAACACCAGCGAAAAGAGCGCATCAAAAATTAGCTAAGACTGGCAAAGTCCAGGATGCGGCTAAATTATTTGAACAAATTATATAAACTTTTAAACATAGGAAAATATCATGGCTAAAGTAACAAACGCATTTGATACTTACTCAGCGACTTCAGATAGAGAACAGCTAAGTAATGTTATCTATAACATCAGTCCTCAAACAACTCCGTTCTTGAGTGCTATAGGAAAAAACTCAATCAATAACGTGGTTTTTGATTGGCAAACAGAAAACTTACCAACTCCAAGTGGTGCTGGACAGCTAGAGGGTTTTGAACTTTCAAGATCAGCTTCTACAGCTACTGCAAGAGTTAGTAACGTGGCTCAAATCTCATCAAGAGACGCAACTGTGACTGGTTCACAACAAGCATCTGATCCTGCTGGTAAGAAGTCAGAAATGGCTCACCAACTAGCGATTATGTCTAAAGCTCTTAAGAGAGATATGGAAACAGCACTTTGTCAAAAAGGCGCTAAAACAACTGGTAATGCTACAACAGCAAGAGTAACTGGTGGTTTTGAATCTTGGATTACATCAAACGTATCAAGAGGAACTGGCGGTAACGGTGCTGGTGGTGGAGCTGCTCCAACCGATGGAACACAAAGAGCTTTAACAGAAACATTATTAAAATCTGTATTGCAAGACTGTTTCGCTAATGGCGGAGAGCCTTCAATGGCAATCTGTGGCCCAGTTAACAAGCAAAAAATATCTGGTTTCACAGGTAGAGCTTCAGCAAGACAAATGATTGATGCAAACACAGTAGAAGCTTCTGTTTCTATTTACGCATCAGACTTTGGCGAGCTAAAAATCGTACCATCTAACTTCAGTAGAGAAAGATCACTTCTATTAGTTGATCCAGACTTCGCTAAAGTATCTTACTTAAGAGACTTTAAAACAGTTGATATCTCAACAGTTGGAGACGCACAAACTAAGATGATTTTATGTGAGTATGGATTAGAAATGAGCAACGAAGCTGCTCACGGTATAGTCGCAGACTTAACAACTTCATAAGTTAGTTAAACTTAGGGAAGGCTTCGGCCTTCCCACCCTTTATTAAATATGTCACAAAAACGTACAATCACCGACCACAAAACTGGTTACAAATCAGAGTTTATTACAGAGGATGACAAGTTTGTCTATCACACAACTCAAGATGTTGCTCCTGTCATTGACCACGTTAAGAAACTAAGAGACAATACACCTAAGCCTGGAAAAGATATGCGACACATAGCTGAAGTACCCATGGTAATTTGGCAAAAAGCATTACGAGAAGGTTGGTCACAGGATTCCGCAAAGTGGAAACAATGGCTAAACAATCCAGACAATAACGTCTTTAGAACTTGGCAAGGTAAAGTATGACATATGCAGAATTAAAAACAGCCATAGCTGGTTATCTAAACAGATCAGATTTAACATCTACCATAGATACATTTATTGATAATGTAGAAGCTGAACTTAACAGAAAGTTAAGAACAAAAGACATGATTGTAAGAGCTACCGCAGTAGCAGATGCTCAATACTTATCAGTACCAGATGATTGGCTAGAAGCCATCAATGTAGAAATAACATCAAATGATTTCAGTCCGTTATTTCAACAGTCTATAGAATCTTTAGATGTTTATAGAAAAGCAAATAACAACTTAACAGGTCAACCAGTATATTATGCAATGGTTGATGGTACTATGGAATTAGCACCAACTCCTGACGTTCCTTACACCCTACAGCTAACTTATTATGGTAAAATAAATGCACTGAGTGATACCAATGCAACTAACTTTGTATCAGTATCAAACCCAGATGTTTACTTGTATGGTGCATTGAAACACGCTTCTATCTACTTGATGGAAGACGACAGAATAGCAATGTTTACACAACAGTTTGAGAAAGCATTAGAAGAAATGAGACTTGCTCAAGAGAAAGCTGCATTTGGTAAAGGTTCTCTAATGATGAGAAGAAAGACTTACGGAACAAAACAAAAAAGAAATTACTACTACGGTAATTAAAGGAGAATACGATGGCAGGATTTAGTGATTATTTAGAGGACAAGGTCTTAGAGCATGTCTTTGGTGGCAATGCTTATACAGCACCCACAACATTGTATGTTGCTTTATATACAGTAGCACCAACTGATACAGGCGGTGGAACTGAAGCAACAGGCGGAGGCTATGTAAGACGATCAAGTACATTCAATGTATCTGGTACTAACCCAACTACCGCAACCAACCCATCAGCTATTGAATATCCTACAGCAACTGCAAACTTAGGAACTATCGTAGCAGTTGGTATTTTAGACGCATCAACATCTGGAAACTTGTTAGCATACGCTAACCTAGACGCTTCCAAGACTGTAAGCACAGGAGATGTATTTAGATTTAACGCTGGTGATTTAGACGTAACACTAGCTTAAAGTCATGGCCAGCATAGGCTATAACAAAGGCTATTATTCCAGGTCAAAATTTAACGATTTAGCTTTTCAAGCTGAAGCAACCGTATCCGCAACATCTGGCGCAACCGCTAGAAATACTGTATCAGGTGTAGCAACCATTCAGGCAAATTCTAACTTAACAGGATTTGGCAGAATACAATTCCAACAGTCTGCAACCATACAGGCAAACACAAACTTCTTAGCTGTTGGTGCTGACACAGATATAGCAACTGCAACCATACAATCAGTTACTAACTTTACAAGTATTGGTAGTAGAAAGCGTGGTGGCATTGCAACCATATCAGCAGTATCAAATGTTATAGCTATTGGTAAAGATGCTGAACAGTTACAAGCAACTATACAAGCTGTATCAGACTTTGATGCGGTAGGCAAAGATACCGAACTAGGAAGTGCAACTATAGCTGCAACATCTAATGTTATAGCGATAGCAAAAGACACAGACCTAGGTAAAGTTACTATCGCAGCAGTATCTAACGTATCTGCACAGTCTGAAGTATTTAAGAAGATGGAAGCCACCATCAACCAAACAAGTGGCTTTAATGCAGTCGGTGGTTTAAAATGGGAAGACATAATAGTTCCAGGCGAAGACTGGACAGACCAAGTTGTTGGTAGTGAGAATTGGCAAGAGATAGTTGTATCATCAGCAACATGGACAGAAAATACAGCTCCTAGCAATACTTGGACAGACGCAACCAATCCATCTACGAACTGGGAAACACTTGATAAACAAGAGGCAGCTTAAATGGCAGATACATATACAACCAATCTAAACTTAACAAAACCAGAACCAGGTGCAGCAGAGGATACTTGGGGTATTTCGCTTAACGCTGACTTAGACTCTCTTGATGCAATTTTTAGTAGTTCTGGTACACAGATCAATTTAAACCCAAACCAAATTAATTTTGCTGATAATAAGAAAGCCATATTCGGCACAGGTAATGATTTACAAATCTACCATGATGGAAGTAATAGTATTATCCAAGATTCTGGTGCAGGTAATCTTCAACTGCGTGGAGCTTCTTTTGTCATTATGCAAAGTGACGATGGCGAAAACATGGTACGAGGTCAGAAAAACGCAGGTGTTCGTCTTTATTATGACGGTGCAACAAAGCTAGATACAACCTCAACAGGTATAGACGTAACAGGAACAGTTACAAGTGATGGTTTGACTGTAGAGGCTGGTATTGCACAACTACAATTAATAGATACGGGTGTGTCTGGCTCAACAAAACTAAGAACTGCAAACGCCCAAACATGGCTTGAAATAGACCCTGATAACGTACAAGCGTCATCTGGCTTTGCTACATATATTGATGGAAAGAGGTTTTTTAATATTGAAGATACAGGAGACATATCTTTCTATGACGACACAGGCACATCACAAAACTTAAAATGGGATGCTAGTGCAGATACTTTAAACTTTGTTGATAATGCAAAGGCACAGTTTGGTACAGATAATGATTTACAGATTTACCATAGTGGTAGTAATAGTATTATTCGTGATGTCGGTACTGGAGACTTGCGTATACAAGGTGCAAATCTACAATTACTATCGTCTAATGGTAAAAAATATCTTTTTGGTGTTGAGGATGCTTACACAAAACTTTACTACAACAATGCAGAAAAACTAGCCACAACTAACACAGGCATAGACGTAACAGGAACAGCAGTTGCAGATAACTTACATATCGATAACACATCAGGTCAATTAAAAATAAGTAGAGTTGGTTCATCTGGCAATGGTATTTATTGGGATAGGTTAGGCACTCAAGATGCAGCTATTCAAGTTGCAAGTAATGAACAGTTAAACATAGATAACAATTTTGGCAATCCTATTAATTTAAGAATAGGTGCTGATGGTTCTGAGACTACTTATCTTTCAGTAAATACTTCAGGTATAGCTGTTACAGGAAATAATTTAGACCATACAGCTTTATCTCCTCAATACAATATGATTGAGTCTGATATCACAGGTAACAACACTCAGTTTTTACAAGTAGGTGGAGATTTAAGAATTAGAACTATTGATGATTCTAAAGCTAATCCTGTTGAAAGATTAAGAATAGACCACGCATCAGGAGACATTTCCTTCTACGATAATACAGGCTCAACTCAAGGTTTATTCTGGGATGCATCAACTGAGAGATTGGGCTTGGGGACAACTTCTCCAAGTACTGCTTTACACGTTGTTGGTACAATTACAGCAGACACACATTTTACTTCTTCTGATACAAATACAACTTTAAGTACATCAGGAAGCGGTGGAACTGTTCGCTTGAGACCTAACGGACTTTCTTCAACAACAGGTCAAGTTACAGTTGTTAGTTCAGGCAATGTTGGAATTGGAACTGATAGTCCAGCTCAAAACTTAACTATTGAAAAAACAGTTACTTCGGGAGATGGAGCTACTGCACTTTTAGGTGTATTTGCAAAAGGCGGAGCTGCTGGAGAAGATGCTGAAATATATATTGGTCAAAATCAAAGTAGAGCTGCAAAAATTGTTGCACATAAAAAAGGTACAGGTAATGACCATGATTTAAGTTTTTCAACTAATGCAAGTGCTGCAACTCCAACTGAGAAGATGCGTATATTAGCTAATGGCAATGTTGGAATTGGAACTGATTCGCCACTTCATCAACTTGTGATTGGTGCAAATAGTACACAAGTTTTAAAATCAACAGTAGCTATTACCGACATGACCAATGGAGCTTCTTTATCTTTAAGAGGTCAAGCACCAACTATATTCTTTGATTCTACATCAGCAGGAATACCTACAATATTAATGGACGGAAGAGGTATAGAATTTAAAGATGGTACATTAGATAGCCAAGGGAGTGTTAATGTAAAAATAGACTCATCAGGCAATCTGCTTGTCGGAACTACTGATACCTCTCTTTGGAATAATGGTGCAGGTGGCAATACAGGAACTGTAATTGAATCAGATGGAACTATACAGTTAGCTAAATCTAACAATGCTACTGCATATTTTAACAGGCTTGATAGCGATGGAGACATTGTTTCATTCCGCAAAGATGGCTCATCAGTTGGCAGTATTGGTAACAATGGTTCGCGTTTATTCGCAGGTAGCGGTGCTACAGGCTTAATGTACGATGGTGCAAATAATTACATTGTTCCTTGGAACACCTCAACAAATACAGGAAGAGACGGAGCTATTGACTTAGGTGTTAGTCCGTTCCGCTTCAAAGACCTTCACCTTTCAGGAACAGCAAATGTTGGCGCAATTAACATAACTGGTTCTGGCACATCCACATTTGGCGGTGCTATAACCGTTCAGGGTAATATAACTACAGATGGCGGTGACTTTAAAGTTGGTACAAATACCGTTATATCTAGTGCAAGAGCAGTAGATAATGTTGTTAGCGTAACATCATCTGGAAACATACAATCAACTGGTGGTGCTTTTAAATGGAATGTTGATGGTTCTGGCTATCACTATTTAGGTACTGATATTTTTGATGGACTCTTAATGATGTCCAGAGCAGACGAAACCATTAAGTTTGGTTCAGGTGAAACTGTATCAACAACAGATGCTTTCCAATTTTGGACTAGCACAACAAGCACCAGTAATTTAGGATCAAAAGTATTTAGTATAACTTCAGGCGGTACTGCAAACTTTACTGGTTCAGTTGGAATTGGAACAAGTTCTCCAAGTGCTGTGTTAACAGTTGACGGAACAACAAAAACTTTTGGTGATTCAGGAATAACTTTAAAACGTACAGGTTCTGTAACAGGCGAAGCTGATATTATTTTGGCAGGAGTTAGTGGTAGTGAAGCTCTATCATTTAGAGTTAATAATAGTGAAAAGTTTAGAGTACAGAACAATGGTTATTTTGGAATTGGAACAAGTTCTCCAGTAGCTCCATTACACATTTCAAACACTTATCCAGTAATACGACTTACAGACTCTGATGGTGCTGCACCTTACGCACAAATTATTAATTCATCAGGGCTTTTACAGTTAAGAGCAGATGATAATAATTCTACAGCTAACTCTGCAATACAATTTTTTGTTGATGGAGGAGGAGAAAAGGCTAGAATAGATTTATCAGGCAATTTGTTGGTGGGAACTACTTCTGCGGACTTCAATAGCTATGCTGGGTTTAGGGTTAAACCTGCGGGTAATGTATATGCTACAACAGAAAACGATAGCCCTGCTCTGTTTAACAGAAGGTCATCAGACGGAAACATTATTACTTTGAGAAAAGATGGCTCAACAGTAGGTGTTGTTGGTACTTCTGCTACTGATTTATTTATAGGCACAGGTGTTGCGGGTTTAAGATTTAGAGAAGCTGGTTCGCAGCTTATGCCTTGGAACACTACAACCAATGCTGCTAATGATAGTGCTATTGATATAGGTAAGTCTGATGCTAAATTCAAAGACCTCTACCTTTCAGGTAATATTAGATTTGGGGACTCAGCACCAGCAGAACTTTATACAAATAGCTCTGAACTAAGATTAGGTGTTGATAGAAATAATGATAATGGCACATCAAATATTACTTTCTATGTTAATAACAGTGAAACAGCCAGAATAGACTCATCAGGACGATTGATTGTTGGTGGCACATCAGCAGGTCAAACTGGTGCTACAACCATATATCCAAATGGAAATATTGCATCATCTTCTATAACAGCAACAGGTGATGGTGTATTTAACTTCTTTAAAACCGAAACATTTAATCCAGTATTAACAGCAAATGATAGTCAATCTGATACAGGGCAAATCATAGCAGTTCAAATTGGTGGAACTACCAAAGGTAACATAGGTATAAATAGTGCTACTGGCAATGATATGTATATTGCAAGTGGTACTACAAGTAGTGCAGGTGTTGGTCTTAGATTTATAGATTATCAAGTTACAAACATACAACCATGCAGAGGAAATGGCTCTACTCTTGATAATGTAATTGATTTAGGTTCTGTGGGTGCAAGGTTTGATGACATCTATGCAACCAATGGCACTATACAAACTTCTGATGAAAACGAAAAACAAGACATACAAGCCTTAACAGATGCAGAGCAAAGAGTTGCTACAGCGTGTAAAGGTTTAATAAGAAGATTTAGATGGCAAGATTCAGTAGCAGAAAAAGATGATAATCCTGAGTCTGATGAAACAGCTAGATATCATTTTGGAGTCATAGCACAAGACTTACAAGATGCATTTACAGCAGAAGGTTTAAATGCAAGTGATTATGGTATGTTTATATCTAGCACTTGGACTGATGATGACGGAGTAGAGCAAACTAGGCTCGGAGTAAGGTATAATGAACTCCTAGCTTTCATAATAACAACTTTATAGGAGAACAAGATGGCAAATACATACGAATGGGACTGTAAAACAGTAGACGTGTACCCAGAATACGAGGATCACACAGACACAGTTTACAACGTCCATTGGAGACTTAACGCAACAAGTAGTGAAACACACGAAGTAGATGGTCAAGAAGTACCATACACCGCTAGTGTTTATGGCACTCAATCATTATCATTAGAAGATGTCGGTACAGACTTTAAACCTTTTGAAGACTTAACCAATGAAATAGTTACTGGTTGGGTTGAAGGTAATATGGGTGAAGAGGAAGTAGCTAATTTAAAAACTTCTTTAGACTCTAAGATTACTGAAGAGATAACACCTACTACTGAAACAAAAACTATAGGCGAGTAAAATATTATGGCTGATACTTATACAACTAACTTACAACTAAGAAAACCAGAGGTAGGGAGTTCTACTAATACTTGGGGTACTAAACTTAATGCAGACCTAGATCAAGTAGATGCAGTCTTCTCGGCAAATGGAGCAGGAACAAGTGTTGGCCTACATGTGGGAACTGGTAAAACATTAAACGTAGATGGCACATTAAAAGCAAGTGGCGTGGTAACTTTAGATGGATCGCAAAACGAATTACAATTTAACTCTAGTGGTGGTTATTCAGTTGCACTTAAAGCACCAGCGGACACAAACGATACAAATATAAAATTAATATTACCCGACACCACAAACACATCTAGTAGTAGTGGCCCAGCTTTAATTGCTACAAACATAACTAACAATGTTGCAACTTTACAATTTGGCACACCAACAGTTGCGGTAGATAGTTACTTTGCATCATCTGGACTATCAAATAAAGACCTAGGAGTTGGCTTACACATTAAAACTGGTGATAGCGGAGCTTCATCTGTTTTAACTAGTGCTGATGAATTAGTTATAGAGGGTAGTGCTGATTCAGGAATGACAATATTATCTGGCGCATCTAATGTTGGACAGTTTAGATTTGGTGACTCAGGTAACTCTAACATTGGTGGTATCAGTTATAGTCATGCTGATAATAAAATGAACTTTATTACTGGTGGTACTGGTAGGATGACTGTTAATAGTAGTGGTGTTGTTGGGGTGGGAACTAGCGCGGTATCATCTGATTCAACTATTGGTGCAAGTATGCACCCAGAGGGTAGAGTAAATATTTGTTATTCTGGTATTGGTGGTCATGGACTTATGACATTTTTTAATGGCAACGGAGAAATTGGCAGTATTTCTAATTCTGGTGCATCAGGAGTAGCATATAACACATCATCAGATTACAGATTAAAAGAAAATGAAGTAGCTATATCAAATGGTATAGAAAGATTAAAACAATTACAGCCATACAGATTTAATTTTATTGTTGATCCAGATACAACAGTTGATGGCTTCTTTGCACACGAAGTACAGGACATTGTTCCAGAAGCAGTAGTTGGTGAAAAAGATGGTGATGAAATGCAAGGCATAGACCAAAGCAAACTTGTCCCTCTTTTAGTCGCAGCAGTTCAAGAACTAACAACAAGATTAGAAGCATTGGAGAATTAAATGCCATTAATACAAGTGACTCCTCCACCTGGCATTGTCA
>Ga0233444_10002194_pt1 | contig 20835 bp, 21 predicted proteins | sample SI_124_October20_6_FD_182792 | JGI IMG/M metagenome (GOLD analysis project Ga0233444, IMG submission 182792) | Seawater microbial communities from Saanich Inlet, British Columbia, Canada - SI_124_October2016_10_MG | ecosystem: Environmental > Aquatic > Marine > Inlet | place: Canada: British... | reverse complement strand
AATCTTAAAACTTATAAGATATGTAAAGGAGGCAGCTGCATTAAAAAAAGCATTTATTGCAAGTAAGCAAAGAATTATTGTATTTCTTTTTGTAGTTTTTTCTATTGTTGTTTTAATGGGAACCATTATTTATATGTTAGAAGATCCTAAAGATGGGTTTACATCTATCCCTAGAAGTATTTATTGGGCTATCGTAACGTTAACTACTGTAGGATATGGAGATATTGCTCCACAAACACCCTTGGGCCAATTTTTTGCTTCAATTATTATGATTCTAGGATACTCTATAATAGCAGTTCCCACTGGAATGATATCGGTCGAACTCTCAAAAACATCTTTAAATACTCAATATTGTAGCGCTTGTTCCTTTGATAATCATGAAGATGATGCCATTTTTTGTAAAAAATGCGGAGAAGAACTTAATCCTGTAGTTGGATGAAAATAAATTTATATACCGACGGGTCTGCCAAAGGTAATCCAGGAAAAGGGGGATATGGTGTAGTATTTAAAGCAGGAAAACATTATAAAGAGATTTCGCAAGGATATAGACATACTACAAATAACAGAATGGAACTTCTAGCGGTAATCGTTGGATTAGAACATTTAAAAAGTAACAAAAGTGATGTTGTTGTTTTCTCTGACTCAAAATATGTAGTGGATTCAGTAGAAAAAAAATGGGTTTTCCAATGGCAAAAAAAAGGTTTTAAGGGAAAAAAGAATGCAGATTTATGGAAAAGATTTTTATTAATTTACCACAAGCACAACGTTTCTTTCCAATGGGTAAAAGGTCATGCTGGTCATCCAGAAAATGAAAAATGTGACCTTCTAGCTGTAGAAGCATCAGATTTCAAAGAATTATTGATAGATCATGGATACGAACAATCCATTGACTCACATACACTTTTTTAAAAATGAAAGCTATACAGCTAATAAAATACGGCTCTTCAAAAGATTCCTTTGAAATCAATGAAATTCCAATTCCAAATTTGATAAATATGGAAGATATTCTCATAAAAGTACATGCATTTGGAATTAATTTTGCAGATATTATGGCAAGAAAAGGCTTGTATAGAGCTTCCCCTGCTTTGCCAGCTGTCTTAGGTTATGAAGTTGTTGGTATTGTAGAAAAAACCAAAGACCCTAAAAACAATCATTTAGTTGGTAAAAGGGTGCTTGCATTAACAAGATTCGGGGGATATGCTCAGTATGCAGTAACTACAGCTCAAGGTTTAATTGAAATTCCAAAGTCTGTAAAAAATGGCATAGCTTTAGCCTTAGCTACACAATATTGTACTGCTCTAATGGCAGTTCAAAAAACTCACTTAGAAAAAAATGATTTGGTATTAATTCATTCTGCTAGTGGTGGAGTCGGGACCGCTTTAACACAGCTTTTAAAACAAAAAGGGTGTAAAATAATTGGGCTTACTAGGTCAAAATCTAAAATAAATTATTTGAAAAGTAATGGGGTAGATTTTTCAATTGATACAACTGAAAAAGATTATAAGCTTCAAATTCAAGAAGCATTTCCCAACCAAAAGATAAAAGGAATTTTTAATTCAGTAGGAGGTAAAACATTTAAAAAAGACATGCAATTATTAGACAATACTGGTACATTTGTTTTCTTTGGAATTTCTGATAGAACAAATCAAAATAAAGGGGTTTTCCAAACTCTTTTGCAAATGTTTAAAATAGGAAAAATTCATCCAGCCATGCTTATTTTAAAGTCACAAACTATTGCTGGATTAAATCTTTTAGAAATAGCAGATAAAAACCCTCAACAACTTCAAAAGGCATTGAAAGAGTTGATTAATTTGTTAGAGAATAAGTTAATTAATCCTGTTGCTGCAAATGAATTTTCTTGGGAACAAATTTCAAAAGCGCATTTTGGAATGGAGAACGCTCAATTTACAGGGAAAACCTATGTAAATATCTTAGATTAATGAAAAGAGTATTGGTTTTGTTTATAATTTTCATCTTTGGTGCTGGAATTATAATTTTTCTAAATCTAGAATGGCAAAACGAAAGAAAATTACCTGTTTATCAACCAAATGATGTCAACCCAGAATTAGTAGATTCCTCACTACATGGAAGAGGAAGAGGGATTTACGGCGGAGATCATAAAATTTCTGAATTTGAACTCCTAGATCAACTCAATCAAAAAGTCACTAAAAAAATAATGCTAGATAAAATTGTTTTGGCAGACTTTTTCTTTGTATCCTGTCCTTCGATTTGCCCCAAAATGACTAATAATTTATTAACAATACACAAACATTTCAAGCTAGATAGTTCAGTGTTAATTCTCTCTCATACTGTTTGGCCCGAAGTAGATAACGTAAATGTTCTATACAGATATGCTGAAAAATATGGTATAGACCACAAATATTGGAGGTTTTTAACTGGAAAAAAACAAGAACTTTACCGATTGGCAAGACAAGACTACTTGGTTGTCCCTGACATAAATGATCCAAATTTTCAGCATGGGAGTGATGCAGATTTTATTCATACGGAGAATATTGTTTTGATAGATCAAAAACAAAGAATAAGAGGTTTTTATGATGGAACGAGTGCAACCCAAATGCAACAAGCTATTGAAGATATAAAGCTTCTAAAAAAAGCCTTTAATTAAATGTATGGTTTTAATTTTTTTGTCAAATAATAGAAAGGAATGGTATCCAAAATAGCTATCACCATTTTAAAAACGTATCCAGACATTATAAAATAAATTAAAGAGTGGGTTAACTCACCATCTATTGTTCTTGGCAACCCATCTACCACAAAATGAGTGATTAATATAACTGCAGTACTATCTACTAATTGACTAATAAGTGTAGAAACATTATTTCTTAACCACATTTTTTTATAGCCTGTTTTATTTTTTAAATAGTGAAAAATATTTACATCAATAAATTGGGCACTTAAATAGGCAATCATAGAGGCTAAAGTTGCTCCCATACTTAATTTTCTTATGTAGTAAAATGCATATTCAGAGTGAATAATTACTTCGTTGTTTTTAATTTCATAGAGCGGGGAGTTGGTCAATATTTGTTCTGGAGGGTCTAATATCCCAGCAAGCCAAATAAAGAATATAACCCAGACATTTAGAACAAGTCCCATCCAAACCACCCAGTTCGCTCTTTTTTTGCCATAAAGCTCGCTTATAAGATCTGTACACAAAAAGGTAATTGGATATGGGAGGACTCCTATGGCAATAACAAATGGTACTTCAAAACCAAAAAAAGTAAAGGAATAATCTATGAACTTAGATGTCCCTAAAATATTTAATAGGGTTATCGAACCTAAAAAGAACCCAGATAAAATGAGAAATATTATGGATTTATTTGATTCTGTTTTATGCAATGAACTGTAGTTAATTTTTTTATCTAGAAAATTATTTTATTCTTAAATATAAAACTTATATGTATTTTTAAGTAATTGTTTTCAAATTAAAAATGATAAAAATAGCTTCTATTCAAACCAATATTATTTGGGAAAATCCTAAAGCTAATAAGTTGGAGTACGATAAATTATTTCAATCCATTGAATCTGTAGATTTAATAGTTTTACCTGAGATGTTTACCACTGGGTTTTCAATGAAGACTGAAAACATTGCAGAAAATAATTCTGGAGATACACTGTTTTGGCTGCAAGAGCACTCTAAAAGTCTAGACACTTGTATATTAGGAAGCATACCTGTAAAAGAAAATAATAAATTTTTTAACAGGTTATATGTAGTAAAACCAAATGAAACTCGATACTACGACAAAAGATATCTTTTTTCGATGGCTCAAGAAAACAAACATTACTCTAGAGGTGAAAAAGAACTAGTTTTTGAATTAAAAGGCTGGAAAATAAAACCATTAATTTGTTACGATTTACGTTTCCCGTTGTGGAGTAAAAATAAATATAAAAACAAAGAATTTGATTATGATATCTTAGTTTATGTCGCTAATTGGCCAGCTGTTAGATCTAATGCTTGGACAAGTTTACTCAAAGCTAGAGCAATAGAAAATATTTCTTATGTGATTGGCGTTAATAGAATAGGTCAAGATGCCAATGAAATAAAATACAATGGCTCATCAAGAGTTTATGATTTTAAAGGTTTAAGAATGGATAATTTTATGGAAAATACACCACGAGTACAGATTAATAACTTGGACAAAAGCGAACTAGACTCGTTTCGAAATAAATTCCCAGTTTTAAAAGATGCAGATGACTTTAATTTTCTGATTTAAAGTCCCATTGAATATTACTGGTCCAATTTTTCTTTAATTGTAAGACCCCATTATAATCTACTATTGGTTCTGGTAAAATATTCTTTTCAATATTACCAATTGTCCAATAACCATCTCCATTCCAATCTCCTATTAGCTTTAACTCATAATCACCAGGCTCACATCTAGAAATGGAGTATTCTTGTTTGTCTGCTGAAACTCTTAACTCCTTTACTACTTGTTTGTTTTTAATAATCTGAATTATAGATTTTGGATATGGAATATTAAAAATAGTAAGCTCTAGAGTAGATAAATTATTGTTATTAGAAATCATGAAATTCACAATACTAGTATCTTTTTTAGCCTCTTTTATACCAGTAACACTATTTGGAAGAAGGGTCATTTTAAAATTATTTTCCTTGCTTTTGGGAAAAATAGTAAGAAAGTTCTTATTTATTTTAAAAGAAGCATTTATTAGAATTGAGTCTGCAGCTATTTCTATCAAAGAAGTATCAATTTCTTTAATGAATTGATTAAACTCAAGGGTAAATCCTTCTTTGGATATAAGAGTATTGGTCTTTTCTTCTTTGTAAGAAATTTTATTTTCAAGTTCTGTTTTAACAACATAAGAGACTCTGATTGTATCCTCAAAATCCTTTCCTGATTTTATTATTAGAGAGTGTTTTGCTAGCGTGTCAGAAAAATAAAAAAGATGCTTCGAACTCATATAATTGGATTGGTAGATGGTATTGTTAGTCAAGTCTGTGACCATACAAGAATCCACTGGTGTATTAAATTCTAATTCTAGCCTGCCAAAATGGTTAAAAGAGTAGTTATCCAGTGATGTTTTTCTTTTTGGGCTGTAAGCAATTGTATTTGCAATTGTAGAGCTGTCGCTCACTAAAATAGCTTCCTTATAAAAACCATGATCTTCCATTAAAGTGTCTAATTGTAAATTATTATTTTCGTCCTGAAAGCAGTACAATTGATATTCTCCTTTTTTAATGTTGTTAAGTTGGTATTTTCCGTTTTTATCTGTGTAGGTTCTATATGTATATTTCTTATCTTTTGAATTTACAATCCTTATCAATCCATCTTTAAAAACCTCTTTTTCTGGATACTTAATAATTGTTCCCATTAGTAATCCAGAATCAATTTTTGGACCTGTAGATACTACATAATTAAATTCTTTTATTTTATTTTTTTCAGTAATGTCAGCAATGGAGTTTAGAAATAAGAAAGAATAAGTAGTATTGGGATTTAGAGTGTCTTCCCAATTTATTTCAATTTTATTTTTTTCTTCTGTTACTACTACTTCACTAATTGGAGGATTGGTTATTAAAGCTCGTTTACCTTTTAAAAATTGAATATTCTCATTAAATTTTAAATTTATACTAGCTTGTTTCATGTTAACCAAACTCCTATTTGAATCCACCATTAATATAGGGGCTAGGGTATCTTTTTCACCACCAGTAAGAGAAGTTTGTTGAGCACAGCTTAATAGCAATAGAAGGAATATTAGGTAAATAAATCTCAAATTATTTGGACTATTAAATTATTAATTAAGCTTAAATTTTTTTCGTCTTCTTCATCAAATGCATTTATTCTATCGTGATCTATATCTAAAATATAAGAAATTATTCCTTTTTTATTTCTCATTGGAACTACAATCTCGGACTTTGATGCCTCGTTGCAAGCTATATGGCCTTCAAATAAATCCACATCTTTTACTATTATGGATTTATTTTCTTCCCAAGATTTCCCACAAACTCCTTTTCCTTTCCTAATTTTCACACAGGCTACAGGCCCTTGAAAAGCATTAAGAATTAAATGATCTCCCTCCACTTTATAAAAGCCTACCCAAAACCAGTTAAAACGACTCTTTAATAAAGCGGAAATATTTCCTAAATTAGTAAAGGTTGGAACAGAATAATCTAGGACATTTTCTATGTCAGAAAGAATGTTTTTGTATAAATTAGATTTGTTGGTCATCTCAATAGAATTAGACAAAAATAAGCTCATCTGTTAGAAATGCAATTTTTTTTATTTTTATACATTAATTTTTTTTCATGGCAGGACATAGTAAGTGGGCAAATATAAAGCATAGAAAAGCTGCTCAAGACAAAAAAAGAGCTAAAGTTTTTACTCGTGCAATAAAAGAAATAACTATTGCAGCACGTGATGGAGGGGGGGAATTAGATACCAATCCATCTTTAAGACTTGCAGTTCAAAATGCAAAGGGCGCCAATATGCCGAAAGACACTATTGAACGAGCTATTAAAAAAGGAGTTGGAGGAGAAGGAGCTAATTTAGTAGAAATAACTTTTGAAGGATATGCCTCCAATGGTATTGCAGTATTTGTTGAAGCAACTACAGACAATAACAATAGAACAGTTGCTTCAGTTAGATCTATTTTTAATAAGTATGGTGGTAATTTGGGTACCAATGGCTCCTTGGGATTTTTATTTGAAAGAAAGGGGATTTTCACTTTAAAAAAAGAAAGTATAGAAGTTGAAGATTTGGAAGAGGTAGAGATGGAGTTGATTGACTATGGTTTGGAAGAATTAACTGAATTAGACCAAGATATAATTATTCAAACATCTTTTGATGAGTATGGGAAAATGCAGGCGATTTTAGATGAAAAAAAATGGGTGGTAAATAATTCTGAACTTCAAAGAGTACCTGTCGATACCACAACCCTAGATTTAGAAAGTGCTCAAAAAGTAATGAAGTTAATTGATAAGATGGAGGAAGACGATGACGTTAACGCTGTTTATCACAACCTTGAAATCACGGAAGAATTAATAAATTCTATTTAATTTTTCTTAATTAACTCTATCCAAAACTCATATTCTTTTCTAGGTAATGAGGAGAGTAACGAATTTTCAAATTTTTTAAAATTAAATTTATTGTTGAATAATACTCTGTATTCTTTTTCAGTTCCACCAAAAGGAGGCCCCTTAGTATCAAATTCTCTATTAAAAAGCAATCCGATTATTTCACCATTTTTTTTGAGAATTTCGTTGGTTTTTTCCACATAATTTGGTCTAAAGACAGGATCAATTGCGCAAAAAAAAGTTTGTTCAATTATCACATCAAAAAACAATGGTCTTTTAAGTGAAAAAAAATCACCTATTAAAATTTGTTCTTTTGGGAACAAAGGGCAGATACCCTTGAACAAGTCAGCAGCTCTACTGGAAAAATCCATGTAAAAAATATTCTTAAAACCATTTTCAAATCCATATTTTACTTCATGACCTTTGCCGGCACCAGGAATTAAAATATTAATTTTTTTATTTTCTTGATTGTCAAACCACATTTTAATTGGATTAGATATTTCACCTAAATCCCATCCAGTTTGATTGTTTTGGTAGCGAATATTCCAAAAAGAATTATCTAGACTATTTTTTTTCATTGATATCCCCTTTTTCAGAAAGTAAAATAGCTAAAGGTCTAGTGTATTCAATTTCTGAAAGGATGATTATAATTACAACTGTAAAAGGAACGCTAACTATCATTCCAGTGGTTCCCCAAATTAATCCCCAAAACATTAAAGATAGAATGCTCACTAAAGGACTTATATTCATAGAGTTCCCCATCCACTTTGGTTCTATAAAGTTTCCAATAACAACTTGGATGGACCCCACTACAAAAAGAATAATTAGAGCAATAGAAAAATCACCAAATTGTAACAAAGAAAACATAACTGGGAATAATGTTGCCAATAAAGAACCAATAGTTGGAATGAAGTTTAACAGAAATATTAGAAATGCCCAAAAAATTGCAAAATTAAGATCACAAAAATAGAAGACTAAAAAACTCAACAGTCCTGTGATAAAGCTAGACATAGTTTTAATCCCTAAATATTTAGCCACCGACCATTCTATTTTGTTAAGTGTACTGTTTAAACCATGATAATCGGAGGTTGATTCAGTTAGAAATTGTTTTAGTTTATGGGAAAAGTTGGTTTCTTCTAAAAAAATAAATATCGTAAATATTAATATCATTAATGTACTACTTAGGATTTTAGATAAAGCATCAAAAAGTATTTCTGCCATTCCAGCAAGACTTATTTCAGTATACTGAGTTTCAATGTAAGATTGTAAGTCAATTTTAAATTTTTCATTAATAAGATTTATTAAAGCCGTTACATTGTCATTGTAATCGTGGTGAGAATCTATAATAGATTTAAAACTTGATAAAATAAGTTGGCTAAAGAAATATAGAATAGAAAAGATAAAAATGGTAGTTAAAATCGTTTTTAATTTATTGGGAACCAACTTTCCATAAATAGGGAATTTCTGAGATACTGAAGTAAAAACTCTTACTGTAAACCACAATAGAAGTGCAAAAATAAATGGGACTAAAATATATTGCCCGTATATTAAAACGGTTATTACACCTGCAAAACCAACTACATATTTTGAGAAAGTGTTCAAATTAAATGATTTATAATCTTTATAATAATTAAATATATTAAATCTACAATTTAAGATACAAAAAAAGGCCTGATAACAATCAGGCCTTTAGTGTAATTAAAATTAAAGATGTTACTTAAGAATCTGTAATTTTTTGGTAGTCATTGATTCTCCAACTGTTAATACTAAATTATACATTCCATTGTTTAAAGATGAAACATCTAAGTTATAATAATCAAGGTTGGATTTAGAAGTATAATTTTCAGAAATGATTAATTCACCTAATATATTATACAATTTAATAGTTACATCAGTTCCTTTAATTCCTTCAAATGCTATAGTTGTAATGTTCTCAGTTGGATTTGGGAATATCATTAGGGCATTTGTTATATTTTCTTTCACTCCAGTAGTTGACACTGCTACAGTTGATTGAAATATCTCTTTAGAAGCATCATCTTGAATCCATGAAATCACTCCTAGATTATTAAAATCTTCTACTGAATGTTCTACTAAGTGATTAATAGGATCGTTTGCTCCAGATGGGAGTCTGTAAGATCCTGCGAATGTATGTGAGAAACTCTCTGTAACAGTTTGTCCATCGTTTAAACTTCCCAAGTCAAATCCTCCAGACCCAGGAACCATTTTCTTCATCACTTTAGTAAATTCAAATTCACCATTGGACCCAATATTATCATATGTATTATATTCAAAAATCGCTGAATATAAAGTTAGGGGACCAGTAAAATCTCCCAAGGGATCAATTGTCACTGTAAAATTAACAGTTTGATCATCCACATAATAGTTCGAAGATAAATTTAAAAAGGCTAGTTCAGCTATTGCATTATCAATTTCAATATTTGTTAAACTATTTGAGTTACCCTGCCAGTCATTACCATCAACTACTAAGTCAGGGACTGCACTAACGTTGTAGTAACTTCTCCTATCACCACCTTCATCAGTATAATATGGATCACCTGCCCCGGGCCAAGACATTTGATATTTTAACATAGAATATTCATCATCTCCATACAGTGAAGTTACAGCAGCTGTATTAACATTACCAGGTGCACAAGGTCCACAAGTAGAGCTAGTAAAAGATTCTAACATGGGTCTTCTAAGTGTACCATTAGCATATACTGTAACTGAGCCTGATACCGTATCATTAGTTGTATTCATATCCATAGAACCATTGATATTACTTGCCCAAACATCTATTGTATATGTTCCCATATTTGCAGGACTCCAATTAGAGCCATGGTTAAAGCTGTAATAATCACCAGTTGATAAAGATAAACCAGAAACATTTTCAGTATTTGCAGCTCCTCCATCAATCGAATAATTTATATCCATTGAGGTAATAGTATTATTTCCCAAATTTTGTAGATCCCCTGATATTGTAAATGGAGCATTGGTTAAAACAAGACTAGAGAAAGTTGTTACTGCTCTTCCTGCAACATCAATATCAACTGGGGTCGTACATGTTATAGTTAATTCAATTGGTATGTAAGGTCCACCAGAACCATCTACACAATTCCAAATAGGATCACCATCAATATGCATTGAAATAACACCAGTTGTAGACATTACAGAAATACCTGTATGGTCACCATCAGCACTGTATAATAAGTTTCCAGTATTTCCTACTCCGTCGTAGAATTCTAAATTGTCATATCCTACTTCAGTTTCTCCAGCAATGATATCAATAGTAACGAAATCTCCCGGAGGAGCAGTTATTGTAAATACTGTGTAAGCACCTGCACCATAACAGTATGGACCAAAACTATCTCCACAACCAGGGGTGGTTGTAGCAGAAATAGGACCAGCCCAAGTACTTGAATCTGCAGCTCCACAAAAAGACATAACATAAAAATCATAATCAGTAGCGGATGCTAAGGCAGATATCGTTGCAGAACTTGCTGCTGAGCTAGTTGTCAATCCTGAACCTTGGGTAAAACCAGTGGTGCCATATTCAACAACATATGACGTAGCATTGGCTCCTCCAGCCCATGAAATATCAACGCTAGAAGAAGTTATATTCCCAACAGAAAGGCCAATTGGAGTTAAACAAGAGGGAGGGGCACAAGTAGAGTTAGACACTCCAGTCCATACTGAACCGTCGTTTCCAGAGTTATTTGTGTAAGGACCATAACTTCCAACTGAAGACCCATCGGGAGCAGTTATCTGAAATGTTATTTCTGTGTCCCAAGTACCAGAGTTGAAATAGAATTCAACATTATCACCAGTATAAGTAGAGTAGTTTCCTGTAGCAGCTGTTGCGTCTAAAGTTGAAACAGTAAAACTTGTCACCACAGTGCCATTAATTTTCATATCTATAGACGCTCCGTTCCATCCATCTCCATAAGCATCTTGCATATCTACAGTGTAGTCACACTGAGCTTTAACGAAAAATATCGTAATTAAAAACGATAATAATAGAGTAATTTTTTTCATATTTATTTGATTAAATTTTTGACAATTTAGTTAAATAATTATCGAACTGTTGGTTTAGTTCTATCTTTTTAATTAAACTTTAAACAAAAAATTAAATAGTCTGTTAAATATTTTTGATGTAACGTTTGCTTCCCATCAAATTAATTGTTATGTTTACGTTACATTTAAACTAAATTTATGGAAGCTTTGAATTATCAATCTGCTCTTTTAATACCGATTTTAGGTATTTTAGCCGGGATCATCATACCTCTTTCAGTTTTTATTTGGCTCTACAAAGATGCAAAAAACAAACAAAAAACTATTTTGGAGATTTCTAAAAATCTAGACGATCCTTCCAAAGTTGAAGAATTATTAAAAATATTTGAGGAAAGGAAAAAAGAGCCAATTGACTTCCGAAGAAATGGAGTTATCACCTTATTTACAGGTGCTGGCTTTTATTTTTTTGGAGTATTCTTTTTAGGCTATATCATGAAAGCTGTTGGGGCACTAATTTCTCTTATTGGTTTAGGCACACTCGTAGCTGGATATCTATACCCTAATACAGGAAAAGAATTGACCAATGCTGTAGAGGAGTATGAAAAGAAATAGATTTGAATAAATAAATTTGGGAAAAGACCATAAAAAACTAACCAATTCACTTGAAAAATTAAGAAAATCTGCTGGTTTAACTCAGTTACAACTTTCAGAAAAAGCAGAAGTTTCTAGAAAAAGCATTAATGCTATTGAAAATGGCATTTATGTTCCATCTACTGTTTTAGCACTGAAAATTGCTAAAACTCTCAATTGCAAAGTGGAGGATTTATTTAAATTACCCCATTAAAATTTCCTAAAATAAAAAAACCTCACTTAAAAGCGAGGTTCTCTAGGTGACCCCGGAAGGATTCGAACCCTCAACCCTCAGAGCCGAAATCTGATATTCTATCCAGTTGAACTACGGAGCCATTTTGAACAAAAATAGTTTTTTTGCAATAATTATTTTAATAATTAGTTAGTTTGCATAATATGAGATGGCTCAAATACACTTTATTTTTTTTAAATCAAATTATATTACTGGTTAATGCACAAGAATTTTCTGTAGGAACCTGGAGAGATCATTTGCCGTATTCAAAATTTAATCAAGTAGTAGAAGTAGGGAATGTTTTTTATGCAGCCACCCCATACTCTTTATTAGAATTTGACAATTTTAATAATGAAATCACCAAATTAAGTACAGTAAATGGATTAAGCGAAATTGGAATCTCTTGTATTGCAGCTAATAATTCTCACCAGTCTCTACTTATAGCTTACAACTCTAGCAATTTAGATTTGATTAAAAATGGAGAAATAACCAATATTTCGTCGATTTTCAACAGCTCTATAATTGGAGACAAAACCATATATAGCCTATATAGTCATAGTAAATATATTTATGCGTGTACTGGGTTTGGTATTGTCGTAGTAGATATAGAAAGGAAGGAAATTAAAGACACATATATTCTAGGAACCAACAACTCTCAAATAAAAGTTAAAGATCTTCATATTTCACAGGATACCATTTATGCTCTTACAGAAAACGAGATTAAGTACGCTGCACTGAACAATGCATTTTTATCCAATCCTAGTGTTTGGGATTCACATTTTCTCCCACAAGGAACAGATATTAACAATCTTGAATCTTTTTCAGATGATTTTTTTGCATTTGGCAATTCAAATATTGTTTTTAAGTATTCGAATAATAAATGGGACACAATTATTTATCAACCTAACGAATTACTAAGAAACTTTAAGGTTAGTGATATGGACCTAATTACTTGCACAGAATCTTATGCGACCATTTACAATCAAAACTTAGATACTTTAGACTTTCTATATGCTTATAATGGCAATACTGAAATATCGCCCAATGATATTATTTATAGCAGTGGTTATTATTGGATAGCAGACAACTCAAAAGGCTTTATAAGGGCTAAAAATAATTTTTCATCAGAAAAAATTGGACAAGGAGGACCTTTTAATAGTGAATGTTTTCATTTGTCATCTCAAGGTGAAAATTTATATGTTGCTGCGGGAACACCAGACGGATCTAATTGGAATAAAACTTTTAATTGGCACGGTGTTTTCCAATTTAATAGTTCTTGGAGTTTTTACAACCAGACTAATATTCCACTAATGTTCCAAGAAATAGATACCATTTCTGACATAGTATGGACTACAGCAAATCCCAATAATGAAAATAAATTTTTAGCTTCTTCTTTTGGTGGTGGGCTTTTAAGTTTTAATGGAAATCAAATTGAAGAAAGATTCACTTTTTATAATTCATCTTTGCAAACAAGAATTGGTCAAAACGGCAATAATGTTTTTGTCGCTGGATCTTGCTATGATAATTTAGACAACTTATGGGTTGCAAATTCATTTGTAACCTCTCCATTGTCTGTTAAAACCCCAGATGGAGTTTGGAAATCTTTTTATTGTGGGGCACTGGCATCTAACCAACTTTGTACAGATTTAGTTGTAGATAACCAGTATGGATATATTTGGATGGTTATTAAAGGGATTGGAATATTGGTATATGATTTTAATCAAACACCTCTTGATGAAAGTGACGATAACTATAAAATTATTGGAACCAGCGCTGGTTCAGGCTCTTTACCTAGCAGCTATGTAAATACTTTAGCTATAGATAACGATGGTGAAATATGGATAGGAACAGATAAAGGACCAGTCGTTTTTTACAGTTCCTATTCAATAATGAACGAACCCAGCTACGATGCCCAAAGTATATTAATTGAGCAAGATGGTACTTTGCAGTATCTTTTGGAGAATGAAATAATAAAAGATATTGCAGTAGACGGAGCCAATAGAAAATGGATGGCAACTCTAGGAGGCGGACTATTCTTGCTTTCTAAAGAGGGGACAGAGACCATTTATTCTTTTTCAGAAACCAATAGCCCATTATTCAGTGACAAAGTAAATTCATTGGCAATAAACCAAGTTTCCGGAGAAGTTTTTATAGCTACTGACAAGGGAATTCTTGGGTTTAAATCTACAGCTACATCTCCAGCGAATGAGTTTGTAAACTTAGTAGTTTATCCAAATCCTGTTAGACCAGAATATCAAGGAAATATTGCTGTAAAGGGAATGATGAATAACTCAGAAGTTAAAATTATTGATGCAAGTGGTATTCATGTTAAAACTATTTTTTCTAATGGTGGACAGGCGGTTTGGGACGGATTAGATAAAAACAATCAAATGGTTGGAAGTGGTGTATATTATTTTTTAGCTACATCTGAAGATGGGTATTCTAAAGCCAAATCTAAAGTTCTTATAATTAGATAGTTTTTATCTCCTATTTGTGAATATCTATCTAAGCCAAAGCATTTAACTCCAAGCTTTAAATTTAATTTTATAAAATGGTATGGTTAGATATTGTTTTATTGACTCCATTAATATGGGGAGCGTATACAGGATTCAAAAAAGGACTTATTGCCCAGATTCTAGGAATCACAAGTCTTCTAGTTGGAGTATGGATAGGAACTCAGCACCAAGAACTTATAGAGTTCTTAATTATTGATAAAGTCCAAGAAAAATACTTATCTATTGCTTGTTTTATTACTCTTTTTTTTGGAATTATTATTCTAGGGGCAATTATTATAAAAATATCCGAAAAATTCATCAATTTTATTCAACTAAAACTATTAAATAAAATAGCTGGAGTTGTTCTTGGAATTGTTAAAATTCTTTCTTTTTTGGTAGTAATTGTTTTTATCATAGAAAGCTGGGACGTCAATAGTTTTATAATTAAAAGAGATACTAAAGAAGCATCTATTGCTTATCCAATTTTTAAAAATATTGGAAATATGGTTCTACCAACTCTAAAAGATGAAAATATTTTAGATAGTTTACCAGACCCAAATAAACTAGTTATCTAATTTAAAGTTTAACTATATTTGAAGAGTGTATTTTTCAGATTTTTCAGGGCAAGACTCTACTAAAACTCAATTATTAGATTTATTTAAATCTGAAAGAGTTCCACATGCCTTACAATTGAACGGAGAAGAGGGTTGTGGACATTTGCAATTGGCATTATCGTTTTCTTGCTTACTTCTTTGTCAAGACCCAATGCCATTAGACGCTTGTAAAAAGTGTTCATCCTGTAAAATGTTTGAAAAACACCAACACCCGGATTTACATTTTTCTTACCCAATTCACCTTTCAAAAACTGAGCATTCTGAAACTTCTGACGATCAAAGATCTTCTTTCCTAGAGGCATTAGAAAAATACAAATGTTTGGGGAAGAAAACTTGGTATTCTAAAATGGGCAATGAGAATAAGCAAGGGGTAATTGGGGTTAAAGAAAGTCAATCTATTTTAACTAAAATCAGCCTTAAATCTTTTTTTGGAAAAGCCAAGATTCTTGTGATGTGGATGCCAGAGCTCATGAATATTCAAGCTGCTAACAAACTATTAAAACTAATTGAGGAGCCACCAGAAAACACTTATTTTATTTTTGTGTCCAACAACCAATCAAAAATACTACCTACAATTAGTTCAAGACTTCAAAGTATTAACGTACCAAGACTTAAAGATGAAAATATTTCTGCTTTTTTAGAAGAAAAATTTCAAATAGAACCTTCTTCTGCAAAAAATATTGCTAAGATTTCTAAAGGTAATCTAAACAAGGCCATAACCACTCATTTAGATGCTGGTATTTCAGAGCTAAACAGATCTCTTTTTGTTAATTGGATGAGACTTTGTTATTCAAGAAATATTGCAGATACTATTGACTGGGTAAACGAGTTTTCTAAAATAGGAAGAGAACAAATAAAAGATTTTATAATATATTCATTAGAAATGTATAGACAATGCATAATGGGGAACTACAATATGGAAATTGAAGGGGTTAGTGAGAGTGAAAGAAGTTTTTTAGAAAAATTTAAACCATTTGTAAACCACCAAAATATCTCTGAAATTAATTCCATAATGAACGATGCTTATTACCACATGGAAAGAAATGCAAATCCTAAAATCTTAATGCTTGATGTCTCTATAAAGCTTTACAAACTTTTGAGAATTAAATAATATATTCTTTAATGAAATTAAAATCTTTTTTAAAAATTGCAGTCTTTGGCATTCTTGTAAGTTGCAGTGACGAAAACATTATTTTCAACGATTATATTGACGTTGAAAATACCCAGTTATCCTTTAAAGACACCATTGTTTTTCAAACTAAAATCTCAGATACTATCAATCCTCACAATATTTTTTTGCAATTAAGAACATCTACAGATTACAAATGGTCCAATATGTTTGTTTTTTCTGAAATTTACTTCCCAAATAATAAAACAAGGACAGATACTTTTGAAGTTTTTTTGATGGACAAGAAAGGAAATTGGAATGGCGATAAATCTGGAATTGTAGTAAATTTCAACCATTCACTCTATAAAAATATCAAGTTTCCTATTAAAGGAGATTATAAGTTTAAACTTATTCAAGCTATGAGAGATACTACTCTAAAAGATGTTATGAGTGTTGGCCTCAAAATCACCAACCCTATTAAAAAACTATAATTCTTTAAACAGTATTTTGAAAAAATCACTAAAGTCCAAGTTGCCCCACAATGGAACTAATATCTTTTCTTCAATGTCTAAACTTGCTACGGAGAATAAAGCAATTAATTTATCTCAGGGATATCCAGATTTTGAAGTAGACCCTATTCTTATAAATTCTGTTTCCAAGTATATGAAACTCGGGTTCAATCAATATGCCCCAATGCCCGGAGTTTTAAGATTAAGAGAAGTAATTTCCAAGAAAATATCTAAAAACTATAATCAGCATTATAATGAACATGAGGAAATCACAGTGACTGCTGGCGCTACTCAAGCAATTTTTACTACAATTTCTGCACTAATTCACCAAAATGATGAGGTTATTATTTTTTCTCCTGCTTTTGACTGTTACCAACCAGCTGTAGAGCTTAACGGAGGAATCCCAGTATTTATTGAGATGGAATCTCCAGATTTTAATATTAATTGGAATACAGTTGAAGAAAATATTTCTTCAAAAACAAGAATGATTATCATCAATTCTCCACAGAATCCACTGGGAACTATTTTGTCTAAAAAGGATATGACCAACTTAGAAAGAATAGCTGAAAAATACGACCTGATAATTTTAAGTGATGAAGTTTACGAACATCTAGTTTTCGACAATAAAAAACATCTTTCAATTTGCAGTTTTCCAAAACTTTTTAATAGATCTATTGCTACCTTTTCTTTTGGAAAAACATTTCATGTAACTGGCTGGAAATTAGGATATGTTGTGGCGCCTAAACAATTAATGTCTGAAATTAGAAAAGTTCACCAATTCAACGTTTTTTCTGCTAATCACCCATTACAGTTAGCGGTGGCAGATTATCTAGAGAACGAAGAACATTTTTTGAGACTTAATGAATTCTATGAGCAAAAGAGAGATTTGTTTTTAGAAATTATTTCTGCTTCTAGATTTCAAGCCAAAGCTTGTAGTGGAACTTATTTTCAGCTCTTAAATTATTCTTTAATTTCGGATATGCCTGATTCAGAAATGGCTAGAGACTTAACAATTAAAAATGGAATAGCTAGTATTCCAATTTCTGTATTTTCTCATTTTAAAAATGACGAACAGAATCTTAGATTTTGTTTTGCAAAAAAAGAGGAAACCCTTAAAAGAGCAGGAGATATTCTCGTTAAAATATAATTATTCACAATTCACTCTTTAAAGTTGGTTTTCTGTTAGCAATTCTACTTTTCAATTTAATCTATTTTTACTTCAATGAAAAAATATTTATTTTATCTCCTATTGCTATTGAATCTAAATTCAACAGCTCAAAATATTATAGATGTTTATTTTTTCGATGATAGCTGTAGCCATGAGATGATAGATCCTGAAATGCTAGTGGTGGAACGTTGGGACACTTTGGCGCAATCAAAATTTTGGAAAACTATTATTACAACAACCAAAGATACTTGTGTAATAAACATTGCTAGCACAAGACAAATTTTAGATTATATAAATAAAGATACCTGGTTTGATCTATCTGAGGAAGAAAAAAAAGCCTTTAAGGATTCAGTTATAAATTACTACTGTTTAGACACCAACACTAGATTATATATTACTACTGGCAAAAAAGAGTTTTACCAAATAGAGCAAGTGATTCCTTCTTTAGAAACTGCAATAAATATTTTTCAAGAAAATAATGTAGACCCTTGGTTTGCACAAACTATTTTATTAATTGAAAGTCCTGCCCAATTAAAATATTCTAGGGTTGGGGCTTATGGGCCTTTTCAAATAATGAAAAGAGTTGCAAGAGACATGGGTCTTACTGTAAACAAGTATGTAGATGAAAGAAAAGATTTTAATAAATCTGCTTTCGCAGCAAGCGAATTATTAAGAACTATCTGCATCCCACAAGCCTACAGAATTTTATGCAATGTAGGCGACATTGAACCCCAAGGAGATGAATTGTGGTTCAAGCTTTTAGTTCTTCATATCTACCATGCTGGGGCAAGAAATGTAGAATCATTATTAAGCCAATTAGACCAACCTCTTCAAGGTATGGAATTAATAAAATGGATGTGGAGAAATGAATACGGAAATTTTAAAAATGCATCACAAAATTATTCTCAAATTGCTATTGCTGCTATGCTAACTCTTAAGGATATTGTACTTTCCGATTGTGAATATATTTTCGATTGTAACGGAAATAATTCTATTGAAAATTAATGAACAGGGTTCTAAATCTAATCTCAAATATTTTGGTAATTGGGTTTGCATTATTGGCCTTTTTATACCATAATCAAGATTTTGGATTAGATCTAATAATATTCAAAGAAATTACCATTTTTTTTCCGATAATTTTATTATTAATTGGAGGATTTAGAAGCTTTTCTAGATGGAAAAAAATTAAATTAACGAAAGGGAAAGAAGGATTTAAAATCTCAAAATCTGGATGGCTCAAAGCTTTTACCTACGAAACTTTGCCCTTCTTTATTTTCATTCCACTAAGTATAATTCTATTGTTTTATTTAGATATGACATTCTTTTTTGTGTTTGTTCTGTATATCCTTATTGCTGAAAGTCTATTTTTTTTGTTTTTTGGAAAAAAAGCTTTTAAGATTATTGAAAATGAACAGGCACTAATTATTTTAAATAACCAACAACATTTTCTTTTTTGGAATAAAATAAAACATATTTCATTTCGACAAAAAGGAATGATAATCTTAATGAAAACCAAACGCCAAATTTATATTGATGAGTCAGATTACGAAGATTTTCCAAACTGGAAAGAAAGTATTAAAAATCAAGCTATTTCGCAAGGAATATATATCCAGAACTAATGATCTTATTTGATTCCACTAACAATTATAGCTTCTAGCTCCCTTAAATATTTTGATTTTTCAAAATTTGGAGCGTAAAGATAACCTTGAGCAGTTATGATTTTTGTTTTTTTACTATTTAGCCAAGAATAACTTAAAAAAGGGCCACCCATTTTATCATTTTCCATTCTCCAACAGCCTTTTATTTGCTTAACATATTTATTATTTATATAAAAGGAGGTATCCATAATTTTACTTATTTCATTTTCAACTGTTTTCATAAAAGAGCTATCTCTCTTTCCAGTAAGATAAGCTTCCCCTAACGAGTCTTTTACTGAAAGAATTTTACTTTTCTCAAATTGATTTTTGTTTTTATAGTCTTCTTGGCACAAAACAATTCCTTTTTGAATTTCATGCGATCCGTTTTGATCTTTTTGAATCTCAAGGGTGCTCCACCACCAAAAGTTTTTCGCTTTTTTATTAAGTTTTATTCCATCGGGGGCTTTAAATTTCAAACCCAATGATTTTTCTAATTCTTTATTTATATTGTTTTTGTTTGAAAAACTTTCCTGAATCTTATTTAAATTAAAAGTTTTTAAAATTGATTTTACTTCATTGTTGTTGTACTTGAAATAATTAATAGCAGCTTGTTCAGACTTAAATTTAAGCTCTAAAATTAACTGCCCGTTTGCCCAAAGATTTTTTTTAATTACTGGCACTACATTTTTAGAATTATAATTTTCAATCTGAACAAAAACAAAGCAATTGTTATTTTTTATGTTTTTCAAAATTTTATTAGGGACCACAAAATCTATATTAAATTCTTTTTCGTAAGGTAATGGAGTAGTTTTAACCAATTTTTCAAAAGAACTTTTGATGGTCTTTCCTAAGTCCCCTTTCCAATATTTTTTATCTAAAGCAAAAAGAATTTCATGGTAATTTTTCTTAGCAATTGGCTTCATAAGATGTGGTTGGTAGCCATCATCATTACAGCAGGTTAAAAATAATAATCCCACTAAAGCCAAAAAAAGTATTTTTATATTTGTTAAATACATAATGTCAAACCATAAGAGTAAGTATAAAGATCTTTATAAAGATTAGAATATTGTAAAATATTGGTTTGGAAGAAAACTCCTATATTTTTATATATAAACTTTAGATTTCCAGAAAGACAATATTTATTATTGAAGAAATCATTCTTAGTTTCTATGCTCTGGCCTAACTCACCATATTCTAATTTGGATTTACCGACCATCAAAAATTGATTTACAAGCTCTAGTTCGGTTTTTATCTTTGGGTTTTTCTTAGGAAATGGTGCCCAGCTAATATTTACAGGAATAGTAAAATAATGATGTTTTAAAATACTTCTAGATATTGCTGGTTGTGGTCCAGACATCAAAGAGGAATTAAATATAGTCATTGTAT
>Ga0233444_10002191_pt1 | contig 20840 bp, 23 predicted proteins | sample SI_124_October20_6_FD_182792 | JGI IMG/M metagenome (GOLD analysis project Ga0233444, IMG submission 182792) | Seawater microbial communities from Saanich Inlet, British Columbia, Canada - SI_124_October2016_10_MG | ecosystem: Environmental > Aquatic > Marine > Inlet | place: Canada: British... | reverse complement strand
GAATGTACGGGTGGGGCTCAAAAAATTTCTGATGAAGACTTATCTAATAGATATAGAACTCATTGTGATCCGAGACTAAATGCGTCACAAGCTTTAGAGTTAGCCTTCTTAATTTCTGAAGAAATAAAGAAAAATTCTAAATATTCAAAAAATATTATTAAAGCAGCATCTTAATGATTATTATATAATCATTAAGACAGAATCCTGAAAAGGATCATAAAGGTTATTATGAATGTAGAAAAAAGAGAGAAAATTATTGTTGATTGGATCAACAACTATTGTAACACAACTTCTTTTGAACCCAAATCATTAGTCGTTGGTATTTCAGGTGGTATAGACTCCTCAGTTGTAAGTACGCTTTGTGCTTTAACTAAGAGAAAAACAATCGTCCTTAGTATGCCTATTAAGCAAATTAAATCACAACATGATTTAAGTATTGAACACGCAAATTGGTTAATGAGTAAATTTAAAAATGTTGAACATAAAATTTTGGAATTAGAAAATGTTTTTAAAAATTTTGAAACAACTCTTAATGAGTTTAATAATGAACATGGTTTTGCAAATTCACGTGCAAGATTAAGAATGACAACCCTTTACCAAGTTGCAGCTGCTAATTCAGGAATTGTAGTTGGCACAGGTAACAAAGTAGAAGATTTTGGAGTAGGTTTTTACACTAAATACGGAGATGGAGGAGTAGACATTTCTCCTATTGCAGACTGTAAAAAGACCCAAGTTTGGGAGCTTGGAAAACATTTAGGAGTATTACAAAAAATTGTTGATGCTGAGCCCACAGATGGACTTTGGAATGATGGTAGAAATGATACTGATCAACTAGGCATGACTTATGCTGAGTTAGAAAAAGCTATGGAAAATAAAGATGACGTAAATTATCAAAAATATCTAGAAATTAGAAAAAAAAATCTTCATAAAATGGATCCAATACCAGTTTGTAAATTTAATGAGTCATAATTTAAAAATTACTAATTCTTTAACTCGAAAAAAAGAATTATTTAAACCGATAAATCCTGAACAAATCACAATGTATGCATGTGGTCCAACTGTGTATGACAACCCTCATGTTGGAAATGCAAGAACACTTGTAGTTTTTGATACTTTATACAGGGTATTAAAATTAGTTTATAAAAATGTTAATTATGTGAGAAACATTACTGATATCGATGACAAAATAATTGAAGCTTCAAAGAAAATTAACAAGCCAATAAACGAAATAACAAAAGAAGTTACAAAAATTTTTCATGAAAACTGTAAAGCTTTGAACTGTATGGAGCCTACAACAGAACCTAAAGCAACAGATCACATCAAAGAAATGATAGATATGGCAAAGTCTTTGATAGAAAAGAAATTTGCTTATGAATCTGACGGACATGTTTATTTTTCTGTTACTTCATTTAAAAATTATGGCAAGTTATCAAATAAAAATTTAGATGAACTTAAATCAGGATCAAGAATTGAAGTATCTAATTTAAAAAAAAATCCGATGGATTTTGTTTTATGGAAACCATCAAAGGATATAGATCCAGGTTGGGATTCACCGTGGGGAAGAGGTAGACCCGGATGGCATTTAGAATGTTCTGTAATGAGTGAAAAATATCTTGGCAAACAGTTTGACATACATGGTGGTGGATTAGATTTAATTTTTCCTCATCATGAAAATGAAATAGCCCAATCTTGTTGTAAAAATTCTACTAATGAATTTTCAAATTATTGGGTTCACAATGGATTTGTAACTATTAATAATGAAAAAATGTCTAAGTCATTAGGTAATGTTGTAAGTATTTCTAATGAAATAAAAAAATATTCAGGCCAAGTAGTAAGACTTGCTTTGTTAAGCGCGCATTATAGTCAACCACTTGATTGGAATGACAAGCTATTAAAAAGGCAAAAAGATACAATTGATAAATGGTATAATCAGTACGATGAGTCAGATACTGCAGTTCCTTTAAATGAAGCAGAAAGTCTTTTAGATGATCTAAATACACCTGGATTCATTGCTAAAATCCATGAACTTTATAACAACGCAAACAAGGGAGACGCTAAAAGTAAAAAATCTTTTAATAGTGCGTGTAAATTATTAGGTCTATTCGATCTAGATAAAAAACAGTGGGATGATTTTAAAAAATCAAATAAAAATATTTCAGAAAAATTTATTTTGGAAAAAATTAATGAAAGATTATTAGCTAAAAAAAAAGGTAATTTTAAGTTAGCAGATGAAATAAGAAGTGAATTACTAGATAAAGGAGTAACTATTGAAGATCAAAAAGACAAAACAAAATGGAAGTACAAATGAGTAAGGAAAAAATATTTATTTTTGATACTACTTTGAGAGATGGAGCTCAAACTGAAGGAGTTGATTTTTCTGTCGAGGATAAAACTAAGATAGCAAGAGTTTTGTCTGAAATAGGCGTTGATTATATCGAAGGTGGTTGGCCAGGAGCAAATCCTGTAGATACTGAATTTTTTTCAAAGCCTTTAAAATTAAATAAAAGTATTTTTACAGCTTTTGGAATGACCAAAAAAGCGGGGCGAAGCGCAGAAAACGATCCATCTTTATCTCCTTTGATTAACGCTCCATGTCCGGCTGTTTGTGTTGTTGGTAAAGCTTGGGATTTTCATGTTAAAATTGCTCTAGGTATTAAGAATGAGGATAATTTAGAAAATATTAAAGAAACAGCTAAACATATTGTTAAAAGCGGTAAAGAATTTTTATTTGATGCTGAGCATTTTTTTGACGGATACAAATCTAATCCTGACTATGCTTTGGATTGTCTTAGGTATGCTTTTGATCAAGGAGCAAGATGGTTAGTTTTATGTGACACCAATGGTGGCACACTTCCTCAAGAAGTTGGAGAAATAGTTTCTAAAGTTACCAAAGTCATACCCGGTAAAAATTTAGGAATTCATGCACATAACGATACAGAGAATGCAGTTGCCAATTCTTTAACAGCTATCCAAGCCGGCGTTAGACAAATTCAAGGTACTATTAATGGTCTTGGCGAAAGATGTGGTAATGCAAACTTAATGTCAGTGATACCAACCCTTTTTTTAAAAAAATCTTTTAGTGATAATTATGATTTAAATATTAAAAAAGAAAAATTATCTACATTGACTGAGTGCTCTAGACTACTTGATGAAATATTGAATAGAAAACCTAACAAAAGTTTACCTTATGTAGGTGCTTCAGCTTTTTCTCATAAAGGCGGTTTGCATGTCTCTGCTGTACAAAAAGATCCCAAAACATATGAACATGTAGATCCAGAATTAATTGGTAATCATAGAAATATCATTGTTTCCAATCAAGCAGGTAGATCAAATATTTTATCTAGATTAGAAAAATATGGGGTAAAAATTGACTCAAAAGATAAAAATGTTCAAAAAATTTTAGATGAAGTTAAAGATAGAGAATTTAGCGGTTATTCTTATGATGGTGCAGATGCTTCTTTTGAATTATTAGCAAACCGTTTGCTTGGTAAAGTTCCAGAATACTTAAAAGTAGAAAGTTATAATGTTAATGTTTCTAAATCAGATAAGATTTCTACAAAAGCTAATGTAGTTTTCTTAATTGATGGAAAAAAAATTGAGTGCAGCGGGAAAGGTAATGGCCCAGTTAATGCATTAGATAATGCAATTAGATCAAATTTTAAAAAGGTAGAAAAATATTACAATTTTTTTTCTGACCTCAAATTATTAGATTACAAAGTAAGAATCTTAAACACTGGCACAGAAGCTACCACAAGAGTTTTAATTGAAAGCACGGATAGAAGTGGAGTCAGCTGGTTTACTATTGGAGTTTCTCCAAATATTATTGAAGCATCTTTTAAAGCATTAATAGATAGTTTGGATTACAAACTTTATAAAGAAAAAGCCCCTGCTAACTTAAATGAAAAATAAATTTGGATTTATTCTTATAAAACCTCAACTAGGTGAAAATATTGGTGCTTGCGCTAGATCTATGAAAAACTTTGGTTTTACTAATCTAAATATAGTTTCACCTAAAATTAATTTTCCTAATCATAAAGCTAAGGCAACTTCTGTAGGAGCATACGATATAATTAATAAAGCTAAAGTATATAAGGAGACTCAAAAAGCAATCAACAATTTTGATATAGTAATTTCTTTAAGCGCTAGACGCAGAGATATTAATAAAAGACATATTTCACTAAATGATTTTATTAAATTAGTAAAAAAGAGAAATAAATCTAATTTTGGATTGATGTTTGGCCCTGAGGCTTCCGGTCTCTCTAATGAAGATTTGTCTTACTCAAATTATGTTTTGCAAATACCCACTTCACCTAAATTTACGTCATTAAATCTCTCTCATTCTCTCACGATTATTTGTTATGAAATATTCAAATTATTCAATGAAAACTTATTTGAGAAAAATGGAGTGAATATTAAGATATCGTCTAAATTAAAAATTAACTCATTAATTAAACATTTATTGACATTACTTGAAGAAAAAGATTTTTTTCTCCCAAATGAAAAGAAACAGTCAATGTTGCTAAATATAAATAATTTAATTTACCGTCTGGAGCCAAATGATAAAGAATTAAGGATTTTAGCTAGTATTATCAGTTCTTTAAGTAAAAAAAAATCAAACCATAATTGACAAATAGACCTGAAACCTTATAAACACTTTCTTATTAAACATGACTAAAAGACTTAAATCTAAACACAAAGTAGATAGAAGATTAAAGGCAAACATTTGGGGTAGACCCAAAAGTCCTTTTAATTCTAGAGCTTACCCGCCAGGACAACATGGACAAAGTAGGAAAGGGAAGCCAACAGATTATGGAATCCAGTTACAAGCTAAACAAAAACTAAAAGCATACTATGGAAATATTAATGAAAGACAATTTAGAAATATCTATAGAAAAGCTTTATCTAAAAAAGGCGATACCACAGAAAACTTAATCGCTTTACTTGAAAGTAGACTCGACACTGTTATTTACAGAGCAAAATTTGCACAGACAGTTTTTTCAGCAAGACAAATGATTAACCATGGACACATTAAAGTTAATAACAAAAGAGTTAATATTTCAAGTTATGTAGTTAAGGAAACAGATGTAATTGAAATAAGAGAAAAATCAAAAAAGCTAACATTTATTGATGGCGCTTTACAAAGTAAGGAGCGAGAAGTTCCAGAATATATCGAGCTTGATAATAAAAATAAAACTGCCAAATTAATAAGAATTCCAAAATTCTCTGAAGTTCCATTTCCAGTTATTATGGAGCCCAGTTTAGTAATTGAATATTACTCAAGATAATTGAATTTTTTTAGCCTTTTTAAGAGAAATATATTTTACAAGTTAAAAAAAAAAATCTTAATTGACATAGATAAAGTTGAGGGAAAATCACTTGATAAACTTTTTCAGTTTTATGGTAGTGATAAAGGAAATTATTTTGAAGCAGGTAATACAAAAGGTCATGGCTATTCTGATTTTTACACAAGTCAGCTTGATAATTTGAAAGATAATAAAATCAATATTTTAGAAATTGGATCTTACGCAGGATCATCAGCTGCGGCTTTTGTAAAATATTTTTCAAAAGCTAATATTTTTTGTTTAGATATTAATATTTCAAATTTTAAATATAAATCGGAGAAAATCCATGTTTACGGTATAGATATTAAAAACCTTTCTAAAGTAAAGAAAACTTTAAATAAAATCTTTCAAGAAAATCATATTAACAATTTTGATATCATCATTGATGACGGTTCACATAATTTAAAAGATATTTTATTAACCTTAAATTTTTTCTTCAGATATTTAAAAAAAAATGGAACTTTTATTATTGAAGATTTTAAACATCCTAATTATTATCAATATAATAGAAATTTAAATCATATTTTATTAGATGAATTTTTAGAAAATATAGAAAAAAAGAAAATATCCAACTCATCAATATTTACTGAAGAAGACCAAATTTATTTAATTAATTCAATTAAAAATATTAATATTAAAAAAGGAAATTTAATTGACTCTGATATTTGTTTTATTGAAAAAAAATAAATTAAATAATTTTTTTTTCTTCGAAAAGTTTTTTTAATTCACCTTTTTCAAACATTTCTTTTACAATGTCACACCCGCCAATAAATTCTTTTTTTACGTACAGCTGAGGAATTGTAGGCCAATCACTAAATTTTTTTACTCCTTGTCTTAAATTTTCATCTTCAAGAATATCAATACCCTTAAAATCTACATTTAAATGTTTTAGAACATTTGAAACTGCCATTGAAAAACCACATTGAGGAGAATCTGGCGTTCCTTTCATAAATAAGCAAACATCATTTTCATCTATTAAATTTTTTATCTTTTCATTTATTTCCATTATTTTACCTCAGTTGTGATTGATAATGCATGTAATTCATTTCCCATTTTACCTTTTAAAGATTTATATACAAGTTTGTGCTGTTCAATTTTACTTAAGTTATTAAATTTCGAGGATTTAATAATTGCTGCATAATGATTGTTATCACCCATTAAATCTTTAATTTCAACTGATGCATCAGGTATAGAGTCTTTAATGAGTTTTTTTATTTCTTCTAAAGGTAAAGCCATTAGTATGTATTATACCATTCATTATTAACTTTAAATAAATCTTTCACACTAGATTTAAATTCACCTTCAATTTCAACATATTCTTTCTGGGTAATACCAATGTTTTCGAAGTAAATATTATTACTCTTTAAAATTTTTTCTACTTTTTTTGAGTTATCTGGGCTTATTTCTAAAATATATCTACTTTGATCTTCGCCAAAGAAATATTCAAACATATTACTCAATTTTTTGGGTTTTTGAATTTTTACTCCATAATTTGAGGACATCGCCATTTCACTCAACGCAACAATTAAACCTCCATTAGAAACATCATGTAAAGATAATACTAAGTCTTCTTGTATTAATTTAAGTATATTTTCTCCATTATTTTTTTCATTAAGAAGATTAACTTCAGGCGGCATGCCGTCAAAAATTGAATAATTTTCTTTTAAAAAACAACTTTGTTCAAGGTGACCAAAAGTTTTTCCAACTAAAAGTATAATACTTTTATCTTTTTTGAAATTATGTCCCACAGGTCTAGATAGATTGTTTATTAAACCAACACCTCCGATTACTGGTGTAGGGTCAATATTCTTTTGATTTGTGCCGTTGTAAAAAGATACATTACCTGAAACAACTGGGTAGTTTAAAAATTCACAAGCTTCTTTAATACCTTCTAAACATTCAACAAATTCTCCCATAACTTTTTCATTTTCTGGATTGCCAAAATTTAAACAATTAGTTATCGCAAGTGGTTTAGCGCCAACAGAAATTAAATTCCTCCAATTTTCACAGACTATTTGTTTTCCACCTGTGATTGGATGTGACTTACAATAGTTAGCTGATGAGTCCACCGAAACAGCAATAGCTTTATCTTTATTATGAATTCTTATAACAGCTGCGTCCGAACCAGATTTTTTAATAGTGTCACACATTACCATCTGATCAAATTGATTTGTTATCCAACTTTTATTTGAATGGTTAGGAGATGATATAATTTTTATTAGGGCCTCTTCAATATCAATCTTTTTTAATTTTTTTAAATTAATTTTTTTTTTGGAAATTTTTTTTCTTATCCATTTTCTGTCATAAATTGGAGCTTTATTAGCTAATGCATCAATAGGTATCTCTCCTTCAATTTTATTATTATATTTTAATGTAAGCTTGTTAGTGCCAGTAGTTTTTCCAATAACAACAAAATCTAAATCCCACTTATCAAATATTTTTTTGGCATCTCTTTCTTTATCATCCTCTAATATAATTAACATTCTTTCTTGACTCTCAGAGAGCATCATTTCATATGGTGTCATATTTTCTTCTCTACACGGAATTTTATCGAGCTCAAGTTCTATACCTAACATTCCTTTTGAAGCCATTTCAACACTAGATGAAGTTAATCCAGCAGCACCCATATCTTGAATTGAAATAATTGAATTATCTTTCATTAATTCTAGACAAGCTTCCATGAGTAGTTTTTCTGTGAAAGGATCCCCCACCTGTACTGTTGGTTTTTTTTCTTCAGAGTTTTCATCAAACTCTGCAGATGCCATTGATGCTCCATGTATTCCATCACGACCCGTTTTAGAACCTACATAAACTACAGACTTGTTTAATCCTTTTGCTTTAGAGTAAAAAATTTTATCTTTGTCAGCTAGTCCTACAGCCATTGCATTAACTAAAATATTTTCATTATATGTATCATTAAACTTAGTTTCACCTGCCACAGTAGGAATCCCAATGCAGTTTCCGTAGCCACCTATCCCTGAAACAACACCATTCAGAAGACTTCTAGTTTTAGGGTGATTTGGTGATCCAAAATGAATTGAATTTAAAAGTGCTATAGGTCTTGCTCCCATAGTAAATACATCTCTTAAAATTCCACCTACTCCAGTAGCAGCACCTTGATAAGGCTCAATGAAAGAAGGATGATTATGACTTTCTATTTTAAATACGATCGCATCGTTATCTCCTATATCAATCACACCAGCATTTTCTCCAGGACCTTGTATTACCTGTTTGCCTCTAGTTGGTAGATTTTTTAAATGCAGTCTTGAAGATTTGTAAGAACAGTGCTCATTCCACATAGCAGAAAAAATTCCAAGCTCTAATAAATTTGGCTCTCTTTCTAACAATTTTTTAATATTTTCAAATTCTTCCTGTTTTAATCCATGATCTTCGATTATTTGATTGGTAATTTTCATTTAAATTAATTCAGTAAGCTTGAAAACAAGTTCATTCCGTCAGTGTTAGAGATTAAATTATCAACCATTCTTTCGGGATGAGGCATCATACCTAAAATATTTTTTTTAGTGTTATAAATTCCAGCAATGTTATTTGTTGATCCATTTGGATTTGCAGAGTCATTTATATTACCTTTTTCATTACAGTATTTAAATGCAATTAAATTATCTTTATTTAATTCTTCTAAATGATTGGAGTCAGTAAAAAAATTCCCTTCGTTATGTGCAATATTAATCTTTAAAACTTGATCTTTTTTATATTTATTTGAAAATCTTGTTTGATTATTCATTACTTTAATTTGAATATCTTTGTTAATAAATTTTAGGTTTTTATTTCTTAACAAAGTTCCTTTTAGCAAACCTGTTTCAGTTAAAATTTGGAAACCATTACAAATACCAAGAACTAAACAACCGTCATTTGCCGCTTTAATAACCTCGTCTATAATTAATGATTTTCCCGCAATAGCACCCGATCTTAAATAATCACCATATGAGAAACCACCTGGGACAACTATCAAATCAGATTTAGGAAGCTTAGTTTCTTTGTGCCAAATCATTTGGTTTTTAAACTGCATTTTTTCTAAGGCTACACTTACATCTCTGTCGCAATTAGAGCCTGGAAAAACAATAACTGATGATTTCATTATATAATATTTATTTTATAGTCTTCAATGATAAGATTTACTAAAAGTTTTTTACACATTTCATCAACATATTTTTCAGCATTAGTTTGATCTTTTTCCTCAACTTCAATTTCGAAGTACTTACCTTGACGAATATTCTTTAAATTACTCATTCCTAGGTTTACCAAAGTATTTTGTACAACTTTACCCTGAGGATCTAATACATCTTTTTTAAGAGTGACTGTTATTGAGAATTTCAATTTATTTTTTTTTAAATTTTACAGATACTGTTTTACCAAAATTAACTTCACTTATATTTGTTTCTTCTGGCATAATTCCTAATCTTCTTGCAACTTCTTGGTAACCTTGAATAATATTACCAAGATCTTTTCTGAATCTATCTTTGTCTAATTTTTTTTCTGTCTTAGTGTCCCAAAGTCTACATGTATCTGGACTTATTTCATCAACTAATAGAATATCATTTTTCCCTGTATCTTTATTCCAAGTTTTTCCATATTCAATTTTAAAATCAACAAGTTTAATTCCAACACCTCTAAATAAACCTACTAATATATCGTTAATTCTTAAGGTCATACTATCAATCGCATTAATTTCATCTTTAGTTGCCCAACCAAAAGAGAAAATATGTTCCTTGGAAACCACAGGATCGTTAAGTTCATCTTTTTTAAAGCAGTACTCTAACAATGGTTTTTCAAGAACCGTGCCCTCAGTAATACCTAATCTTTTTGTTAATGAGCCTGTAGCAATATTTCTAACAATAAATTCTATAGGAAAAATTTCAGCTTTTCTAATTAACTGTTCCCTCATATTTAAACGTTTCACTAAATGGTTCTTAATCCCACATTGTGAGAGATTTGTTAAAATGTATTCTGATATTCTATTATTAAGGACTCCCTTGCCTTCAACACTTGATTTTTTTAAATTATTAAATGCAGTTGCGTCATCTTTGAAATGTTGAATGACTAAACTTTTATCATTAGTTTCATAGATAATTTTTGCTTTACCTTCGTATAATTTTTTACCTTTATTCATTTAATTATTTTTTCAAACATCTTCTAAAAATTATATTAATTTTTTTTGTATGGTAACCAAAATCAAATAGTTTTTTAAGTTTATTAACAGGTATTTTATTTGTTATTTTTTTATCTGAAACAATTTTATCATAAAATGAAGAATTATCTTTCCAAGCTTGCATCGCATTTTTTTGAACAATTTTATATGACTCTTCTCTCGTAAAACCAACTGTAGTTAATTCAAGTAAGACTCTTTGGGAGAAAAATATACCATTTGTGATATCTAAATTCTTTTTCATATTTTTTGGATAAATATTCAAATTTTTAACAACACCACTTAGTCTCCAAAGGGCAAAATCTAGCGCTATAGTAGCATCAGGACCAATATTTCTTTCCACAGCGGAGTGTGAAATATCTCTCTCATGCCATAGAGCTACATTTTCTAAGGCAGGAACTACACTCGATCTTATCAACCTTGCTAGACCAGTTAAGTTTTCACTTAAGATTGGATTTTTTTTATGAGGCATGGCCGAAGATCCTTTTTGATTTTTTGCAAAAAATTCTTCAATTTCTAAAACTTCTGTTCTCTGAAGGTGTCTTATCTCAACAGCAAATCTTTCTATTGAACTTGCGATAATTCCTAATGTAGAAAAAAATTGAGCATGTCTATCTCTAGGTATGACTTGTGTTGATATAGGCTCAACATATAATTTTAATTTTTTGGCAACATAATTCTCAACTTTTGGATCAACATTTGCAAAAGTTCCTACAGCTCCAGATATTGCGCATGTGGAAATTTCTTTGATAGCATGTTCTAAACGTTTCTTATTTCTCAAAAACTCTTGATAAAAAGTTAACATTTTCAATCCAAACGTAATTGGTTCTGCATGGATTCCATGACTTCTTCCTATACATAAAGTGTACTTATGTTTAATTGCTTGTTTTTTTATTGATTGTAACAATAGACTGATATCTTTTAAAAGTATTTCACCTGATTGTTTTAATTGTAAATTAAAACAAGTATCCAGAACATCAGATGATGTCATTCCCTTATGAAGATATCTAGCTTCTTTGCCAGTTTTTTCTGTAATTGAAGTTAAAAAAGCTATTACATCATGTTTAACTTTATCTTCAATTTGTAAAATTCTTTTAACATCTATTTTTGCCTTTGATTTTACTTTTTTAACAACACCTTTAGGAATAATTTTTAATTTTTCCATTGCTTCGGCTGCAGCTAGCTCAATTTCCAACCAAATAGAATATTTATTATAATCGTCCCAAATATTTTTAATCTCTTCTCTTGAGTATCTTTCAATCATTAATTTTTATTTGATTTAGTTAGATTGAGTAAAAATTTCATAACTATCTTTTGTTACTCCTATTGTATGTTCAAATTGTGCTGATAAAGATTTATCTTTTGTAACCGCAGTCCATCCGTCGTTTAATATTTTTGTTTCGTAGTTTCCTAAATTTATCATTGGTTCAATTGTAAAAATCATACCAGCTTTTATTCTTTCACCAGTACCTTTCTCTCCATAGTGCAAAATACTTGGTTCTTTATGAAAAGTTTGACCAATACCATGCCCACAAAAATCTTGAACAACAGAAAAACCTTCAGCCTCTACATGTTTTTGAATAGTTGAACCGATATCACCTAATTGAATTCCATCTTTTACAATTTTAATTGCTTTCATCATTGATTCAAACGTAGTCTTAATTAACTTTTCGGCTTTAATTGAAATTTCACCAATTTTAAACATTCTGCTTGTATCTCCATGCCAACCATTTTTAAATGCAGTTACATCGACATTCACTATATCTCCATCTTTTAAAATTTTATTTGATGGAATTCCATGACAAACTACATGGTTTGATGAGGTACAACATGATTTAGGAAAACCTCTATAAAATAACGGAGCAGAGTAGGCTTTATGATCATTAATAAACTCATAACAAACTTTATCTATGTCATCAGTTGATATTCCAGGTTTAATTATTTTAGCTACTTCATTAAGCGCTCTTGCAGCTATAGAACCAGCTATTCTTGTTTTTTCAAATGATTCTTTATAATATTCGGCCATTAAATTTTGAATTTTATTTTCTTATTTAGTTTTATTCCTTTTGATAAAAATTTACAATCATAGCAGAGTACATTTAGCTTCTTTTTAAGAGCTTTAGCTAATGAATTCGAATAAAGTGGATCAATATCCTTAGCAATTGTAAAAGATTTACAATCATCTCTTTGAATTAAATATAAAATAAAAATTTCATATCCTTGTCTACTTGCTTTTATAAGTTCATTTATGTGTTTTAAACCTCTAGAAGTAACGGCATCAGGAAATTCAGCAATATTTTTAATTCGTGATAAAGTTACATTTTTTACTTCTATGAAAGCTTTGTATTTTTTTTTTAAAATCAAAAAATCAAATCTTGTATTTTCACCAAATTTAAATTCGGGCTTTATTTCTATATTTTTATTAAATTCTTTAATTAAATTATTTTTTAGAGCATGAAGAACTATTTTATTAGTCAAATGAGTATTCACCCCAACTTTTGATTTTTGATCTTCAATTATCTGAAGTGTGTATTTAAGTTTCCTTTTCGGATTGTTTGACTTACTTAGCCACACATTATTACCCTTTTTTAACAGGCCAAACATTGAGCCTGTATTAGGACAGTGAGCTGTAACTACTTTGTTTTTAATTTTTATATCAACAAAAAAACGCTTATATCTTTTTATAAATTGACCTGATATTAATTTATTATCAAATTTCATATATATTAATTACTTCTATGAAGAAAAAAATCAAAAAAGTAAATGCCGCAATTTTAATAATTGGCAATGAAATATTATCAGGAAGAACACAAGATAAAAATGTCTCTTTTATTTCTAATTGGTTGAATTCCAACTGTGGCATTTCTGTTAATGAAGTAAGAATAATCCCTGATGTTGAAAAAATTATTATTAAAAATATTGTAACTTTATCTAAAAAATTTAATTATATATTTACTACAGGTGGTATTGGACCTACACATGATGATATTACAGCAAAGTCAATTTCAAAAGCTTTTAAACTAAAATATGAATACCACAAGGAAGCATATGCAATTCTCACAAATTATTATGGGAAGTCAAAATTTAATGACGGTAGAAAAAAAATGGCAAAAATGCCCAGAGGTTCAAAATTGATTTATAATCCTTCTAGTGCAGCACCAGGTTTTATGACAAAAAATGTTTTATCTCTCCCCGGCGTTCCTTCGATTTTATATTCTATGATTGAAAATTGTAAAAGATATTTAGTTAAAGGCTCAAAGGTTCACAGCAAAACATTAAATCTTTATACAGTTGAAAGTAATATTTCTAAAAAATTAGGTTTCATACAAAATAAATACAAAAAATTTGTAAACATCGGCAGCTATCCTTTTTTTAGGCTTGGAAAAATAGGTGTATCACTTGTTTTGAGATCAACTTCTTTAGAAAAATTAAAAATTGTTAATAAAGAGTTAACTAATTTTGTAAATTCTAAAAAAATTAAAATCTTAAAAATTTAAATTAAATTATAAACTTCATCTACAGTTATATTGTCAATGTTGGCAGTTCCATAAATTTTTTTACTATCTAATATTTTCACATTTTTATTTTGTGGTGCAAACTTTTTTGAATTTGTAGGACCAAATAAAACTATCATTGGAATATTAGTTAAGGCAATCATATGCATAATACCATTGTCTATTGAAACCGCTGAATCTAGTCTTGATGCTAACGCAGTGACAAGAGCCGGGCATGATAAACTAGAATTTATTTCTGGAAATAAAGCTTCTGGTACCTGATTTTTAACTTTTTCAATTAATTGTTCGTTTACTTTTTCTATAAAGAAAACAGGAATTTTATTTTTTATAGAAACTTTGTTAGCAAGAGATATAAATTTATATATTGACCAACTTTTTTTTCTATACATATTACCTTGTGTTACTGAGAATCCAACATAGTTTGTTTTTGGGAGCAATCTTTTTGCTTCATTTAATAAGTTTTTTGGTAATTTATTAAAGTCAAAACTTATTTTTTTTATTTTGGTTTCAAGAAAAATATTTAAATTATCTAAATGATTTTTTGACTTAAACTCTATTTTCTTAGTAGAAAATAAATTTTTAAAAGAATTTGAGTAAAAATGTGTATGAGGAATTCTTTTTAAAATTAATGAGTTTCTGAATTTAGTTTGTAAATCTATTATTAAATCAAATTTTGTTACATTTAATTTGTTGAAATTTTTTTTAACATTTAATAAATGTCGCCACCTAAAACCAAAATACTTTAAATTTAATTCAAGTGTTTCAATTTTGATATTAAATTCTTTTAACTTCACTTTAAAATGATTTGTATGAGCACCTAAATAAAAAAATTTAGATTTTCTATAATGATTTTGCAAACTTAATATTAAATTAATCAGTTGGATCGAGTCTCCTAATCCACCACCAGAATTATAAATTAAGATTTTATTCATGGAATAAGCATACTTTATAATATTTAAATTATAATATAAATGATCTAAATTTTTTATTTATTTTTTTTAAAACTTACATAAAATAAGTACAGTAAAGCATGAAATATATCTTTAATTCTCATTTTAGAGTTACCGGTCAATCTGCTAGGTAAGTTGATTGGAATTTCAGATATTTTATAATTTTTTTTATGTAAGATAAAAATACTCTCCCAAAAAAAAGAATAACCGTTATCTTTAGCTTCAAGAATATCTTTAAGTTTAACTTTCCTAGTATCATAACATCTAAAGGCTCCCGAACTGTCGTATTGTATACCTAAAAGAAATTTTATTAGATTGTGTCTAAAACTAGTTAAAAAAATTCTCCAAACACTCCATCCTCTCAAAGCATTTTTTTTAATGAACCTATTGGTTGTTACAATTTCACTTTTGTTGATTGGCTTAATTAATCTATTTAAATAAGAGGGATCGTGTGTACCATCACAATCCATAGTTATTATTATAAAATATTTTTTTTTATAACCCCACCTTAATCCACACTTATGAGCTGAACCTATACCTAGTTTTGAACCACGTTTAATCAAAAAAATATTTTTATATTTTGTTTTAAGATTAAAAATTTCCTGCCTAGTTCCATCTATTGAGTTATCATCGATAAATAAGATGGATAATTTTTTTGTAAATTTTTTAAAAATTTTTTCTACTATCGGTTTAATATTATTTTTCTCATTATAAACAGGAATAATAATTAGAAATTTTTTTTTATATTTCATTTTAATGGTTTAAATCTATATATAATACTTTTATTAAAAGAACATTTTATATAATAAATAGAGAAAGGCTTAAACAATATAAAAAATGAATTTAGCATATAATTTAGTGGATTTCTTTTTAATGAATAATAATGAAAAAAAGATATTTAACTATATTAAAAGAAATAAAAAAAAAATTATTTTTGACGTAGGTAGCTTTAAGGGCAAGTTTACAGAAAAGATAATTCAAAGAGACAAAAACCGAACTAATTCTAAATTTTATTTATTTGATCCTAATCCCAAAGGGTTTGCGTATATAAAGAAACTTAAGATTAATAATAAAAATATTTTTTATAATTGTATCGGCTTGGATATAAAAGTTAAAAAAAAGATATTTCATTTAAATAATTTTTTTGAAGCTGCTGGATCGAGTTTTCAACCAATAATGAAAAATGATAAAATGTGGAATTTATCTAGAAAAAAATTTTTAGAATTATTTAATGTTTTCAATAGAAAAAAATTTAATGAATATGAAAAAATTGAAGTTAGAACAAATACCATAGATAATTTTTGTAAAAAAAGAAAAATTAAATATATTGATTTACTAAAAATAGATTCTGAGGGACATGAAGAATATATCCTCAAGGGTACTAAAAATTTATTAAAAAATAATCAAGTAAACGTTATTTATGTAGAAATTTTATCCCAAAAAAATAATTTTAAATCAAAAAAAAAGAAGATAATAAATTTTTTAAATAATTATGGTTTTAAATTTATAAAAGAATACCCTATAAAATCTGTAAGTATATTCAGTAACCTAAAATCATCAGATTTATTACTTGTAAATGAAAATTATAAAAGTGAATAAAACAAATTACCAAGAAAAAATAGAAAAGTACTCAATCTATTTTTTTATTATAAGTTTTTTTAGTTTTTGTTCCATTTATATAAAAGATTTTGGAGTAACTTTAGATGACGAAATTTATTATTTGAATGGACTACATACTTATGAATATGTAAAAAATTTATTTTTAAGTATATTTAACAAAGATATAAATATCGATATATATAAAAATAAATTAAAGGAATGGCCCATTATATTCGAGTTTTTTTTAGTGTTTCTCTCAGATGTAATTGGTATTAAAAATATAGATAAAGTTTACCTTCTTTCTCATCAACTTAATTTCATTTTTTTTTGCTCAGCGTTAACTATTTTTTATAAATTAATTCAAAAAAGGTTTGATAATTTTTATCTATCATTTCTTTCAATACTATTGATTATTTTATCTCCAAGAATATTTGGAGAGTCATTTTATAATTCGAGAGATATTTTTTTTATGTCATTATTTATTTTTTACAGCTATTCAGCGTATATTTTTTTGAAAAAAAAAAATTATAGTAATGTAATAATTTTTTCTTTTTTTACTGCTCTTTTGATAAATACAAAAATATTAGCTATTATTCCCATTGCATTATTTACATTGATTTATATTTATAACTTTTTAAATACTTCAAAAAAATTTGTAAATGAAAAAAATATTATAATTTTTTTTATATTTACTACATTGATTTTCATTTATATTCTATGGCCTTATCTTTGGGCTAATCCAATTATAAATTTATATTTAGCATTTAAAAATATATTAGTACTTCATGAAAATCTCATTGTTGTTAATTACTATTTTGGTAATTACATTCATTCCGACATGATGCCATGGCATTATAGAACGGTCTGGTTTTTGATTACTACGCCGATAATAATACTTTTGTTATTCATAATCGGAATGATAACTCAAAGTTTTAGATCGTTTGATGTATTAAAAAAATCATTTAATAAAAACTATAACTTTAATAACAATCTTTTTTTTGATTTATATTTTTTTTTTACTTTTATTGTCACTTTATTTTTAATTATAGAATTCAATTCATCTAAATTTGGTGGGTGGAGACATTTATATTTTTTATATCCTATAGTAATATATTTTTCTATTTATTGTATAAAATTTCTTAAAGATAAATTTACTAACAAATTTAGTATGATTATATTTTTCTTAATAACAATAAATATGACCTATAATTTTTTTTGGATATTAAAAAATCATCCAAATCAATATTTGTATTTTAATCTTTTAAATAAAAAATATTTTATGAAAAACTTCGATTTAGATTGGTGGGGAGTAAGCCATAAAACAATTATAGATTTTATATTAAAGAATGATAATAGTGATAAGATAAATATATATGCTAAAGGATTCACAAATTTAAGAGATACTTATTTATATTTAAGTGAAGAAAATAAATCTAGAATTATATTATCAAATTTTAATGATGCTAAATATATTATTGATAATAAAATGAGAAGAATTCGTCCATATAATTATAAATATGATAATGAATATTCTAAGTATTATATTTTAGAAGTTGATGGTGAAGTTGTTACCGAGGTTTATATAAAGAATAAATAAATTTTAATGGAAAAATTGTTTTTATTAATATAATTATAATTTATGAGAGAATACACAATAAAAATTGTTATAGCTTTAGTAGCATTATATGTTCTTTTCAAAATTACAATTGGTTCTTTGGCTGACAGTTTTTCATCTAAAATTAAATCTTTTACAGATCATTCACAGAGAATTGCTGTTAAAGAAAAAATTCTTGAAGAAATGAAAAAAGGTACAGAAAAGCCAAATTTTTTTTCAAATGAAGAAAAAATAATTATTTCAAACTTTTTAAATAAAATTATCGATGAATTAAATATAAGAGTAAAATAAATTTATTTAATGAGATTTTATAAAAAATATTTTATGATTTTTATTTAATCAGTTATATTAAATATTTTAAGTTTATAACAATGTTATCCAATGCTTTGGATCATAAACTGTATTAATTGCATTCGCGCATTCAAATGTGCAAGTACAATCCTTAGCTATTTTTTGAAAATCTTTTGCTTTTTTTGAATTAACAATATCGACAATGTCTAAGTTGGTTTTATTAACTGAGCCAATTTCTGATACATCCCATAATTTTTCTACTTCACACCCTCTAACAATACCATCTGGAAAAATTTCCACAAATCTTCCTCCTGCTTTGCATGGTGAATAAATTTTGTCACTATCAATTCTTTTAATGGTTTCAAGAAATATTTTTTCAAACAATCTTCCATTGAAACTTTTTTGCCAAGTTTTTGAAGTTCTGCTGTGTTGAATTTTTGATAGTCTTTCGTAATCATGTTTAAGGGCCAATTGCTCTTTTGGAGAAACGTCTCTTAATAAAATAAGTTCATGAAAATCAATTGGCCAAGAAGCAGTTTCCTCAAATAATTTATCCAATATATGTTTGTTATCTTGAGTAATCACTGAGGCTAATCTTAAAAAAAAGTTTGGTTTTTTTCTATACTGCTGCATTTCAGCAATTGTTTCTAAAACTTTTTTGTAGGCTCCTTTAAATACTCTTACTTTGTCATGTATTTTTTCTGGCCCATCTAGAGAAATGGATAAAGTAAATTCTGTATTTGGATGTTTTTCAATTAATTGAGGTACGTACTCTTTTATTCTGTCAACATAGAAACCATTAGATTTAATACTTATTCTCGGAACGTTACATTTTAAAATTATATTATCAATTATTTGAACAAAGTCTTTTCTAAGAAAAGGCTCACCACCTGTTACGGTTAAATGAAGTAAACTATTTGCTTTTTTAAATATCTGTCCCCATTGTTCCGGAGAAATAGAAGAGGGTGTTGCTCTTGCATCTACAGCAGCATGGATACAAAAACCACATTTCATGTTGCATCTACCATCAACATAAATTATTGCATAATTTGGTATTTGTTTAAGAAAAATTGATTTAAAAATACGAGATAAAATATTAAAACTTTTGTTCATAAATATTAAACACTTGATAATTTATCTCAGCAAATAAGTAAAGTAAACGATTAATTAAAAATGACTAATAAATATAGTTTATCCATTATTATACCAGCGTATAATTCTGAAAAAATAATCTATGATTGTTTAAATAAAATTCTAGAAGAGACTAAAAAAATCAAGTCTGAAATAATAGTAGTCGACGATAAGAGTACTGATAAAACAGTAAAAATTGTTAAAAAAATAAAAAAAATAAAGCTGATTAGGCTAAAAAAAAATAGAGGAGTAGGAAATGCAAGAAATATAGGAGCGGATAATGCAAAATATGAAAACTTATGCTTTATTGACTCTGATATTATAATATCAAAAAATTCAATTTATAATCTTTTAAAAAGATTTCATAAAAATAAAAATACAGGTTCAGTCTCTGCAACTCAAAATACAAATAATCTCAATAAAGATAACTGGACATCAAATTTTGTTTGTCTTAAATCTTGTTACGGAACAGAATCAATTAAAGTTGAAAAAAATTTTTCCTCAATAAGTTCAGAATTTTGTATTATTTCAAAAGAATTATTTAATAATGTTGGTAAGTGGAAAGCTCTTTACGGAGCAGGGGGTGAAGAATTTGATTTAGGATACAAAATTCGTAAACTAAATAAAAAAAATATTAAATTAAAAAGTGCAGCCTATTCTGGTTTTTGGTGTGGTTTAACAGAACGTTCAATAAGAATTATCAACAGAACAGAAAAATATATCCCAATATTATTAAAGAAAAAAAATTTTGACTCAAAAGGAACATTCGCAACATCAGGTCAAGCCTTTTCAGCATTTTTAACTTTATTTATGTTATTTATATTAATTTTAAACTTATTCCTAAAATTCAATTTAACAATTTTAGGAATATTTACATTATTTATCATCCAATTAATGTTGGAAATAAAATTTTTAATTTTTGCTTATAAGAAATATAAGATTAAAATGCTCTTATTTTCTTTATTTGGCATACAAGTAATTAACTTATCAATTATTTTAGGGGGTTTTCTTTTTTTATTTAAAAATACTTTTGGCTTATTTTTTAATTACTCCAATAAATAAAGACATAGATTAATTTTTTTATTGCTCACAACCTTTCTATTATCATTAGAAATAAAAATAAATTTTATTTTGCTACTTTAAAACTTTAATGTATTAATATATTAACAATAACAATAAGAATAACAACGTGCCCTCGTGGTGAAATTGGTAGACACAAAGGACTTAAAA
>Ga0233444_10002181_pt1 | contig 20887 bp, 15 predicted proteins | sample SI_124_October20_6_FD_182792 | JGI IMG/M metagenome (GOLD analysis project Ga0233444, IMG submission 182792) | Seawater microbial communities from Saanich Inlet, British Columbia, Canada - SI_124_October2016_10_MG | ecosystem: Environmental > Aquatic > Marine > Inlet | place: Canada: British... | reverse complement strand
TCACTTGTATCTCTCGATACGCGCTGTCATTCTTATTATTTATTCTTTCAATGAACTTAAACTAAAAATACCAAAAAAAAACTCTTTGACCTTTTTAGCGGATGCAAATATAAAACCCTTTTTAATTCTTTCAAGGAGTTTTTAATTAATTTTTTGAAAAAATTTACTTACTTACTTATGCATTGACAGTCAAGTAATTATATTACTCAAAAAAGCTCCAGATCAAACCAAAACGGATGGAAAAATCCCGATAAGGGACGAAAGGGGCCGCGTAGTAATCGTAAGGAGTGTCAATATCAATCAAATGCTCTATAGGAGCGGATATATTTTCTAGTTTTAAAAAGATACGCGAACTTTTAATTTTTGCATTAAAGAAAAAATCCACCCGTGGATATTCTCCAATCTTGGTATTGTTTTGGGTCACAAACTCTGCCAATAGAGGATTGTACTGATCGGCGTAGTAATCTGTAAAAAAAACAAAGGTGGCTCCCGTTTGAAAAAATAAGGCTTTATTAAATATAGAGGAAGTTAGCATTAAGGTGCTTCGGATTAACCATTCGGGAACGTTCAAAGCTATAGGTCCACTGAGTATTGCATCTGGATCTTCTTCCTGATTTACTTTTTGGTATTGTACATTATTGACCCAAGAAAAATTTCCAAAATCAATTCTTTGGTCCAATCTCGCCTTGAAATAGTTTATTTTTTTATCGGTTTGAAGCACCTCTACACTGAACTTTTTATTCAAATCTCTTAGCCGTGTCGTATTGTTTAAGAAGGTGAAATTGTCTATCGACGTCCATTCGCCTTGTATTCTACCCCATTTGGGATGTGAGATAAAAATAGAACGGGTATTAAATTGTTGATTTTCTAAATGGGTATTGTCCCAATTGTACATTTTATAATCACTTTCTGCCAAATAAAAATTGAAGTTCAAAGGTTGTGAACGGTACTTATATGAAGCTCCCAATAAAATGTCTTTCACGAGAGGACGTTTTACATCCAAAGCCAAAGCCTGAGTAGCGTAGTCTTTATTTAACGACTGATACCCCATCGCACTTGTTGTAACCCCAAACAATTCTTTTTGCCAACGCGCTTGAGCGGCTAACTGTGAGGTTTTTATTTGATTGGAAAGCAGCGTGTCTTTTTCATATTCTTTAGGCCCCAAACTATAATCCCAATTGTGGTGGTACAGATCTAATTGGAGTTGCCCTAGCGCTTTGTCTTTATATTGGATGTAAAGTTTATTTTCCAAAGTATTGAACGAAGTACTATCACGAACATTGGAGACCTCGTAATTTTCGAAAAAATAGGCCTTAGGACGATTCTGGTTGAACTTGTATTTTTTGTTTTCCAAACTGGCCGAATAGCCTACCGCCATTTTATAGACGGTGGTGTCTTTCGCTACGGGTAACATTTGATAGCGGTGTTCCATAAAGTACCGTTTTCCTTCCAAGACGTTGTCTGCTTGAATTTGTGTTCCCAGACGATTGCGGTCTAAAAACCCGTCGTAAAAAACAATTTGTTCATTTCCATCTTCATCTAGGACAGGATTCCCAGACTCGTCTGCCTCAACATAATTCGGTGCATTTTCAAAAAAATACACGGAGTCATTGGTCAATCCTCCATTCACTTCATTTTCCAAAGATTGTGTGGTTTGGTGCATACGCAAGCGATATCTTTGATTGTAGGTCTGATATTGTGTGCTCAATCGAAACTGTCGGGAGCGACTCAAAGCCGATACATATTTTCCCAAAGAACGAAAGCCGCGAAAAGAAACTGCAATGTTGAATTTGGGAGAGGTATTGATGGCCAACGAAGTATCTAAAAACTGCCCTTGCTGAAACGTTGATTTAAAAAACAATTCGGTATAGGCTGAAGGGACCTCATAATACGGAACGTCTTCTTTTTCGAAATACCCAAAGTGTTTGACCCGAGCCCCCATTTGAGGAGTAAAAGGTTGATCGTGAAAATCATATCCCAGTTTGTTAAATCCCTCTCCCATATTGGGAAGAGGTAAATATTCAAAATAGTCTTCCCTCAAAAAATTAAAGGTGTATTCCCCTTCCATGGAGAGCGAGGTGTCCACCACCTTTTCGGTCCCATCCAAATACATGATTTTATAATCCGAAACAGTAATCTCATCCATTGACTTGATGTAGGGAATGTAACGTTTCTTTTTAGGGGGTTTCTTATTTTCGTCTTCTGGGGGAGTTTCTTTTTGTTCCTCTAATAGAGTTAGATCTTTCGTTTTTAAAGTGTCTTTTATTTTTAAATCGACTTCTTGAGTGGATGGGATTGTGTCTTTTACAGGCAGCTCTTCTTGCTGACTCCAAAGCGCTTGCTTTAAGAGTAAAAGGAGAACAAAAAGGGGGATTCGCATGCCGAGTATAATTTGTTTGCGAAGTTATAATAAATGGATGTAACTTGTGATAGGGTATAAAACATAAAATTTGATTCCTATTGATGCTAAGTGTACAACTGACAAATTTTGTAGAAGCGGGAACAGATGAAGCAGGCAGAGGGTGTTTGGCAGGGCCCGTCACCGCCGCTGCAGTGATCCTGCCCCCTGACGTCGAGCTGCCACTGCTCAACGATTCCAAAAAACTTACTGAAAAACAGCGAGACAACTTACGCCCTTTAATAGAACAACAAGCCCTCGCTTTTGGTGTGGCCCATGTTTTTCAGGACGAAATTGATCAAATTAATATTTTAAAGGCCTCCATCAAAGCCATGCACCTGGCGCTGGAACAGCTTCAAAAAACTCCTGAATACATCCTTGTAGATGGAAACAAATTTTCCTCTTTTAAAGGAATTCCACACCAATGTATTATAAAAGGAGATGGTAAATTTCAAAATATTGCCGCAGCCTCTGTTTTGGCAAAAACCCATCGCGATGACTACATGAAAAAAATTAGTGCCGAGTTTCCCGCTTACGGTTGGGAGAAAAACAAAGGCTACCCAACCTCAACCCATCGATCCGCCATTCAAAAACTCGGTAGCACTTTGCACCACAGAAAGTCCTTTCAACTCCTACCTCGGCAACTCGAAATGGATTTTGATTAAAAACTCGTTCATGAGATAGTTAATAACATTTCAAAATTTTAAAGAAACAGCCTCTAGAGTTTTTTAATTTTGAAATCAGTTATGCGATATCCCATTTTACTATTGAGTTGTTTGATTTTTTTCGGCTGTAGCGTCGAGAAAAAAGAAACCGTAAACCTCTTGGAATGTGTTCCACAAAACACCCTTGCTGTATTTCAAGTCAATGATCAAAACATGCTGAGGAGTGCACTGTCCAACCTCCCTTTTATAGAACCTATTTTTGAATTGAACGACGACTTTTACAAAGAAATCAAAGCCGTACTTCCGGAGTCCTTTGCTCCAAATGCCCTGCTCTGCATTACCCCAGAGGGAAAAACAGCCCTGGCAGCCTCTTTTATTTACAAAGCATCCCCAACTGATAGTCTGACCCAACTTGACAATTCCAAAGAATCTTTTACTTACAACTCCATCCCTGTACAAGTGGAAGAAGAGGGAACTCAAAAAATTTTTAAAGCTCGAGTTAAAGACATTTATTTAATCAGCAGCTCTCAGCTGGTTCTTGAAAACAGCATTCGTAATATTCAAGACCAAAAAAAGGGAATTCAAGACAACCGATTCTTTAAACTGGCCGATGTAAGTGATCCCAATGCGCCTCTAAATTTTTATCTGCATCATGACGTCAGAGAACTAACGGATCGTTTTTTTCCTAAGACTGAGCTCTTTCCTTTTCTAGGGAGTACCTGGTTTTCGTTTGATTTCAACACCAAAAAAGATCCTTTTACCCTGGACGGAGTGAGTTTTATCAATGATTCTATTCCCGATAAACTGACTTTTTTAAAAGGACTGGAACCTCAACCCCTCTTGAGTCCCGATTGTGTCCCTCAAAGTTTTGACAGCTACCTTGCCCTGGCAGTAAGTGATTACAAATCCCTGGAGACTAATTTTAAAAAATACAGTCGCTATAAAAACATTGCTTTGCAGGAAATTAATTTTGACGCCTTGAGTGGGGTGGATGAAATTGCATGGCTAAAAACAAAATTGAATAAAGCCCTGTATTTCCATATAACCAATTCGGAAGCGATTCCTCCGATCTTATTTTCAGTCCAAACTCCTGAAGACTCCTACAGAGGTATCTCCATTTCCAAAGTAAACTTTCCCAAAGATCTTCTCTACTTTTTGGAAGCCTTCGGTGCCGCCTTTAATCCTAACTATGTTGCCCTGGTAGAAGACTTTTTAATTTACACCCAAGACAAAGCCTATCTCAAGCAAATCATAGGTAGCTATTTGGATGGGAATACCCTTGCCAATAATTTTAACTTTAAAAGCCTTCAAGAGGATTTGGCAGATCGCAGTACCTTCCTTTGGGTAGGCAATACGGCCAACCTAAAAAACCAGTGGAAAGAAAATCTCCCTGAAAAAGAAGCGGAATGGGATTCTGTAAAACTAAAGGAGTATCCTCTGGTTGCACTGCAAGGAATTGCCGAAGTGCGCTTTGTCCAAAGTCGGTTTACGGCACAACGCGACAATCCAAAACAACAAAAAAACAGTGTTGTCAGTCAGTACAGCTTTACGCTTGATGCGCCTTTAGCACGAGCCCCACAGTGGATCAAAAACCACCGAAACAAGACCCAAGATGCGGTGGTTCAAGACATTAATAATGTGTTGTACCTTTTCTCCAATACGGGTACCCTGTTTTGGAAAAAACAACTTTCCGGACCCATTGTTGGAAAAATTGAACAGGTGGATTTGTATAAAAACAGACGTTTGCAAATGGCATTTAGAACGCCAGATCGTTTTATGATTTTAGACCGAAACGGAAAAGTAGTTCCCCCTTTCGATAAAAAAATTAACTCGGAAACGCCTCATCATCTAGCAGTTTTTGATTATGACCTCAACCGCAATTATCGTTTTCTTCTAAGCCACGGAAAAAAAGTGGAAATGTATGACAACCGAGGTAGACGTGTTTCTGGATTCAAGCTGAATACGCTAAAACTACCACTCCAAAACCCCCCGAAACACATCCGTTTTGGAAACAAGGATTATATTCTATTGCAAGATATCGCTGGGCAAGTACGTATTGTAAATCGGCAAGGAAAAGACCGGATACAACTGAAGGGCGCCGCAAATACTTCTTCAAATCCTATTTTTGCACATCGTAACACCTTTGCCACCACAAACCAAGAGGGAGCTCTTTTGCAAATTGACACCAAAGGAAACCTTACGGAAAGTCCTTTGGGTCTTCGACCGGGGCATCAAATTGATATGACCAGCAAATCCCTGGTAACACTTTCAGAAAACAAATTGGTCATCAAAGGCATTCCTGTGGTTCTTCCTTTTGGGAACTATACCGCTCCAAAAATTCATTACATCAATAATGTTATCTATGTGACCCTTACCGATCTAGATGCTCAAAAAGTCTATGCTTTTTACAGCAATGGAACAGCAGTGGGTGGTTTCCCAGTTTATGGAAGCTCTGAAAGCACTCTAAGCAATGCAGACAATGATAAGGCGGTCGAAATGGTCGTACAGTCGGAGGATGAAGGGTTGTTGATTTATCAGATTAACTAAAGTTCTTCTTGTTGCATTTCCGCCTCAAAAAGATCTGCAAAGTGTACTTTTAATTTGGTCTTTACTTCCTCAAAAGGAACGTTTCGCCCTAATTCTTTTTCTAAAGAGGTTACTGCTTTTCCTTGAATTCCACAAGGGACGATATATTCAAAATAAGACAAATCCGTATTGATATTTAAAGCAAAACCATGCATGGTCACCCAGCGGCTGGCTTTGACACCCATAGCGCAAATTTTCCGTGCAAAGGGAGTTCCCACATCTAACCAAACTCCGGTTTCCCCGTCACTACGTGCGCCTTTTAATCCGTATTCCTCTAGAGTCAAGATAATGGCTTCTTCCAAAAAGCGAAGGTATTTGTGGATGTCTGTAAAAAAATTGTCCAAATCTAAAATAGGATACCCCACAAGTTGCCCAGGACCGTGGAAAGTTATGTCTCCACCCCGATTGGTAGGATAGTATTCTATTCCCTTCTTCTTTAATTGGTTTTCATCTAAAAGCAAATGCTCACTTTTTCCACTTTTCCCCAAGGTTATGACAGGAGTATGCTCTACCCACAACAAGTAATTTTCAGTGCGAGTTTGCTGTTGCTGGTTTCTATTGGCTCTTTTGATCGCAATCGTTTGATTGAATAATTTTTCTTGAACGGCTAGTGCTTCTTGATAGGATTTTAGCCCCAATTCAATAAGTTGGATGGTTTTGTTTTTTTGGGTCATTTCTTCCTAGCTGTTAAAACCCCATCGCCCGGGATTATTTAAAATCACCAAAGCGGCAATCACTCCAGGAACCCATCCGCAGAGGGTTAGAATAAATACGATCAAAACCGAACCGCACCCTTGGTCAATAACTGCAAGTGGTGGAAACAAAATGGAAAGTAAAACGCGAAAAAAACTCATGTGATTAATTGTGGGGGTAAAGATATAAAATTTGAGTCCTTAGATTTTTACAGTCTGCGTATCTTTGCATCAAATTTAATGCCATGGCAAAGCTTTCCGAGCAGGAACTCATACGCAGAGAAAAATTAGAAGGACTTCGAAAAATGGGGATCAATCCCTATCCCGCAGCGCAGTTTCATGTAGACTTCTTCGCGGGAAATCTTCCAAAACAGTACAAAGAGGGAAAAAAGGTTATTCTTGCCGGGCGTTTGATGTCAAGAAGAATTCAAGGAAGTGCCAGTTTTGCTGAATTACTAGACAGCACTGGACGTATCCAACTTTATTTTAACCGAGACGAAATCTGTCCTGGCGAAGACAAATCCCTCTACAACGAGGTGTATAAAAAACTACTAGACATCGGGGATATCATCGGGCTGGAAGGAACTCTTTTTACTACACAGGTAGGTCAACAAACGGTGAAAGTTTCCCACTTTACAGTACTCAACAAATCCCTTCGCCCACTACCCCTTCCTAAAACAGATGCGGAAGGGAATCTCTACGACGCTTTCAATGATCCAGAGTTGCGCTACCGCCAACGCTATTTGGATTTGATTGTCAATCCTCAAGTTAAAAACACATTCCTCCAACGTTCAAAAATCACAACCACCATTCGAGATTTTTTAACTGAAAAAGGGTATCTAGAAGTAGAAACCCCTATTTTACAACCCATACCCGGTGGCGCTGCAGCACGCCCTTTTGTAACCCATCACAATGCACTCAACACAAAATTATACCTGCGCATTGCCAATGAGCTTTATTTAAAAAGACTCATCGTTGGAGGTTTTGAAGGGGTCTTTGAGTTTGCAAAAGATTTTCGAAACGAAGGGATGGACCGCACCCACAACCCGGAGTTTACCGTAATGGAGTTGTACGTGGCATATAAAGACTATTTCTGGATGATGGAAACCACCGAAACCCTCTTGGAACGGATTGCTCAGGGAGTACATCATGGGACAGAAGTTGAAGTGGGAGATCACAAAATAAATTTTAAAGCACCCTATCCTCGAGTTCCCATTCTAGAGGCCATCAAAACCCATACTGGGGTGGATGTTTCTCAGATGAACGAGGAAGAGCTCAGAAAAACGGCAACAGAACTTGGCATTGAAGTAAACGAGACCATGGGAGAAGGAAAATTGATCGATGAAATTTTTGGAGAAAAATGTGAGCACCACTTCATCCAACCCACCTTTATCACGGACTATCCCAAGTCCATGAGTCCACTTACCAAAGAACACCGAACCAATGAAAAACTTACGGAACGTTTTGAGTTGATGGTCAACGGTAAAGAACTTGCTAATGCCTATTCAGAATTGAACGACCCAATCGACCAGAGGGAACGTTTTGAGGCCCAACTCACCTTGAGTGAAAAAGGGGACGACGAAGCCATGTTTATCGATCAAGATTTTCTTCGTGCTTTGGAATACGGTATGCCCCCTACTTCAGGGATTGGAATTGGAATCGATCGTTTGGTTATGTTGATGACCAACAACAGCTCCATTCAAGAAGTCTTATTTTTCCCTCAAATGAAGCCCGAACAAAAAACGGTGGAGCTTACCGAAGAAGAAAAAATGTTATTACAACACATCAAAGAGACCCACCCTGCTGTGTTGACAGCGATTAAAGAAAAGGCAGGACTGAGCAATAAAAAATGGGACAAAGCCATCAAAGGTCTCGGTCAAAAAAAAGTGGTTCAGGTTGTCAAAAATGAAGAGGGGTTGTTTATAGAAGTGTTAAAGTAATCCCAAGGAATTAAACCTTAGTTGTTTTGACTTATCAAAAGAAGAATTAAATACTAATTCTATGAAAACAACTTATTTCCTTTTTGCCCTTGCCCTGCCCCTGATGGTATTGGCTCAGGCCCCACAACCCAAAGAAGCGTTGACTAAAAAGCAGCGTTTGGAATTACACGTCAAAAAAATGCAACTGGCGTTGGATCTTTCTGAAAATCAAATGGCTTCCGTTCGTACTGTACTAGAAAAACCCCAAGCGGAACGTCCCAAAAGAGGAGAAAAAACAACCCAACTTTCTTCTGATGAACGCTATGAAATGAGGATGCAACGTATGGACACCCAACTGGCACTTCAAAAAGAAATGAAATCCATCCTAAACGATGCACAATACGCCCAATGGAAGGAACGTATGCCGAGGAAACGTATGGCGGAACGGTCTCGTCACAAACCGAAAGGGATGTACCGGAACGAAGGGAGAAATCCTGCAGCGAAAAGAAAAAGAAACTAAAAACAGAAATAGGTAACTTTTTTTCATTGGGATTTAGATTTGGTTCGCCCCAACATACTAAAAAATCTATAACTGGGTTAAAACTTTGGAAAAGGCATTGACGGTTCCATCAATGTTTTCAATAGATAAGGCATCATTTAGAAAATAACTTTCAAAGGCACTTGGAGGTAAGTAAATTCCTTCATTTAACATCCCGTGGAAATAGGAATTGAATCGTTCGTTATCTCCCTTAGCTGCTGTTTCGAAATCGATGACGGGTTGCTCTGTAAAATGAAGAGAAATCATTGAACCGAGTCGATTGATTTGAAAGGGAATCCCTTTGTTTTCAAGAACGGTATTCAATCCCAATTCTAGACGTTCGGTTTTTTCTGCCAAGCGGGTATAAATTTGTGGGTCTGCATCTAATGCTTGCAACATTGCCAGTCCAGCTGCCATTGCCAAGGGATTTCCACTGAGGGTTCCCGCTTGATAGACAGGTCCTTCGGGGGCTAGGTATTTCATGATTTCTTTTTTGGCTGCAAAAGCGCCCACAGGTAGTCCTCCGCCTAACACCTTCCCGTACGTAACAATATCAGCTTTGACCCCTAAGAGTTCTTGGGCACCTCCTTTTGCTAAACGAAATCCTGTCATGACCTCATCAAAAATGAGTAAACTAGTGTATTGGTCACACAAAGCACGTAAGCCTTCTAAAAATCCTTCTGCCGGTGGAATACAGCCCATATTCCCTGCCACGGGCTCTACAATAATCGCCGCAATTTCTTCAGGGTACTCTTGGAAAAGCTGCTCTACTTCTGTCAAATTGTTGTAGTCAGCCAACAGCGTATCTTTTGCTGTTCCCGCCGTTACTCCAGGACTACTGGGGCTCCCAAAAGTTACCGCCCCACTACCGGCCTGGATAAGAAAAGCATCGGAGTGACCGTGATAACACCCTTTGAATTTAATGATTTTTTCTCTTTGGGTCGCACCTCGAGCCAAACGAACCGCACTCATGCAGGCTTCTGTCCCAGAATTGACAAAACGGATTTTGTCCATATTGGGAATCATCTGGAGTGCCAAACGTGCGATTTCCGTTTCCAGATCTGTAGGGATTCCAAAAGAGGTCCCCCGATCGGCGCGTTCCTTCACCGCCTCGATCACAGGAGCAAAAGCATGACCTAAAATCATTGGACCCCAACTGGAAATATAATCCAAATAGGAATTCCCATCCACATCGTAGAGGTAGGCACCTTTTGCCTTTTCAACAAAAATAGGGGTCCCCCCTACAGATTTAAAAGCACGAACGGGAGAGTTTACGCCTCCTGGGATGACCTGTTGTGCTTCTTTAAACAAGGTGCTGCTTCTTTGATATCGCATAATTAGTTTTTTGCTGGAATTTTTAACTCCTGGCCTAAGTAAATTGTCTGATCTGAAATTTGATTGATTTCAATTAATTCCTCCAAGGGAGTCTTGTAGTACTTTGAAAGAGAGTACAAAGTGTCTCCTTTTTTTACAGTATGAATTAGGTTTTTATTGGAAATGCGTATTTCTTCTTTCGAAGCTTTTCTTTTTTTGTTGTCAAAACGGGTTAAGTCAAATCGTTCGATCAAGCTGATCAATTTATCAGGATAGTTAGGGTCGGTAGCATAGCCTGCTTTTTTAAGTCCTTTTGCCCAGGCTTTGTAATTACTGGTTTTTATATCAAAAAGAAAGGCATAGCGAGAGCGGTCTCTTAAAAATAAGGAGTGGTCTCTATAGGAGTTTGCTGGGTTTTTATAAACACGGAAACATTCCCCTTTCCGATCGTCGTCATGATAGATACGCTTCCCGTTCCATTCTTTATGACACTTAATTCCAAAATGGTTGTTGCCTTCTGTTGCTAAACGCCCGTATCCCATACCCGATTCCAAAATTCCTTGCGCCAAGGTAATGCTTGCCGGAATTCCGTATGCCTTCATTTCTGCTTTGGCCACGGGACCGAATTGATTGATGTATTGTTCTATTTTCTCTCGATTACTCAGACTCTTTTTTTCTTTAACCGAGGGAGTGGTTTTTGAAACTTTTGCAACTCCTTCCGTAGGGGGTTTCGGTTTTTTTTGTTGGACGACTACCTTTCGAGAGCTACCGCATGAATAGATGAGAAGGGACAGAAAGCCTAAGGCAAAAATTTTTGATAGCTGAATACGGGTAACTTCTTTTTTTGTAACTGCCGATTCATCCCTGGAACTCCCTGAAGTCCTCCTGTATGAATTGCTAAGATATGCTTCCCCCAACGCCATTGTTTTTTCTTAATCAGATCAAAAATAGCAAAAAGCATCTTCCCTGTATAAACTGGGTCCAAAGGAATTTGATATTGTTCATAAAAAGTATTCATAAAGTCAATGAGAGCTGGAGTAATTTTGGCATAACCCCCAAAAGTATAGTCCGCATTGATTTCCCAATTTCGTTGTTGCGTTTGGTTGGATACAAAGACATTCACTTGAGGATTTTTTAAAGCGTTAAATCCAATTACGGTTTGCTGTTCAGAAGCTCCCTGAACAAGACCCGCGAGGGTTCCTCCCGTACCTACACTCGTACAAATCACATCAAACGATGAGTCTTTTGGGTTGAGAATTTCAGTGCATCCCTTCACAGCCAGAGCTTCCGTACCTCCTTCGGGAATCAAGCGGTAGTTGGAGTGCTGCTTTAAAATCGTTTGAACTTCTTCAGCAGCCTCTTTTTCCGCATACGCACTTCTTGAAATACAGTATAGTTGCATTCCCATCGACGCGCAATACGATAAGGTATTACTTTCTGAAATTTTATTTTGCCACTCTTCCCCACGAACGATTCCAAGGGTTTTTATTCCCATTAATTTTCCTGCGCAAGCGGTCGCTGCCAAGTGATTTGAAAACGCTCCTCCGAAAGTAAGGGCAACATCAATTTGCTGCGCCACAATCTCCTGAAAAATAAAATTGAGCTTTCTAAACTTATTCCCCGAAACTACAGGATGCAACATATCCTCTCGTTTTATGTAAATCGAATGGTCGTCTATGACACCAACCGATTGATTTATACTATTTTTGGATGTGTCAAAAAGTTGCATGTTTAAAAGTACATAAATTGAGATTGGATTCACTACCTCCACTGGAAGAAGGAGACTTTTATTTAACCCCTGAGGGCTATAAGGTTTTTACCGAGCAATATCACCTAAAGCGCGGTTATTGTTGTAAAAGCAATTGCCGTCATTGTCCGTATGGATATGATCCCAAACGCAATTAATTTTTTCGGCACTATTTTTGTTTTATATTTAATTAGTAAAAAGCCACTTTAGCTATGAGAACAACTGTATTACTTCTATCGTTTTTATTTTTAGGGGCGTGTTCGTCCATAAGAGTATATTCAGATTTTGACCGAGATGTTGATTTTTCTGAATATGAAACCTTTGCTTACTTTAAGCCGGAGATTGATAAAGTTGACATTTCCGATTTAGATAAGCGACGTATTCTAAGGGCGATCGATACGCAAATGAGTCTCAAAGGACTGTCAAAATCTGAAACTCCTGATCTTTTGATCGGTTTTACAACCCAAGCCAAAGAAAAAATTTATGTCAATACGTGGAACAACTTCGGCTGGGGCTGGGGCTGGGGCTTCAACCCTTGGTTTTGGGGAGGGCCTAGTTACAACACAGTAAGTTCGCAGACGGAAGGAACGCTCTATGTGAACATTATCGATGCTACAACCAAACAGTTGGTTTGGCAAGGAAAAGGCAGAGGAGGCATTACTGAAAACACAAAAAACAGAGACGAACGCATTGCTTTGTTTGTAGAAGAAATTGTAGCAAACTACCCGCCTAATTTAGAACCTTAAGATTAAGGAAAACAAATTTTTTCCGCCGCTTCTAACGCCTCGGATATTCCTTCGGTTTTTTTCCCCCCCGCAGTAGCGAAAAAGGGCTGACCCCCACCACCACCTTGGATGTACTTCCCTAAGTCTCTAATGATTTTACCCGCATCTTTTCCTTGTTCTTCGACTAAAATTTTAGACACATAGCAGCTCAGCAAGGGTTTTCCCGTTTTTTGAGATCCTAAAATCAAGATCGCTTTGTCCAAGTTGGCACCCATTTCAAAACTGAGGTCTTTCATTCCTTGAGCATCCAAATCCACTTCTTTGGCAATAAATTGGATTCCTGAAAGCGTTTGTATTTCCTGAGTCAACTGCTCTTTTACTACTTGCGCTTTTAACTTTGAAAGGGTATTCAATTCTTTTCTTAAAGTTGCATTTTCTGACTGCAAATTTTGAATGGCTTTCAAGGGGTCTTGTGCTTGTTTTAAAAGCTGATTTACATTTTCAAGGAGTGCTGTTTGTTCTTCAAAATAGTTTTTGGCAGCATCTCCTGTGATGGCTTCGATTCTTCTGATTCCCGAGGCCACGGCACTTTCTGAGGTGATCTTAAAATGCCATATTTCTGAAGTGTTGGCAACGTGTGTCCCACCACAGAGTTCCACGGATTGTCCAAAGCGAATGGTACGTACTTCCTCTCCGTATTTTTCACCAAATAGCGCCATTGCTCCTTGTTCGATGGCTTGAGCAAAAGGAGTATTTCGCTGCTCCTCCAAGGGTAATTTTTCTTGAATGCGGGCGTTTACAAATTGCTCAACCGCTTTGAGCTCTTCCTGAGACACTTTGGCAAAATGAGAAAAATCAAAACGAAACATTCCCGAATGAACCATGGAGCCTTTTTGCTCGACATGATTCCCCAGAACAGAGCGTAATGCCTGATGCATAAGGTGGGTTGCCGTATGATTAGAAGACGAGCGTTGACGTTGTTTAGGATCTACCACAGCCGTGTAGGTCGCCTCTAATTTTTCTGGAAGGTTTTTACAATAATGAATAATTAAATTGTTTTCTTTTTTGGTATCTAGGATATAGAAAACATCCCCATTGGACGATTCCAAATAGCCTTTATCTCCTACCTGTCCTCCCCCTTCTGGATAAAAAGGAGTGGAATCAAAAACCAATTGAAAAAAATCCCCCTCTTTGGAGGTCGTCATTTTTCGATACTGCGTAATCTGAACTTTAGAAGTCAATTGATCATAACCAATAAAGTCTTCCTTTTCTGATGCACTGAGCACTACCCAATCTCCTGCTTTGGAAGCGGCTGCTGCTCGAGATCTTGATTTTTGTGCATCCATCGCTTGATCAAAACCCGCTTGATCTACCGTAAAGCCCCGTTCGTGGGCAATGAGTGCGGTAAGGTCAAAAGGAAAACCAAAGGTGTCAAACAATTCAAAAGCTTTTGCACCGTCTACTGTATTCTCTTTGGATTGTTTTAGTATGGATTCTAAAAGCACCAATCCCTGATCTAAGGTTTTTAGAAATGAGTTTTCTTCTTCCTTGATCACATTATATGCCAATTGTTGTTCTCTTACCAGTTCGGGAAAAGAAGCTCCCATTTGTTGAGATAGGATTTTGACTAAAAGATGGATAAAGGGTTCTTTTTGATTTAAAAAAGTAAATCCATAGCGAATGGCACGTCTCAAAATTCTTCGAATGACATAGCCCGCTCCAGTGTTACTTGGAAGTTGTCCATCGGCAATAGCAAAGTAAACGGTTCTCAGGTGATCGGCAATTACTCGGAGGGCTCTGTCAGATTTTTCTGACACGCCATAGGTTGTATTTGTTAGGGTTTCAATTTCTCTGATAAGGGGTGTAAAAACGTCGGTGTCATAGTTAGAGGTCTTTCCTTGTAAGACCATACACAAGCGTTCAAATCCCATGCCCGTATCAATATGTTTTTCGGGGAGTTGTTCCAAACTTCCATTGGCTTTTCTATTGAATTCAATAAAAACTAAATTCCAAACCTCGATGACCTGAGGGTGGTCTTGATTGACCAAATCAGCTCCTGAAACTTGAGCGCGTTCCTCTTCAGAACGAATGTCAACATGAATCTCGGAACAAGGACCACAGGGTCCTTGATCGCCCATTTCCCAAAAATTATCTTTTTTGTTCCCCAATAGGATACGCTCTTCAGGAAGAATTTTTTTCCAAAGTTGGTACGCCTCTTCATCTCTGTCGATTTGTTCCTCTGGTGCTCCCTCAAAGATGGTTACATAAAGTTTATCAGGGTCTATTTTATACACTTCCGTTAGCAATTCCCAAGCCCAAGCAATGGCTTCTTTTTTGAAATAATCTCCAAAACTCCAATTCCCCAACATTTCGAAAAAGGTGTGGTGGTAAGTGTCAATTCCCACTTCTTCCAAATCATTGTGCTTTCCCGATACGCGTAAACATTTTTGAGTATCCGCAATCCGCTTGGAAACAGGTTGGGCATTGCCTAAAAAATATTCTTTAAAGGGGTTCATTCCTGCATTAGTAAACATCAAGGTCGGATCATCTTTAATCACCATCGGTGCAGAGGGGACAATTTTATGGGTTTTAGAAGCAAAAAAATCTAAAAACTGTTGTCTAACTTGTTCGGATCTCATTCCAAATTATTTTTGTAATTGAAACTACTTTACCACCACCAGAAGACCTATTAACAATCCAAGCTGTCAAAATTTTGTATCTTTGATGCCGCATAAAATATTCTATGCAAAAGAAGTGAAAATTTATAAAACTTTATGAGTAAAGTCAAATACTATTACGACCAGGAGACACTTTCTTACCGTCCGGTTAAGGCAACTAGTAAAAATCGAATTTCTAATATAGTGTTGTTTGTACTCGCTTCCTTTTTTTTCGGAGTAACGTGTCTTTTGATTTTACTAAACTCGGATGTAATCAATACCCCTTCGGAAATCGTCCAGAAAAGGACACTAAAAAATTACGAATTACAATTTGATATTTTAAATAAAAAACTGACACAACTAGAGGCAGTTGTTTCCAATGTGGAAGAACGAGACAACAACCTGTATCGGGTTTATTTTGAAGCAAGTCCCATCCCAGAGGAGCAACGTCGCGCAGGTTTTGGTGGGGTGAACCGTTATAAGGATTTGGAAGGCTATGACAACTCAGATTTGGTTATCAATACGGCCAAACGATTGGATATTTTGACAAAACAAACTGTAGTTCAGTCCCGTTCCTTAGATGAAATAGAACGCTTGGCAGCAAATAAAGCTGCGCTTATAGAAGCGATTCCAACCATTCAACCTGTCAAAAATAAAGATCTTACCCGTATCGCTTCAGGTTTTGGATATCGAAGTGATCCATTTACAAAAGCACGAAAAATGCATTTCGGAATGGACTTTAGCGCCAAAAGAGGAACTCCAGTTTATGCCACAGGTAATGGAGTCGTAAAACGTGCAGACAGCCGTTCTTCAGGCTTTGGAAAACACATTCGGATTGATCACGGTTTTGGCTATATCAGCCTTTATGCCCATCTGTCGGAATACAATGTGAGAAGAGGTCAAAAAGTAAAACGCGGAGATATCATTGGGTATGTAGGAAATACTGGGCGTTCCGCAGGTCCCCACTTACACTACGAAATCATTAAAGACAACAAAAAAATTAATCCTTTGAATTTTTATTACGGAAATCTTTCCCCAGAAGAATTTGAAGCCTTGTTGACCCAATCCAAACAAGAAAACCAATCTTTGGACTAAGATGCATATAAACCTTCCAGAAAAACGGTATTATTCCATTGGTGAGGTAGCAAAAGCATTTCAGGTAAAGCCTTCTTTACTTCGATTTTGGGAAAAAGAATTTAAAGAAATCCAACCCAAGAAAAAGGATGGGGGTACCCGAAAATACACCCCTGAAAATGTTCAGACCATTCAATTTATTTACCATTTAGTCAAAGAAAAAGGCATGACCCTTCAGGGTGCCAAAAATCAGTTGCAACGCAAAGCTACTGATGCTCCAAAAGAAGCTTTACTTGTCAAGCTTGAGAAAATAAAAGCTTCCTTAGAGCAGCTAAAAGAAAATTTATAGCCTTATTTTTTTCGGAAAAAGATTTGAATTGGGACTCCCTCAAAATCAAATTGTTCTCGAAGTTTATTTTCTAAAAATCTTCGATAAGGATCCTTAACATATTGGGGTAAATTACAGAAAAATGCAAATTGGGGGTGCGGTGTAGGTAGCTGGGTACAAAACTTAATTTTTACATACTTCCCCTTATAGGAGGGTGGTGGAGTCTTTTCTATTATAGGCAGCATTACATTGTTGAAGGCTTTGGTGGGGACCCTCCGCGCTCTGTTTTGATATACCTCCACAGCTGTTTCAACCGCTTTAAAAATGCGCTGTTTGGTAAGTGAAGAGATGAAAATGATGGGGACATCCGTAAAAGGAGCGGTAGCTTCTCGGATTCGCTCTTCGTGTTTTTTTGAGGCATGGGTGTCTTTTTCTAACAAATCCCATTTGTTAACCAAAATAACGACGCCTTTATTATTTCGGTGAGCCAGCCAAAATATATTTTGTACTTGTCCGTCAAAACCACGGGTTCCATCTACAATCAAGAGACAAACATCTGCATGTTCAATAGCGCGAACAGAACGCATTACAGAATAAAACTCAATGTCTTCTTTGACTTTAGCTTTCCTTCTAATCCCAGCGGTATCCACCAAATTAAAATCAAATCCAAAACGATTGTATTTTGTATCAATACTATCTCTTGTGGTGCCTGCAATATCAGTTACGATGTAGCGGTCTTCTCCAATTAAGGCATTGATAAACGAAGACTTTCCTGCGTTGGGCCTTCCTACTACTGCAAATCGGGGGAGGGTGTCTTCTAGACGTTCTTCTTCTTTGGGTAAGTCTTTGATTAAGTCGTCTAATAATTCACCTGTACCACTTCCACTTACACTGGAAAGAGAATAAAATTGTTTAAATCCAAGCGCATAAAATTCAGGTGTATCCTGGATACGCAGTGCATTATCTACTTTGTTTATGGCTAAGTAAATCGGTTTGTGGGAACGTCGTAAAAGTTCGGCAATGGTTTGATCCATACCAGTGACTCCATCAGCAACGTCTACCATAAAAATAATGGCATCTGCTTCTTCAATAGCAAGATTAACTTGCTTGTCAATCTCTTTTTGGAAAATATCATCACTGTCTTCTACATATCCCCCAGTATCGATCAAAGTAAAGTTCCTACCATTCCAATCCGACTTGCCGTAATGACGGTCCCTAGTAACACCACTAATCGAATCTACAATAGCTTCACGCTTTTGGATCATTCTATTAAAGAAGGTGGATTTTCCGACGTTCGGTCTTCCTACGATGGCTACAATACTGCCCATTGTTTTGATTTGTTGCAAAAATACTCTTTTCAAATCAAGGGGTTTATTTAAAGTAGAAAGATTTTGCACAAGACCTGATTAATATGTAAATTTGTCGTCCTTATCGCGAGGTAGAGCAGTGGTAGCTCGTCGGGCTCATAACCCGAAGGTCGCTGGTTCGAGTCCAGCCCTCGCTACTCTAAAGGTCTTCATCTGAAGGCCTTTTTTTATTGGGCTTAGCCAATGAGACAGAGAAAATAATATTAACCCCCCTGACTATTAATAATCACTAAATATATAGAAACTGACACTAAATTGACAGTAAAATGACCAAAATCTGTCAGTAATTACTGTCAGTTTTCCCCAAAAAATCCAGAATAAAAACTCTAAAATCAAACCCCTATACCCAAAATTAAATCCGCTTTTATTTTAGAGCTATTGGTGTGATATGATAGTATAACCTGAAGATTGTTTATATTTAAAATATGAAAAAACTACTCTACCCTTTCGCATTCATCCTAACAGCATTTCTAATCCTATACAGCTGTTCAGCGGAGGAAGAAGACACAACGCCTCCTCCAACAGTACAACAACCAACTCCAGAGCCAGAGCCTGAACCAGAGGTTTCACAATTTACCCTTACAGTTACTGCTGGTGAAGGCGGAAGTGTAACTACTGGTGGCACGTATGACGAAGGAACAAATGTTACTGTTACCGCAACACCATCAGAAGGTTATGAGTTCGCAGGATGGGAAGGGAGAAGCGAGTCTTCAAATGAACTAACATTATCTTTAGACTCAGACATTACCATAACAGCATTATTTCAAAGCTCATTATCCAACGATATCGTTGGTAAATGGGATTTTTCTTCAGACACTGGGAAAAATAGCTGTACTGTAATCTCAATTATATTCTCCTCTGACCTAAGCTTTAAGTTATATACACAGAACGCAGTTATACTTGGAAGTTTTAGTGTCTCTCAAGGTACGATTAGCTTGTTGGTTAGTGGTAATTCAATTGGAACTATTGCAGGCGTTACAGTAAGTGGGACTAGCCTATCAGCTACATTTAATATAAACGGATACTGTGTTGCCGTTCAAGTGGCCCAGAAAAACACAACGTATACCCTAGCCAAAACTTATATACCAGATGATAATTTTGAAGAGACACTAATTGGCTTAGGGTATGATGATGTATTAGATGATTATGTTCTTACAAATGATATAAACAGTATCACTTCACTTGATATTAATACTAAAGGTATTTCTGATTTGACTGGTATCGAAGATTTCACTTCACTAGTTCAATTATTGTCATATCAGAATAATCTTTCTACAATCAATTTATCTGTTAACACATCTCTTAATTACTTAGAGCTAGGCGAAAATAATATTACATCAGTAGACCTTTCTACTAATACTCTGTTGGAGCATTTAAATCTTTTTGGCAATCAACTTACTTCTATTAATGTTTCAACGAATCAAACATTGACATACTTATCCCTTGGAGGAAACAGTTTTACAAATATAGATGTCAGTAATAATTTACTCTTAACAGATTTATTGGTATTTGATAATGATTTAAGTTCACTAGATATATCTGGCAGTACAGGTTTAATAAATCTTATGGCAAAAGGCAACACTAATTTGTCTTGTGTTCAAGTAAACCAAACGCAATTAAACCAAACACCACTTGGTTTTGAAAAAGACGGGACAACAATATATAGTTTAGACTGTACCTCAAGCTGTAATTCAATAAATTCAAATAATCTATTTAACGATACTTATACTTCGTTAAAAACTAGATATGCTGGTGCTCAAGCTCAATATGCAGCACTTGGGATTCCTTCAACTGGACTTGACGCTGCTACTGCAACATCGTTAGGTCTTCCTGGACCAATCCCCCCTTTTGATGGGCTCTTTTTTGGAAATAAAACTATTTATTTTAACCAGTTTTTTGATTCTGCTAATGGCCCCGGTGGTTCACACTGGAGTTTATTTATGGAGGGACAGTATGGTGTTTACAGAGATGCTAAAATAATCACCTTTGGATTTTCAAAGCAAATAAACCAAGGTGACACCTACATTGAATTTTTCTATGACTCAGTAACAGATGAATTTTTAATGGTAAGATTAGGGTATTATCAAAGTTCAAACAATGCATTAAACTCATGTACTCAATCTTATCATTTCGTTCAGAAAAGATATTTTTCAAATAGAACGAAAATCCCAAACTTTACAGATAATTGTCAGGCTGAATATTTTGATTGCCTTCAGGACACTTTTGATTCAGCTGTTCAATACAGCAATTCTATCTCATCTTCGTTTAGCATTGATGTTACCGCAACTAGTAATTCAAACTATACGCTAAGCGGAACAGATAGAACAGGTAACATCTCGGGGAATGACCCTGACCTAATATTTAATGTTGGCGATACCATAAACTTCGTTGTAAGTGCATCTGGCCATCCTTTTTATCTTAAAACAGTAGCAGGAACTGGAACAGGAAATACTATAAGTGGTATCACTAATAATGGTACGACTAACCAAACCATAACTTGGACACCAACCTCAGCTGGGACATTCTATTATCAGTGTTCACTTCACGGAGGAATGGTAGGGACGATTACCATACAGTAATATTATGATTCAACTTTATTTAATGGGCGTAATCTATTCTATTCTCGGAGTAGTTCATTTTACTCATACTGGATTTTATAGACCATTTATGCCAAAGTTCTTACCTGCCCATAATTTGTTAATTTATCTAAGTGGTGTTGCTGAAATTCTGTTAGGGATAGGAGTTCTTTTCCCACAAACCAGAATTCTTGCTCTTTGAGGATTAATAGCAATGCTGATTGTATTTTTAATTGTGCATGTAAATATGTTATTCCCGTCAAATGGCCTTGGAATTTCCCCTTGGATTCGTTGGTTAAGG
>Ga0233444_10002180_pt1 | contig 20898 bp, 15 predicted proteins | sample SI_124_October20_6_FD_182792 | JGI IMG/M metagenome (GOLD analysis project Ga0233444, IMG submission 182792) | Seawater microbial communities from Saanich Inlet, British Columbia, Canada - SI_124_October2016_10_MG | ecosystem: Environmental > Aquatic > Marine > Inlet | place: Canada: British... | reverse complement strand
AGTTAGGCAGTGCTTTGTTGTGTCTAAATAATGCTGCAAAATTTTCCGCCGCGTCGCAGGAGTTTGGACAGTGGTTTTCTCATCACCAGCCTGACCTGCTAGCATTGAAATCACCTGACCCTGAAGTGAAAGTTCGTATCACGGCGATTTTGAAAACACTTGCGCTTCTTGAGCAGACAGCGCAGCGTAATACGACAATTGTTGGCGACTTAAATACCTATATTAACGATAAACTTGGCCGAAATATGTAAACTAAGATAATTTTTTCTGACAAGCGGGCTTTATTGACACCAGTGCGTCAGAAAGAGACAATAAGAATGTCCGATGCAGTGTATTCCCTAAAAGGAGCGCTTGATGGGCTAATATGTTCTTTTAAAATGTGGTGTCCTCTTTGTCAGTTCCAGTATTTTTTTCCAATTTTGGCTATGCAGGAGTGTTGTTGTTACTCTTGGTAGCAGTCATTTTTATGCTGAATAGTATTCAGAATAAGACGGCGTCTAAGCTCAATCGTCTAAATGCTACTTATAGCGATGTTGAGACGCTTCTGGCTCGAATGACAAACTCGCTTGATGCTATTAATCTGAAACTTGCAGACCTTGATGCAAAGCAAAAATATATCGCTGATGCCGAGGATAGTATCCGACAAGAAATGACACGCCTTGCAGATGGGTTCGGTGAACAAAGTCAGGTTAGCAAGGCAATCGAACTTGCAAGAGACGGTGCGTCAGCATCTGAAATCGTGTTGTCGACTAATTTATCAGAAGAAGAAGCAGAAGCCATTGCAACCTTCCATAGTAGGAAAGCGCGCTAGCAATTGTTTTTCCTAAACAGGAAAGCTTAAAGAGTAAAAATCGTTTGTGTGCATCTCAAGTTGCTATACCGATTGCCGCTCAGAGCAGACACAGAGCCTTTTACCCTGTCGACGAATAGCTTGAGCTGGCCGGCCTCAATCACCGCCGTTTCATCCGAAATACTAATAATTAGTCCTTTACGGTTTTGCTCAAATCCAAAAATAGTAACGGGTTCCCCGGCCTTTGCATTGCGAATAACAATTTCAGCAACATCATAACTATGTGATAAGCAGGTATATTTTTCATGACGAAACCGTTCAAAATCAATGCATGCGGATAGGCTGAAACACAAATAAATAATTCCCACAGCCTTGCCGGTGCGCATCATTTTGTTGTTATCGGTTCGCAAACGGGTCAATGCCTTCTTCTATGACTGCGCTGTCATCTTGTGTATCATCGCCTAACGGACCGTCCTCTTCCAATGGAGCGTCTTCTACCGAAGCGGGGCCGGTCGTATCTGAGACTTGTGGGTCTGAATTTGCAACAGCAACTATCTCGTCATCGTCAGATGACAACATGCCTAATTCTTTTTCTACCTGATTTGTATTTTTTAAGTCGCCAACAGTTGCGGCGGTTTCTTCTTTTGTCTCAGGAAATATCTCATATGTAGCTTTTTCGGTTTTCAGTAGGCGGTATGCATCAAACGGGCCCACTGTAATAATGGCATCTTTTGGAAATCGCACACCATTAATTTCACCATCTTCTATGATACGTAGTTCTGTCCATTCTTCGAATTGATCAGGGTCAAAATCATCATCAGTGTCGCTAGACTCAGCATCGATAGGCACAGAGCGGCCCCCTGCAAGATCCTGCGTCGTCAGAGTTGGCATCTTTGTCATGATGGGATCATTATTAAAGGCTACCACATTATTTATACGCATGCGCAGAATATAGACCCGCGCTGCAAGAACGCCCAATCTTTTGGCCTCATCCTGTTCTGTCTCTAGTGCCATCAAAATAAAGGCATTCAATTCTTCAAGAGATTTATCACTGAATTTGTCAATAAGAGCATCTCGTACGCGCACTGTTTCGTCTGAAAGATGGACAGATGGTCTTGGTCTATTGCCCTGGTGAAGTGAGGCTGCCGTCATTTTTTTCTCCGCCAATCTAAATTAATCCACGATTTGGCATTCAATTTGCAATTTTTACACCAACTTGAGCTGCTATGCGCAGTGAATGCAACTTTTTTTAAAGGGCACCTGCTCGTTTTGCGTGTAAAAAAATGAACAAAATCAATAGTCATCTTGATTTTTATGGACAAGCACTTCGGTTGCGTTCGCGTCGGAATGAAGTGCTTGCGTCTAACATTGCAAATGCGGCTACTCCTAATTTTAAGGCTCGTGACCTAGATTTTGCAACAGAAATACGGCGTCAAATCAAACATGGCCCTCTTAAGACAACTGACCAACAGCATTTCCCAACAAATGTTAAGCCTGGTCCAGAAAAGATGATGTTTCGTGATCCTATCAACCCTTCACTTGACGGAAACACCGTTGAGATGGGCGTAGAACAAATGGAATTTTCAGAAAATGTTATGCGCTATCAGACGACTTTAGAATTTTTGAACGGCCGGATCAAAGGACTGATGTCCGCCATTCGGGGCGAATAGGAGATAGAAGATGGCAGAAGTTAAGAACATCTTTGATGTTGCCGGTCGCTCAATGGCAGCACAAATGGTTCGCTTGAACACAGTTGCAAGTAACCTTGCGAACGCTGGCGCTGTTTCAGGTAAAAAAGAAAATGCTTTCCGGGCTTTGAAACCAGTTTTTGAAACAAAATTTGCTGACGCTCTTAAGCGAACCGGTCTCTCGACTGTTGATGCTGTTGATGTGAAAGAAACTCTACGGGAGCCTGAGCGAGTGTATATGCCGTCTCACCCTGATTCAGATAAAGAAGGATATGTGTTCCGGGCTGCAGTAGATGAAAACGAAGAAATGGTGGAGATGCTCGAAGCCTCTCGCCAGTACCAGAATAATGTCGAAGTGGTCTCTACAATGAGGTCACTCATGATGCGCACCATTAATATGGGCAAATAGCGATTAACATATCGCGGGAGATAAAAGATGAGCACGATTGAAAATAATCAGTCATTGAATGCAATCTTGGACAAAATCGGAATTAAATCTCCGGTTGAGGACAAGCGTGCTAATGGTCAAGAATTAGGCCAGGAAGATTTTCTGAAGCTGATGACAACTCAGCTCCAAAATCAGGACCCTTTCGCACCGATGGAGAATGCTGAGTTTATCGCTCAGATGGCTCAGTTCTCGACAGTGACAGGCATTGCCGAGGTGGGTGAGTCACTTAAAGGTATATCGTCTCAGATTTCTGAGTTCCGTATCGCAACGGCAACGACCATGCTTGGAAATTCGGTACTTGTTCCTGGCAACCAAGCTTATCCAGATGCTAGTGGTTCAGTGCATGGGGTGGTTGACCTGCCTGTCGCATCAGGCATGACAAATATTTCCTTCTCATCACCAGAGGGTGAATTGCTACACATTGAAGAAATGGGCGCAATGCCATCAGGGCTTTCTGGATTTTCGTGGGAAGATATTCCGCAAGACATTCTGACCGCTCATGATTATATCAAAGTTGAGGCATTTGCAGACCAAGGTAAAGGCCTACAAGGAGTATCAGCCTCAGTTTTTGGTGAAGTTCTGGCGGCTTCGACAGGCGATGCAGAGGGCGTTGTTCTGGATGTTAAGGGATATGGCGGTATAAATGCAAACGAGGTTGTGCAGTTCCGTAGCACTCCCGTAGGTCCTGGGAATTTAACTTCGAGATTGTCTGATTTCAGATCCAACGCTGGCACATAAGTTGCTTCCCATTCTTTGAATTCGTGTTTTCTCATCAGGATTTAACCTGACTTAAGTTTAAGAAATTTCCTATCTTTGGAGAGATAAAAAATGTCATTCTACACAGCTCTTACCGGTTTGAATGGTTCTTCGGCAGATATTTCGGCCACATCTAACAACATTGCCAACGTTGGAACCACTGGCTTTAAAAGAAGTAGAGCTGAATTTGGTGATATCTTTGCAACATCACCTTTGCAGAACGCGTCCTCTTCTATCGGTTCTGGTACTATCCTGAAAGGTGTTAAGCAACAGTTTACTCAGGGTAATATTGCTGCATCCTTGAACGCCCTTGACCTTGCGATTTCTGGGCAAGGTTTTTTTGCATTGAAGCCGTCACTGACATCAACTCAGACTGTTTATACGCGGAACGGTTCTTTAAACGTTAATAACGATAGATATGTTGTTGATTCTGCCGGTCAGTATCTTCTCACCTATCCTGTAAATACGGATGGGTCTGTCACAGCCAAAGATTTGAATAGTGCTGTTCCACTGCAGCTGCCCGTTACATCGGGTGCTCCGCAGGCGACTGGGTTGATTGAGCTTGGGGTGAACGTTCCTGCAGAAGCAGATGTTGTAACTGATAGAGCCGCATTTTCTGATGGTTATGCTTTCAACCCGGACGATTCCAATACCTACACAAATTCAACATCAATCACTATCTTTGACGATTTGGGTAATCCAACTATTGCGACAATTTATTTCATCAAAACACAATCTGCCTCAGCAGATGATCCAACTAATAAATATGATACCCGTCTGGTGATTAACGATACTGTTATCAACCCAGACCTTGTTGCAGCCGTCGATGATTCTGGTTCAGGTATTTTTGTTGATAGATTTGGTATGCAAACAACAACAGTGCCTGATGATAACTACTTCTTAGAAGGAAAAGGTTCCCCCCTATATAAGCTGGATAACCTTCAGACTTTAGTGCCATCAACTCCTGCTGAAGTAAGAGGTGAAGGTGGAGCTAATCTCGGTTTTGATTTTGGTGAAGAGGGTGACCGGCTTGTTGAAATAGTTACAGACCCAACGCAATTTAACGCGACGCGAGAGAGTGGGGATGCAAATAGCAATATTTACTGGGGCAAAAATTTTCTATCACTTAATGTAGATAATAGTGACCAACCGATTAATATTGATATTCGTCCTGGAAAGTATAATGCCGCCCAACTTGCTGCGGAGGTTGAGCGTGCAACCAACGAAGCATATGGTGATGATAGTAAAATTCAGGTTGTCCAAAATGTAGATGACGTGATGAATATTAACCTATTTAAGCTTAATGCGGATGGCTCTTCTACTGGTCTTACTACAACTGTTGCTGTTGACTTATTAAGCGCTAGTTATGTTTCAACGGTTGAAGACATTAACCTAACCGGTGCTTCTCCTGACTTCACAAGAGAACAATTCCTGGCGCACTCTCAAGCGCGAATCAATGCATCTTTAAATTCCTATGCTGACACAGCAGCTAATGCGACGGCTCTGGGTGTCGACACCCAATTTTTTGGGCGGTCTATTGGTGAGAAAATGGATGCCATCCTCACCGAAACACAAGTCGTTGAATTTAGGCATACTCAGTCCTCTGCAACAACTCCAACTACGTCAGACACTACTTCCGCTACTAATTATATGGTGTACTCATATCAAGGTGCAAAACCAAGTTTGAGCGTATATGATAATAAAGCCACACTGGATACCGCTGATACAATAGTCTATGATTCTACGCAAAATACATTGACCGTGCAGGTGATTGATGCGTCTAATATTTCGGTAAATGAAAACATTAGAATTGCTGGTAATTTTGATACCACAGTTGCAGCTCAAGCATCTGCCAAAACCCATTTAAATGGTCGGGAATTTAGTGTTACCGCAGTTGATACGACCACTAATACAATTACGATAAATACTACTGGCATGTCATTCCCGGAATCTGGTTTTACTGTTTCTGGTAATACAGATATTCATGTGATGAGTGACGAATCTGCAGATGTAGAGGCGTTTTTTGAAGGTTCTCAGAATGTTTTTGAGGGTGCTGCAGTCAATTTCAGTAGTCAGAAAATTGTTATTAGGGAAATGTCAACTGCTGGTAAACACGCCTACAGGAACGACGATATTACTAGCCTAGGAGTATTGGGAAACTTTACAACTGCAGGAACCATGGTCGCCACAGCGGCCACGTATTCAGGAGTTGCTTCTACTACTACTGGGTCTGGGTCAGGTGCTACATTTAATGTGACTGTAGATGCCACAGGTGCGATTACAAAAATTGAGGCTGCCGCGGGTGGGTCAGGTTATGCAGCATCAGATACAGTCACAATCGCTGGGACACTCTTAGGCGGGGCTAGTCCGGCAAATGATATTACTGTGACTGTCGGTTCAGTTGCCGGTATCTTCAATATTGATAATACTGTCTTCGATATTGACCAGACAGTAAGTGGTGTCGCTCTTGACAGCCTTGATGTTATGGGCTTCCGGTCATCGGTTGATGCGAATACGTTATCAACAAGCACTCATTGGATTGATGAAAAATCTCCTCCTGTTAAAGTCTCTTATGACGCCACTAATCAAAACCTTCAATTTAGTGTTGATAGAACAGTGCTTGGCACTGGTACGGAGAGTAACTTCAATTCCTTTACAGTATTTGGAGCTACTTCTGCCACTTCGAACAATAACTTAGGTGTTCCTAATCAGGATGATTCGAGCGAAGTTTTAATTCGAGGTGGTACATTCCTCTCAACAGACCCAATTGTTGCGGACGGTGAAGAAATACAGCTCAACGATAAACGTTTTGGTGTGAATGTTTTATACAATGCTGATACACAGTCATTCTCATTCAAAAGTGGTACGACCGGGGAAGCAATTGCCGCAAATGGTGCATTAAATGTAACCTCTGCACAGACTGCTTCATCCATTGAGGTTGGGAGACATACTCTTTCCACAACGGATGGGTCAGTGGTAACAGGTTCCCTAGCTTTTTCTGGCGACAACCACCTTATGGGAGTTGGAGCCACAAAGACCGATGCAGTGACAACTGCCGGTAGGGGGCTTGCATCAAGTGCAGCAACAGCAACAGGTGCAGCTGCAATTGATGACTTGTCAGAGGTGTTTAATCTTACTTCTTCGAGCGGGGATAATATTTTTAACGTTTCTGTTAATGGTATTAATGGTGTAGTCGAAGTTCCTTCAGGGTTTTATGTTGGTTCAACATTAGCTCAAGCACTTGAAACAAGAATCAACCAAGTCATGGATTCCTCTACAGGAGAGACTGTTGGTGGGGTTAAAGTAAGCTATCAATCAGATACTAATAACTTTATATTCACAACTGGAACAACCGGAGACACTTCAACAATCAAGGTGAAGGGTGCCTCACGGCTCGGTCTAGCAGAAGTGCCTCTTGGTGTGGGTAATGTGCCTAATATTTATAATCTTGTTCAGGCAACAAATGCACAAGGCGTTCAGTTATATGTAGATGCTACGGGCGCAGTTGTAGAAACACCGCCTAACAACCTTGTGACTGGCTATTACCCACTTTATATCGATGAGGGTGAGCTTACCTTCTCTAAGAGTGGTTCACTTGTTAGTCCTAAAAATAAAGTCCACTTTGAGCGCCAAGAACAGGGGTTCTCGATTGACCTTGATATCGACTTTACAGCGTCAACACAGTTTGCTCAGCCATTCTCTGTAACAACTGTTAATCAGGATGGTTTTACATCTGGTCGTCTTGATGGTTTGGAAATTGACGCATCTGGAACTGTTCGTGCGAACTATACGAACGGTCAGAACAATCCGCTGGGTAAAATTGTTCTTGCGAACTTTAATAACCAGAATGGTTTGAAACAGATTGGTAACGCTACCTATACAGAAACAGCTGTTTCTGGCGCTGCATCGGTTGGTGAAGCGGGTGCTGAAGGTTTTGGCACAATTCTGTCTGGTTCTCTTGAACGCTCTAACGTTGATATTACAGAAGAGCTGGTGAATTTGATTACTGCCCAGAGAAACTTTCAAGCCTCTGCTAAGGCGATTGAAACAACAACAACCCTTACACAGACAATCATTAATATTCGGATGTAATTTTGCCAGAGGTAAGTTAGGCAACTGGTGATATGTTTAGCTACTGCAAAAAGTAACGCGAAAGGAGATATATTGTTATGGATAAAATGATCCATATGTCACTGAATACGCTTGATATCGCGTTACGCAAACAGGCTGTTAGTGCTCAGAACCTTGCTAACGCAAATGTGACGGGCTTCCGCCGCGACGTCTATGATAGTTTTGGCTCAGCTTTTCTTGAAGCAGACAATCAAATGGATAGTCGTGCTTTTGCTATCACAACTGGAAGTGGTGCGTTTGACACAGAACAGGGCCGAATGACGTCTACAGGTCAGGCAACTGACCTTGCGATTGATGGTGACGGGTATTTTGCATCGCAGCGGAATGGCCTTGAGCCATCTTTGACACGCCGTGGTGACATGTCAGTGTCTGCAGACAGGTTCTTGATTAATGGCGTTGGTGCCAAAATTTTGAGCCAAACACTTCAGCCTATTGAAGTACCGCCTTTTCGGAAAATTATCGTTGCTGAAAATGGTAATCTTCTTATTGAACCAATAAATGGTGAGCCAGGTGTTAGCCAGCTTATCGGTTCTATAGGATTAGTATCTGGGGATGGTCTGGATTTACGCAAATCAGAAGATGGCGAAATTCGTAATGCGAATGGATCGCCAATCGAAACTGACCAAAATGTTAAGGTAAAACAGGGGTATATTGAAAGCTCTAATGTGAGTTCGGTTGAGGAACTGGTTGCCTCAATGAGCTATCAGCGTAGTTATGAGCTGAACTTAAAACTCATCAAAATTGCCTCACAAATTGATGAGGGTACAGCCTCTTTACTAAAACTACCTAACGGCTAGTCTCCACAGATAAGCTGTCAAAAACCTAACTGGCATAATCATTGCAATGTTAAGTGTGAAATCAACTTTCCTCACGGAGTGTTCACACCATGTCTACATACGCAATGCATGTCGCCAAGACCGGTATTAATTCACAGCAGACAAAAATGCAGATTATCGCTAACAATCTGGCGAACGTGAATACGAACGGATTTAAGTCCGACCGTGCTAATTTCGAAACGTTATTATATCAGATTATTCGCCCCTCTGGTGAGCAGACATCTGAAGATACAAATCTTGCATCAGCTTTTGCTATTGGCGCTGGCACTAGATTGCTCAACACATCGAAGGTGCATAGCCAGGGCAGCTTAATCTCAACAGACAATGCTCTTGACCTTGCGGTTGAAGGGTCTGGGTTTTTTCAGGTACTTCTGCCCGACGGCAGAATTGGTTACACGCGTAATGGCTCATTCGCCCGCAGTGCTGAAGGAACTATTACAACCCAGTCTGGTTATGTGGTTCAGCCGGAAATCCAGATTCCTGAAGGTGTCTCCCAAATTAATATTTCACAGGATGGTCTTGTCTCTGTTCAGGTACCTGGTCAGGTCGCTGCTGAGGAAGTTGGTCAGTTGACACTTGCAGACTTTGCTAACCGTCAGGGACTTGAGCCAATCGGCGAAAGTTTCCTTGTTGAAACACCAGCATCTGGTCCAGCTATTGTTGCTAATCCATTTGCTGAAGGGTTTGGTAAAGTAGTTCAGGGAAATCTTGAAGGCTCAAATGTGAATGTCGTTCAGGAACTTGTTGATATGATCGAGACCCAGCGCGCATACGAAGTAAGCTCAAAATCCATCACAGCTGTTGATGAAATGATGCGGTTTATTTCTCAGAACCTTTAAATTCTGTCGCTCTTTATTTCTTGCTAAGGGATATCTATCCACAATGCTTATTTTTACTCGAATTTCCGTTTTGATATTTTCTGGCCTGCTGGCCCTTGGTGGCTGTTCAACATATGTTGAGGATATCGAGAGTAGTTTTTTTGAGCCAGTCTTTCCAGCAGCTGAAATGATGTCCAATACGTCTGAGAAGACAGGTTCCATTTTTCAAGCAGGGCAGGGAGGGCTATTCTCTTCCGACCGCCGCGCTCGTCTTGTTGGTGATATTCTGACTGTTGATTTTAACGAAGTGTTTGCAGCAACCAAGGCCCAGACGGCAGCATCAGCTAAGTCAGATAATTTCGATGTTACCCTGCCGAATGTCCTGCCGAATCTTATTACTGGAGGACTAGGTAATGGTGATGCTGGCAATTCCATGGCCGCAGGGACCACTCGTTCATTTAGTGGTTCTGGAAATGCTGCTCAGTCAAATTCTCTAACGGGCCGTCTGTCTGTTACGGTTGTTCAGGTGTTTGATAATGGGAATATGGGCGTTCTTGGCCAGAAGGAACTCACATTAAATAATGGTAAGGAATATATCCGGCTGAGCGGGATTGTCCGTCCAGAAGATATTTCTCCGTCAAATACTGTTTCTTCCAACCTCCTGGCTGATGCACAGATAACTTACACAGGTGCGGGTCATCTTGCCGATAGCTCAAAGCCTGGCTGGCTAAGCCAGGCGCTTCGCACCGTATCACCGTTTTAACCTCTGGAGTGAGATACCTATGATTATAAGGCTCCTCTATCTTGGCTTAATTGCATTAGTGACTTTTGTGACTTTAGGAAAAGCGCAGGCTGACCGTTTAAAGGATATGACATCGATTGCCGGTGTCAGGTCTAATCAGCTTGTTGGCTATGGTCTTGTTGTTGGCTTACCTGGCACGGGTGATGGTAGCTCTACATTGACCCTTCAATCTATGCAGGCACTTATCAGCCAACTCGGGATGAATACATCCTCAATTTTAGATCTAAACGGTAAGAATTCAGCCGCTGTGATTGTTACAGCTGAGCTTCCTGCTTTTTCCAAGCCGGGCCAGCGTATCGATGTTACTGTTTCAACGTTGGGCCAGTCGAAGTCATTACGTGGCGGCACACTACTTATGACACCTCTCTTGGGCGCTGATGGTGAAACTTATGCTGTTGCGCAGGGTAATTTGCTAGTTGGCGGTCTTGGTGTTGAAGGAAATGATGGTTCATCACTAATTGTCAATATTCCGACAGTTGGGCGTGTGCCAGGCGGCGGAACAGTTGAGCGTCTTATCGAGACAACCTTCCTCGAAACAGATAATCTGGTGCTTAACCTTCATCAGGGCGATTTCTCAGTCACTAATCAGGTGGCAGAAGCTATTAATGATATCTTTGGCGGCGGTGTTGCAGTGCCTCTTGATGCTCGTTCTGTAAGGGTGCGGGCCCCCTTGGATCCAAGTCAGAAGGTGTCTTTTGTAAGTATGCTTGAAAATATAGAAATTGAACCTGAACGAACAGCAGCCAAAGTGGTTGTTAATGCGCGCACTGGAACAATTGTTATCGGCGGCGATGTGCGGGTCACACCTTCAGCTGTGACGCATGGCTCACTTACCGTTAGAGTTGATGAAGATAAAAATGTAACTCAAGCAAACAATGTTGCTGTAACAGACGGTGTTGCCGTAACCGCTGCTGGTGCTGCAGTCGAAACGGCTAATACAGAAATTACGGTTGAAGAAGAGCCTGCAAGGGCATTTATTTTTGATCCGGGCGTTGATCTTTCAACAATTGTTGAAGCTATTAATGGCGTCGGTGCAAGCCCTGCTGACCTTGTTGCCATCCTCGAAGCATTGCGTGAAGCCGGCTCGCTCCGTGCTGAGCTTGTCGTGATTTAAGGAGGCGCTTATGTCATCTATTTCTTCTTCAATGATGGACCCTGCTTTTGCTGCTAGTCAATTTCAGCAGCAGGCAAAGCCAAATGATATGCGCGCTGCCGCTGAGCAATTCGAAGCATTATTTCTTCAGCAAATGATGGCTCAGGCGCGTAAATCGACTCTGTCTGAGGACATCCTCAGCAACAAAGGCACAGAAACTTATAACAACCTTCTAGACCAAGAACGCGCAACTGAGCTGGCCAAGACCCTCGATTTGGGTATTGCTGAAGCTTTGATGCGTCAGTTTGGTGCAGTAGAGAAGGAGTAAGAAATGAGCAGCCTTTTTGATGTTGGTAAAAGTGCGATTAACTCGTACCGTCAGTCTCTGGCTGTAACGGGTCAGAATATCGCCAATATCAATACCGAAGGTTATAAACGTCGCGAGGCAACACTTGAAGAAGTGAGTGGCTCGCAAGGCAGTATTACTTCAATTCAGGATCAGGCTGGTTTAGGGGTTCGTGTTACAGACATTAGGCGTTCATTTGATTCCTTTATGCAGGATAGAAGCCGATTTGCTCAATCCGAATATCAGACATATGATACCTATCTTGAGCAGTTGCAGCAGCTTGAAAATCAACTTCTGCCAGGTGAAGGTGGAATTGATAAGCGCCTTTCAAGCTTTTTTAACAGTCTTTATGATGTAGCTGTTGACCCAACCAGCTTATCAACACGCATTATTGCAATGGAACAGGGTAAGGCAGTCTCTGACGCTTTTGCCGATACAGCTCTGCAGCTTGAAAAGCTGAAATCCAATATTACAAGTCAAATGGACGATACACTAAATGCATTCAATACGCTGACTGTTGAGATGGCGTCAGTGAATGAACAAATTACATCAAACGGGCAAAGCGGTACTGCACCAAACGCAGTGCTTGATTTGCGGGATCGCGTATTAACTGACATCGCAAAATTAGCAACTATTTCGGTTGATTATTCTGAAACTGGAGTAGCAAAGGTAACCTTGGGGTCAACTGGTATGGGCCCCACGCTTGTTGATGGAAAGACAGCGGCAAAACTTGAGCATTTGATAGTGAATGATAAGGCGTTGCAACTTATTGTGAATACGAACGGCTCTAAATCGTCAACTAATCAAGCGTCAGGCGGCGTTGTTCATGGCTTGCTAATGTCCTATGGATCTGTGGATGAAACGTTAAGTTCATTAAACCAGCTTGCTGTGAAGGTAACACGGGATGTGAATGCGCAACACCGGATGGGAATGACGCTTGAAAATGTTAAGGGCGGTGATATGTTCGCCGTCAATGGCGTTTCGGTTACCCAGAATACAGCAAATAGAGGCAATGCTTCTATTGAATTTGCAATAACAAATTTGCAATTGCTCCCCTCAACAGAGATGACCGTATCATATGATGAGGACGCAGAATTATGGCGTCTTAGGGATGCATCAGGTGCCCAAACAGCCTCTGGTACCAGTGAACTTAATGCTTTTGGCATGAATATGATTGTTCATGGGCAGGGACGGGGCAGTGATTATTTCACTATTAGTCCTGTTAAGGATGCTGCCGCGCGGATGAGCTTTGTTGTCAGTCGTCCAGACGATATTGCGGCGGCATCTAATTCTAGTATTAGTGCCGATACAACAAACAATGGGGATGCTGTCTTAAATGTCACTGAACTAACGGGCGGCGATAGCGATAGTACTGTTGGCGACTCTCTCGGCATCGATAAGGTGATGGCAAATTCCTCTAGCCCGATATTGGCGTCTGAATTTCTAAAGATGGGCTTGTCTGCTGTTGTGCCAGCAGGGACATCAGCAATTGATCTTTCGTCATTTTCTCGGCAAGCTTCAGCGCAATTTCAGGTTTCAGACCTCGAGCTTAAAAACCTTTCCGCGTTGAATTTATCATTTACCGGTACATCAAATAACGGCCCCCATGCCTTAAATTTAAATTATGGTAGTGTATTTCCACAGGCAACAGCAGGAAGCTCTTGGACATCTATGAATGATGTTGCTGATGCATTAAATGGTGGCGCTATCACAACAACAGGTAGTCTTACGATTTCTGACCTTGGCTTGCATGCATCTGGGGCGAATGGCGCACTGACGCTATCACTTGCCACAGGTGATTTTGATATTTCTGGGACGGAGCCAAATCTGTCAGTTGGCCTTGGCCAATTGCAGGGAAGTGTTCAGACAGCTATCGATGCGTCTGATATTCAATTATTTACGCGCGAAGGACGCCATGTAGCTGGTTCTGCTCTTACAACAACTGAAATCAATGACCTGCTTATCGCTAATAACGGTTTTAATGTTCAGGCAGATTATGATGGTAGTTATTTAAATGGCGTTGCTAGTGCATATCGCGATATGGGTATCCAGACACTCTTTAGTGGCGGCATGCATACCCTTTCAACAGGAAGCAACGGTGTTGGTGCAACAGCCACAGCTGCCGTTGGCTCTGTTCCTGCAAACCCAACTGCATCGCACGATGTTGCTATTACGCTTGGCAATGGAAGTGTGGCATCTGCAACAGTCCCTCTTGGCGCGAGTGCCGCTGTCGCTGCAAAGGCATTAAATGCTAAAATTGATGATATCGGCATTCATGCGACAGCCCGCACACGCGTGGAATTAAAAACATTCACCTCGTCTGGCGAAGTAACATTCGGTCTTGAAGGAAAAAACACGCAGCCTGTTATTATTTCGGCGCAAGTTACAGCGTCTGATTTAACTAACTTAGCTCTTGCCATTAATTTGCAAACAGCAAGTACAGGTATTACAGCGTCTCTCTCATCAAACAGTGATCGTATTATTCTAGAATCTGAAGCAGGTGGCGATATCCTGATTGCTGATACAACAGCGGCAAGTCCAGATTTCACAGCGCGTGTTATTAATGATGACGGAACAGTTGCTACATCCGATGTGCTGATGGGTAGCTCATCTGGCACGGGTGTCCTTGACCATGCACGGTTTTCTGGTGTGGTAAAGCTGACATCCAGTGAGACCATCAGTCTGGTTGCTAACAGCACAACCTATACAAGCGCCCTGGACCCTGAAACAAACGGCCTAGTAAATGTTTTTTCCGATGCAGCCTCAGAGAAAAAACAGGTTCGTTATAGCATAAATAATGATACCGATATGTCTTCAGCTTCAGCTGATGGGTTGCGTGCTTCTGCTGCCAATGCGACTTACTCTTTTAACGTGCCAACAAGTAGTGCGTCTATTTCATTCGCAACAACCGTAGCAGCATCAGCCCTTGCTGAGGTGACACAGAGCTCTGTGAATAAGGCAGTTGTTGATGGGCTTCGCGCACAGGCTCCGCTTGCGTCACTATCGGGCGGAAGTCTTGTTAACACTAAGCAGGTTTCTACATTTGGGTTTTCAGGTAGTGAGGCAATTGTTCCCGCCTCTGATAGTTTCGTTGTTTCAGTGAATGGGCAATCTATAACCGTTGACTTGACGTCTGGTTCAGGTGTCACAACACCCGCAGATCTTGGAGCGGCTTTTGTGACTGCCATTAACGGTGCCAGCTTAGACGTTGTAGCAACAACTCAAGTATCTAGCGGTCAGCAGCAATTTATTTTGACAGGAAAAACAGCTGGTCAGGCATTTACTATCGAGAGTTTTACATTCACAGATGCAGCAAATGTCGGATCTGCTGGCTCAACCCAACTTGTCTCAAGCGTCGCTGCGGTTGCCAAACCAGCAGATGGCTCTCGCGTTTACTTGGATTTCGACGACGAGCAATTTGAAATTGCTATGGTAAATGGCGAAATTGAGGTGTCTGGCGGTGAAGCGGATAGGCTAACAGCTTACTTTGATGTAGATGGCCGATTGCAGGTATTTGCTGGCGGCAGTTTGTCAGGCCAGACATTATCATTATCATCAGATACAAAAGTGCCAAATAATAGCACAGCAGCTTCAGCTTTTGGTCTCTCATCAAACGTATCACGGATAACAGGTCAGGAAATTACTGTTACGGCTAGTATGACACAGTTGAATTTTGATTTCAGTGGTACAGCAGTAGCTGTGGATATTGCAACTGATGGCACAGTGACAACCACACCATCGCCGACAGGGCTAACAGCACGGTATGAATTTGCCTCTGGCAGTTCAGGCCCGGGCCGGCTTGTGCTAGAATTTGATCCAGCAACTTATACTCTGGCTGTTACAGCTCCCGAAGATGCCTATGGCTTTAAGGTTGGCACAAGTAGTGTGAAAGTCCGAGCTGATCATATTGAAGTATCATCAACAGATGGCGACATCGTTGAGTTTAATGCCACAGCTACATCGCGGGCACAGCAAAAAATATCACTCACCGATTTGCCGCTCGAAGATTTGCTCGTTTTAACAACAGGAACTGGGCCACGATTGCTTGGCGCCCAGTATGATATCACGCCTGTTGAATCGCTTATCTCGTCGCAGAATGACTCATTCACTGTACAAATAACCGATGCAGATAGCGGGCAAGTCGAAATTATTGACACCGAAACCCAGCATTCAATTGCAACGCGGTATATTGACCAAGACGGCTTTGCCACTTTTCGTGGCTTCCAATTACGGGTCACTGGCAAAGGTCAGACTAGTGATAAGTTCCATTTTGCTGAAGGTGTCTCACAACCAGGCGATGCTCGAAATATTAACGCGATAATCGATTTACAGAATGGGGCAACTAATGACCCAACGCGGACAAGCTTCTCTGAGATGTTTTCAACAATTGTGTCAAAAGTTGGCACATCTGTTCAAGCAAATGAAATTTCTGCCGAAGCTGCTAATGCACGTCAACAAGTAGCCATAGAAGCCGAAGCAGGATTTTCTGGCGTTAATCTGGATGCCGAAGCATCAGCCCTAATGGAATACCAACAAGCTTATCAAGCATCAGCGCGAATTTTAACAACTGCGCGCGAGATGTTCCAAACCCTTATTGATACGATGAGATAGGAGTAGACAATGCAGATTAGCAATAAACTCTTTAATCAGCAGCAACTTGGCAATTTTGGCAGGTTGAATAAAGATATTCAGCAGATTCAGAATAAAATTTCATCGGGTAAGAATATTTTAAAGGCCTCTGATGACCCGCTTGCTATTATTCAGCTGTCAGCTGTTAAAGACCAGCAAGAATTACTAGGAAAATTTTCGTCTAATGTCGATGCGGCCCAGGTGAGACTCGAGCAAGCCAATTCAGTCATGGGGGAAATAACAACCGTGCTAACCCGGATGTCTGAGCTGACAACTATGGCAGGCAATGGTGCCTATGATGCCTTTAATAGGGAAGCTATCGCACGCGAAATGGAACAGCTAACAGATGTTCTGTTAAGTCAGGTCAATACTAAGGATACACGGGGCCAAAGCCTTTTTTCTGGTTTTAACTCGAATGTTGAAGCTTTCTCGCGTGATTTTCATGGCAATGTTACCTATAATGGTGACCGGGGTGTTCAATCTCTCCAGATTTCTGAAAATATGACGGTGAATACATCTATTGATGGCGGAACTGCCTTTATGAAGGTTGAAACGCCTGATGGAAATCGCTCACTATTCGATATCGCTGATTCAGCTATTAATGCTATTCGTAGCGCTACTGACGTGACATCATTTGCTTCAGCAGAATCACTAGCAAGCCTGAACTTCACACTGCCAAATCAACTACAGAATTGGACCTTTAGTCTAGAGGGGTCAGCGGGCACGGCTTCGATTACAGCGTCGGTATCAGATCAGAACCTTCAAGGGTTTGTTGACGAAATTAATGCAGCGTCATCTCAGACAGGAATATCTGCGGTGCTTGAGGCGGATGGCACGGTAACGATGACTGATGCATCAAGTGGCACAATAAAGATGAGCGAAGTTAGCATTGAGGGATATGAGTTTTCGAGTGAAACTGTTACCTCATATGTTGAGCTTAAGGCTATAGATGGTTCGGGAACTACAATAACCAACCCAGTGCGCATTACAGATACAGGCCAGCTTATTCGTGAGAGCATGACTAACTTTGAGAACGCCATTGCAAATATAGGCAATCAAAAAGCTTATATTGGCGCTCATGCGGGAAAAGCTCAGATGCAGCTGGATGCTATTCGCTCACGTGAATTAGTTGTAACATCACAGGTAATGAATTTAGAAGACGCTGACCTAACTGAGCTTGTTACCGAGTTGCAGTCACAAATGACCATTCGTGATGCAGCTCATCAGGCATTTGCTAAGATTGGCCAGCAAAGTCTCTTTGATTTTCTCAGATAACAATCAGTTTGGCATCTTACTTGCAGGTAATTCAATGAACATTGTCATTGAAAGGCAAGTAAAATGTGGAAGCAGTTTAATAGACTGAAATGTAAAGCGAAGGGTAGGCTAAAAACCTACCAAACCCAGATTGGGTTTCTGATGGTATACATCACAGCTTATTTTTCTCATTTAACTGAAGTGTCTTCAAGATTGGCATGTGAATTGCATAGAACTAGTATGTCAAATTTTTGTGATTGGCGAGAACTATCATGAGCAAGATTAATACAAATATGGCCGCAGTGACAACGCTGTACCACATGCAGAATAAAGAAGAAGCAATGAATAAGTCGTTAGAACGCATCGCTTCTGGCTTACGGCTCAACCATGCGGTTGATGACGCTGCAGGTGCATCCATTGTTAATAGAATGACCTCCCAGATAAAAGGTATCGAGGCGGCAATTAGAAATGCGGGTGACGCAATTTCTCTGACGCAGACTGCCGAAGGGGCGCTTGCAGAGGTAACGCAAATTCTACATAGAATGCGAGAACTGTCTGTACAAGCTGCTAACGGTGTCTATACGGGTCAAGATAGAATTGCCATCAATAATGAAATTGGACAGCTGCAGATCGAGCTTCAACGGATTGCTGAAAGTAGCACATTCAATAATGTTAAGATGCTTAACGGCGATTTTGTTAATACAACCTTCCAGGTCGGATTTCAGCCAAATGATACTGCGATTCTCTCAATTGAGGATGTGAAACCTACAGGTTTGGGTGAGTATGTTGTTCGCACTGATACTACTATCAATGCAGCAGCCACTTTACTCCCCGCAACTAATCCTGTTGCCGCCAACTCTAAGTCGGATCTAACTAACCGTTTTCAGGAATCCGAGAATATAACGATTTATGGAAACGTTGGTACAGTTTCAGTTGATATTAATGGCGGGGCTACTGCAAAAGAAGCGGCGGCTGCTATCAATGCGGTTCAGGGAACTACTGGTGTTTATGCGACAGCCCAAACGCGGATGAACATATCTTTTGCAGACCAAGCTTCTGCTACAAACGATACAGTAATGTTCAATCTCTATGGGAAGAACGACAGTGCTGTCCAAATCGCAGCTAACGTAGCGTTTGGTGTAACCAATGGCCGATCTACAGATTTATCAACACTAGCAGGTGCCATTAATGGAACTTCTGGTAAGACAGGGGTCACTGCAACTCTCGACGTTACTAAATCAAAAATGACACTTCTTTCAAATGAGGGTTATGACATCGTTTTGGAGGATTATCAGTTAATCAATCTAGCTAATCCAAATATGACTGTGTCTGGTGCAGATCGTGACTTGGCAGATGCTGGCCATTCATTTGATATAGTTGAGAATCTAGACCCCAACACGGTTCAGGTTTCAGGTGAACTCGAGCTGCATTCGCCGTTTATTTATTCTGTTGCTTCTGCCAATGTGGGAACTTCTACTGACCCAACTTTACTTCAGGGCACTACTCCGGGCACACCTCCTTCACTAGGTTCTGCTGCTCCTGCAGTCGGAACATATGTCGTGAACATGACGACAGCGTCTGGCTCCGGTTCAGGCATGACTGCTGAAATAACCGTAACTGCAGGTCCGACTATTAGCGATATTCAAATTCTAAACTATGGATCTGGTTATTCCTTTAGTGACACTCTAACTGTATCCGAAGCCCTATTAGGAAATTCGGGTTCATCGAACAATGTCACTTTTACTATAAATAGTGCAACTACCAATACTGGTACTATCACGAACCCTGGTGGAATATTCTCTGGAAATCCATCCTCTGCTGATTTGTCGTCTGTCTCTGAGTTGGATGTTCTGACAGTAACGAATGCCAAGAGGATGCTAACATCTGTGGATGGCGCACTTGCAAGGATTGACCTTGAACGCTCAGACCTTGGTGCAACGATGTCCCGGATGGAACATACCATTAATAACCTGTCGAACATTGCAGTGAATACTAAAGCCGCACGGTCAAGAATTGCAGATGCAGATATCGCTGCAGAAACAACAGAATTGACCAAGGCTCAGGTTTTAAACCAAGCTGCACAGGCAATGCTTTCACAGGCAAATAGGTCGTCTCAGGCAATTATGAGTCTGTTGGCAGACCTCTAAGATAACTTCATAAATCCTTTAAGAATTCTGTCCCTTGGAACAGGAAAAAGAAGGGGGGCGAGAGCCCCCTTTTCGGCTTTTGATGTAAAGGGTAAAGATAATATCTAGAAACTTAAATTAATAAAGTTTGTTCTAGAATGAAACAAGTTTACAAAAAGTTTACAGGTTACTGGAAAAACGGGATTAAAAAATTATCATGAGATTGATCGCTGAAATAGGAATTAATCATTCTGGTGAGTTAGAAAAAGCAAAAACTTTAATAAGTTCTGCGGCTGCCTGCGATTGTTGGGGTGTAAAATTCCAATACAGAAGTCTTTATAATTTTTATGCTTCAATCGATGAAATTGGCGATGGAATTTTATATGAAGATCTCGAAAAGTGTCAACTTAGCATCTCTCAAATTATTGAACTCACACTATATGCACAACAACTCGGTTTAAAAGTAGGGGTTAGTTTTTTTCGTGCAGAGGACGTGAATGACTTTGGAATGGAAATCAAATATTTTGATTTCTTTAAAGTGCCATCTGCTGAATGTTTAAACACTGAACTGATAGAATTATTACTATCTTTTGCAAAAGATGTTTTAGTAAGTACTGGAGGTCATCTTCTTCCAGATATTCAAAAAAGTTTGGTAAGGTATAAAAATGAAATTACGATATTGCACTGTATTGCTAATTATCCAACAAAAATGGGTAACCAGCAGCTTGGGGCAATAAGTGAATTAAAAAAATTAGGTTTTAAGTCAGTAGGTTATTCAAGTCATGATGAAGACTTTGAAATGTGTATATTTGCAATGTCATATGGCTTAGATTATCTGGAAAGACATATAACTTTAGATAAAAAAGCAAATGGTTTAGACCACTCATCAAGTTCTGATATTAAAGAATTTAAAAGATTAGGAAAATTATCTAATTCTACAAAAGCAATAATGAATTATGACGCAGAATTTATTAATCAAGGCGAACTAATTAATATGCAGAACCTTGGTTGTGGGCTCTATCTTTCTAAAAATATTAAAAAGGGAAGCATTGTACGTGACAGTGATTTTCTGATTAAAGCTCCAAGGTTAGGAATTTCTTACGGAGAGTATCTCTCTAAATTCAAGAATAAAAACTTAGTACATTCGGTTGAGGAAGGGTTTTGTCTTAAAAGCTCTGACT
>Ga0233444_10002169_pt1 | contig 20945 bp, 17 predicted proteins | sample SI_124_October20_6_FD_182792 | JGI IMG/M metagenome (GOLD analysis project Ga0233444, IMG submission 182792) | Seawater microbial communities from Saanich Inlet, British Columbia, Canada - SI_124_October2016_10_MG | ecosystem: Environmental > Aquatic > Marine > Inlet | place: Canada: British... | reverse complement strand
CTCTGGTACCGGAACGAATTTGTCCGCCTCGCCAGTTGCCTTGCTCGACCTCACCCGCCAGTATCTTGCGGACGATATCGTAGACCACGGCGGCAGCTCTGGACAACGGTCGCGAATTTGGGATCGCCAGGCAAACCACCCTGGACACCCTGGGGTTAACAATCTTACGGGCATCAATGTCGCCTGAAAACCATAGATCTGACATAGATGGCCAGTTCAAAACCGTCGCACCGATACCAGCCTTTACCATACTGCGAATGGTCAAAAGCGATTGCTGTTCATACCGAATGTTCAGCTGCCCATTGAGCTTGATCATGGCAGTTTCTAGATTGCGGCGCACGTTCACTTTACGATTGGGCATGGCGAGTGGAATGTCTTGTAGGTCTATCAGATCAACATCAGTTGTGTTCGGGTCTGTTCCCTCCCTCTTCGTAAAAAAGAATAGATCTTCCTCCAAAACGGGCTCAAAGGTCACGTTTTGTAAGTGTCCGACATTTGCCAAGATACCGAAATCAACCTTACCAGAATCTATTGACTGGCCGGCTTGATACCCCAGCCCATCTTCGATGCAGATCGTAATGTCCGGATGGATTTTCCCAACAGTTTCAACAATCGGTGCTGCCAGTTGCGATGCCATGCCTACAGGCAGCGCGATGCTCACTTCCCCCTCAAATACATTCGCTTTCCGCTGCACGCCCACCCGAGCCACGTCAATTTTTTCGAGTATATCGCGGGCGTGAAGGTAGAATTTCTGCCCCATCTCTGTGACTTTTGTTCCACCCGGGCCGCGGAGCAGCAATTGACAATCGAGTTCTTTTTCCAACTCGATAATCTGCCTGCTGAGCGCCGGCTGTGTCACGTTCAATTCTGCTGAGGCCGCAAGGAACCCGCCATTTTCAACGATGCCGCAAAAATACTTGATCTGAACAATCTTCATAAGTTGGCTCGTTAGGTTCGCTGATGCCTAATTTCTATAACTGCACCTGTCTTGAAGTCAAAGTTTAATGATGGAAAAGCGACAGAATGCACTGCAAATTGGGTATTATCGAAGTGACGTGCGTAACGGTTGATAACAAACCGGCATTGGCCCTATGTGTGAAAACAATTAGAAATCCAGCCCGCGGCGGATACCCTGGGTCTTGGAATATCATGTCGAACTGACATTTTCATTTTCGGGAGGATCATATGAAACGCGTCAATACACTACTCAAAAAGGTTCTGGCTGCAGGCCTTTCTTTTGGCTTAAGCGCAAGCATGGCGTTAGCCGAGGACTATCCAAGCAAACCCATAGAAATGGTGATTGGGTTTAAGCCTGGCGGTTTTTCTGATGCAATGGCTCGGAAACTGTCTGAACCATTGACCAAAGCGCTCGACCAGCCAATCGTTCACACCTATATGGGTGGTGCCGGTGGCAGCATCGCGGCAACTGCCGTCAAAGGAAAAGACGCCGATGGGTATACGGTTGTTGTGGCAACCAGTCTAACATTTGCATTCAACCCTTTGCAGGGCGAAGTCACCTATACAAAAGATGACTATGATTACCTCTTGACCATGGCACGGTTTGAAACCTCGTTCGTGTCTTTGGCAGACAAGCCCTGGACGGATTTACCCTCCATGCTGGAGCATGCAAAATCGACCGGAATGGCGCTTAAGTTTGGGTCTCTGGGCCCAGCAGATCGGCTTCAGGCCGAAGCGATATCCAAAGTAACAGGTGTCGTAATCATCCCAATTCCGGTCAAAGGCGGGGCGAACATGATGCAGAATATTCTTGGGGGACACGTGGACTTCGGCCTCAGCGGTGGCCCGCATGTCAAATATGTGAAATCTGGTGAGATGATTGTACTGGCCGCTTCTGGCTCAGAACCACTTAATGCAACACCTGATGCGCCAACCATGTCCAGTCTTGGGTATCCCGCTGTAAGTTACAATTCTGTTATTGCCGCACCCAAGGGTCTACCCGCTGATGTGAAGATGGAGCTGGAAGCGGCCTTGCTCGATGCTGCAAACTCAACCGAGTTTCAGGAGTTGGTGCAGGGTCGCTATGTGGGGATAACGCCCATGGGCGCGGACGATACCGCAGCATCAATCGACACAATCTCCAATGCAATGGAAGCTGTGATAAATGCATCAGGCAGCTGATGTTTGAACAGGCAGACATGCCAGGGTGAGTGTCGATGACAAACCGAAACATCACATCCTCAGTTGTCGCACTACTGGCAGGGGCCGCGCTTTGGTTCCTGCCTGATCACGTACGCGGTCAAAATACTCTATTTGCGATGAATGGCACCCTGTTGCCAGCCTCGGCGTTGGCTTTGATCTTTGGGCTTTCCCTGCTCGATTTGGCCACAAGCATAGCCTTTTCGCAGCGATCAGATGCTAACAGGAATGTTGCGAAAGCGAACGACGTTGTCTTAACACGTGCCACTGGCTATGGCTGTTTACTGGTTGGTTCGGTTGCGTGCCTTTTCACTTTTCTCCTGCCATGGATGGGATATTTCCCGACGGCTACCGCATTGGTGGTGGCGCTAATGTTTGGAACCGGTGGGCGTAATCCGTTCTCCATTTTAGGCACCTCAGTTCTGGCGATCCTGATCCTGTATTGTGGCCTTCGTTATGGCCTTGGCTTGCATATTCAAGTTTGGCCCGACGTGGCCCGGCTGGGGGGCTGACGATGGACGCACTGCTTGCGGGCATTCAAAATGCCACTTCTGTTGAGCCGCTTTTGGCAATTCTTGCAGGGGTCTCAATCGGCATCTTTATGGGGGCGGTTCCCGGTCTAACTGCGGCCATGGCAATTGCTCTATTGGCGCCGGTAACATTCGGATTGGACCCGTTGACCGCTGTTGCCTTTCTGATTGGGATATACAAAGGCGGAACCTTCGGGGGATCAATTTCAGCAGTCTTGCTCAACGTTCCCGGGTCACCGGAGGCCACGGCAACTGCGATTGATGGGTATCCATTATCGCGAAAAGGGCGCGCCAAGCAGGTGCTTCAGATGGCGCTCTATGCATCTGTCGCAGGCGCAATTCTGGCGGATCTTCTTCTGTATCTTGTGGCCGCGCCTTTTTCGAAAATCGCATTGAAGTTCGGTCCGGCAGAGCTGACTTTTGTGGTGTTGTTTGCATTTACTTTTGTGGCAGGGCTGACCGGAAAATCCATGGCACGTGGCCTGACGGCCTGCGCGTTTGGCGTGCTGTGCGCCATGGTCGGGCTTGATCCCATGAACGCCTCACCTCGAATGACGTTTGGCTTCGTGGAACTGTTGGATGGTCTGCCTCTGTTGCCAATCGCGATTGGGATGTTGGGCTTGGCTGAGGTGATGGTCGCCGCTGAACGTGCCTATGCGCGTAGGCTTGGCGGTACAAAGCACTCAGCAGAATCGATCAGCGCCACCAGCGGCCCGGCGCTTTCGATTGCTGAGTTTACTTCCCATTGGAAAACCATATTGCGTTCCAGCTTGATTGGCTCAGCGATTGGGGCTTTGCCCGGTATTGGGGCCTCGCTGGCTGCGTTTGTCGGGTATGGCACAGCACGGAAATATTCAAAAACACCCGAGGAATTTGGCAAGGGTATTTTGGATGGTGTCGCTGGCCCTGAGGCTGCAAATAGTGCCGTTGTTGGCGGCAGTTTTGTACCGCTCCTTACACTTGGCATTCCGGGAAATGTGTCTACTGCGCTGTTGATCGGAACCTTTCTGGTTCATGGTATTGAACCGGGACCACATGTTTTCAGATCTGAGCCTGCCCTGATTTACGGCATATTCACTATCCTGTTCCTTGCGAATTTTGTAAACCTCGCGGTTGGTTTGTTGGGCAGCGGGCTTTACAGCCATATCGTGAAAGCTCCTCAATACGTCAGTTATTCCATCATCGGATTGACCTGTATGACGGGTGTCTTTGCCTCAACCAACAGCCTGTTCAGCCTCTACATCATGATCATTTTTGCTGTGATCGGGTATTTGATGAAAAAGTTCGACTATTCTTTTGTTGCCTTTTTGATTGGCTTTGTACTGGCACCGGAATTCGAGGTGTCGTTCCGGTCATTCTTGCTGGTGGCCCAAGGCGATCCTCTTGGCTTTTTGATCCAACGGCCCATCGCCATGTTGTTCTGTGTGATAACTGTATTGTCGGTCGTTCGCATTGTTTGGACGGAACATCAAAAGCGGGCTGCTCAGGAACCGTCAACGTCCGCATCCCATGCAAAATAGAGTTCAATTTCGGAGAAGGTCATGAACGTTCAACCCAAAATTCGTGGCGGTGCCATTCTTGCCCGCGCGCTCAAGGAAAAAGGTGTGGAACATGTGTTTACCCTTGCAGGCGGGTTTTGCAATCCGGCGTTGGAAGGGTTTATGGAATGTCAGATGCCGGTGATCAATTGTCCGCACGAACAGGTCGCAGGCCATCTGGCCGACGGGCACACGCGGATCACCCGAAAACCCTCTGTCTGCCTTGTGGGGCCAGAAGGGTTTGCCAATGCGGTCCCTGCCATGTTGGAAGCTTGGGGCGAACGCACGCCCGTGATCTTTGTGACCGGTTCTTCAACCCTCAAGCGACAAGGGGCTGGTGGATTTAAAGAGATTGATGATGTGGCGATTGCTGCGCCATTGACGAAATACTCGGTGCAGGTCACCGATGGCGAACGGATCAGCGAATTCGTGGATCGGGCTTGGCGTGCGGCAACCACCGGCTATCCGGGGCCTGTGCATCTGTCGCTCCCGGTGGACATCATGTTTTCCTCGTTTGACGAAGACGCCGGGCGCGATGAACGCCCTTTTGATCGCACAGATCAACCCGTCCCACGGGCCTGGCCCGACCCAGAGCGCTTGGAACAGATTCTGGCGCTAGTCAAAGCCGCCGAACGCCCCGTTATCATCGGGGGCCACGGCATCTGGTGGTCTGGTGGCGAAGCCGCACTTAGTGCCGCCGGTACAAAATTGCGGATGCCGGTTTTCAATGTGCCGTATCACACGAAAATATTGGATGAATCTTGTGACGCCTATATAGGATTGGCGGATTTCCACCAGTTTCATCCGTCGAAGCCCGCAATCCACGAAGCGGATCTGGTCCTGATGGTGGGGTGTCGGCTTGACAATCAAATGAACTTTGGCAATCCACCGTTCATTCAGCCCGAAACCAAACTGGTTTGTGTGAATGGCAGCCACGAGGAGTTGGATTACAACGTCGGCGCTGACCTGCAGTTGCTGTCTGACCCCGGCGCATTTCTAACAGCACTTGCACAGGTTGATAAAACCTTCGACGGCTGGCTGAATCTACAACGCAAGCGCCGCGCAGATTGGGTCTCTGAGTGGTCAGCGCATATCGCAACCGAAACCGCGCAGGACGCAGTCAAAGGCCGCAAGATGCATCCTTTGCAACTGGCTTTGGATGTTCAGGCGGCTATGAAAGACGACGATTGGTTGGTCTTTGACGGCGGGAATACCCATTTTTGGAACGAAATTGCCACCAACATCGCAGCGGCGCGGGGGCGAAAACTGGGCGGCATTCTGCATCCCGGCAACTACAGTCTGCTTGGGGTTGGTGTTTCTTTTGCATTGTCTGCCAAGAACCTGAACCGCGATAAAACAGTTGTTCTGGTGACGGGCGACGGGGCGTTTCTGTCTGGGGGCCTGTCAATTGAGGCCTGCTTTCAAGAGAACATTCCAATCGTTGTTGTTGTTGATAACAACGGCGGATTGGACTGTATCAGCCAACAACAGGAACGTCTGTTCAAGAACCAACAACACTATGCAACGGACTTCCGGGACATTCCATTTCATGGCCTGTTTGAAGGGTTGGGTGGATATGGCGAATTGGTCACAAAACGCGCTGACCTGCCGGCAGCCTTGGAACGCGCAATGGCAAGCGGAATGCCTGCCTGTTTGAACGTAAAATGTAGGGGCGTAATTTCTCCTATTGTGGCCGCCACATCAGATAAACGTGACAAAGCGTCTATCGAATGATGGCTTTGGTTACTTCTCATATGTTAAACAGTTTCGATGGGACCCACGCAGGCGGGATCGCAGTCAATCTCACGCGTGTTGGTGCTGACGAACGCCTTATTTTTTCTACACAAATGGATGAAGGCGGGCGTTTGTCTGAAACTGTTGATCTGAGGTCTGCTGACCCAGACGCTACCTATCAATTGCTTTTTGAAACCGGACCTTATTGGAGCATTCGCCTTGGTCAGGCACGCCTACAGGGTATCATTAAGCAGATTGTGTTGCGCTTCCAGATGCCTGACCCGAAAGGACAGTATCATATGCCTATTATTCTGTCACCAAATGGCTATTCATCTTGGCTATCTGACCAGCCCTCTGGTCAGGAATAAGTCATGGTAGGTGAACGACCGAGCGACGCTTTTTTCGCAGATCTAAAATCCTGTGTCGGCCCGAAAGGGTGGATTTCCCCGCAGGCGTCTGGCAAGTATTTTGCCGATCCGAGAGGCCGCTTTGTGGGGGATGCTGTTTTAGTCGTACTGCCGTCTTCTACGGCACAAGTCTCTGCTGTTGTGGCTTTGTGTAACGCACATAAGATTGGGATTATCCCGTTTGGCGGGGGAACAGGTGGCTCTGCCGGTCATATAGAATTTGAAGGGCGGAATGCTATTGTTTTGTCGCTCGAAAGAATGAACACCATTCGATCAGTCGACATCGAAACGGATACAATCACCGCTGAGGCCGGTTGTGTCTTGGCAAATATCCAAACAGCCGCCCAGCAAATAAATCGCCGCTTTGGCCTGTCGCTTGCGTCTGAGGGCAGTTGCACAATTGGCGGAAACTTAGCGACAAATGCAGGCGGCATTCAGGTTCTTCGGTACGGAAACGCACGGGATCTTTGTTTGGGGATCGAGGCCGTTTTGCCCGATGGATCTATATTAAACGATCTGCGTCCCCTTAGAAAGGACAACACAGGATTTGACCTGCGCAACCTATTGATTGGGTCCGAGGGGGCGCTTGGAATCATAACAGCCGCCACTCTTAAACTTGCGCCCCACCCTGACGAAACCGCGACATTTATGTGCGCCCTTAACTCACCAGATGCTGCGGTGACTTTGTTGCGTGATCTTCGCACAGCACTGGGCGAGACCGTCACCGCGTTCGAACTGATGTCGCAATTAGGCGTTACACTGGCAACCAAACACTTTCCAAGCTTGCTTGATCCTTTTGATCATCCACATGCTTGGTATGTGGTTGCTGATGTGGAAGGACATTGCGGGATCGCAGCCGGAGTGGCCGAGGTGCTACAAGCGGCGCTGGAGGCGGAGCTCATTGTTGACGCCATAGTTGCGCAGTCTGATACACAACGGAAATCCCTTTGGGCTCTTCGTGAATTTTCATATGAATACAACATGAAAGAGGGCGTATTTTGTAGTTCTGACACAGCTGTCCCGACTGATGAAATTACTAACTTTATTAGCCTTACCGATGCTGTTTTGGTAGGTTTGGACTCAGATTTACGCGCCAACCGGTATGGGCATGTGGGTGATGGGAACATCCATGTGAATGTCTTCCCACCTGAAGGAATTTCAAAGGACGATTACCTTAATAAAAAGCCAAACATGCAAGAAGACGTTCGCACGGCAATCAACAACGCAACCGAAGCCTGCCAGGGATCAATAAGCGCTGAACACGGGATTGGCAGATTGAAACGCAAAGATCTTCTGCAATTTTCAGATCCGACCAAAATGGCAACCATGCGTGCGATAAAAGTAGCCATAGACCCTAACAACATCATGAACCCGGGAGCACTCTTTATGCCCGAATGCTTGGACCGGATCGATAGTAACAGGAGCCTTCAATGAACTATCAGACCATTACTGTCCAAGCCTTGACCCCAACGCTGGGCGCCGAAATCCACGGTGTTGATCTGGCAAAGCCACTAACCCCAATTCAATTCAAGGAGATTCACGACGCGTTTCTCAAACATCAAGTCATCTTTTTTCGCGACCAAGAACTTACTTTAGATCAACATAAAGAATTTGGTAGCTTGTTTGGAGAGCTAGACATTCATCCTTATGCGCCGTCGCAAAAAGGGCATCCCGAAGTATTACCCATTCACGCAGATGCCAATTCCAAGCAGATTGCAGGCGAACGATGGCATTCGGATGTCTCCTGTGACCCGGAGCCACCGATGGGGTCAATCTTGCACATACATACTGTCCCTCCAGTTGGTGGTGACACGTTGTTTTCAAACATGTACGCTGCTTACGATGCGCTGTCGGATGGCATGAAAAGCTACTTGGAAGGATTGGTGGCCCTTCACGACGGTGCGCCAGGATACCGTAAGCGTGCTTCCATTGAAGGCAAGGAAGACAAGCGCCGGTTCCCCCGCGCTGAGCATCCAGTTATTCGCACCCACCCGGAGACTGGACAAAAACTCATCTTCGTGAACCCGGTATTCACCACCAACATTCTCGATCTACCTACAGGCGAAGGCGACGCAGTCCTTAAGCTGCTCTTTGAGCATTGCAACCAACCTCAGTTTCAGGCGCGTTTCAGATGGAAGAAAAACTCGGTCGCTTTCTGGGACAACCGTTGCGTGCAACATATCGCAATGTGGGACTACTTTCCGCAAACTCGCTCCGGGAATCGGATTACGCTCAAAGGTGACAAGCCTTTTTGAGGTGCTGTCAGACAAAGTAGCCCAAGCATCAGTATTGGATTGTCGACCCTTTTCTATGAGATCAGTAAGGAACGCCACTCGGTGAGAGCAGCGTCACGGTTTAGCTTGAAAGTACTGCGTTTTGAGAGTGACCTTTGTGAGTTGAAGTGATTGTGAAACGAGGCATAGATAGATAGCTAAGTTTACAGTCTATTCTGAACAACTTGGATTATTCTGACAGAGCCCGGCCAACCAGACAATCTGGCCGTTTCAGTGGGGGATTATTGCACCGGCGTTCTCACGACAAAGGGCCGTATGAAAAGTCTGTATCTTGGGACTTTTACCATCCCTTGTTTGCTTTTCCTGCATATGCTGTTGGATTGGTGACATCATGTATGGGCAACGCGGCAGCGCCAAGCTCTGGCAAGTCATCCCTTGATGCACGGACTATATTTGGAATGGAGTGTTGATAGTCGTCACCAAGTAAACTCACCTGTACCATATGTGCAACAAGCCCATCCAGAATTTGTGGATGAAGCGTTCCACCGATTACTATGGTTTTGGGATCAAATGTTCTCGCAATAACAAGGCACAGCCATTGGATCTGCTTTGCGGCGCGCTCGCGCCAAGAATGAACGATTGGCATTTTTAGATGTTCCAGTCCGATATCGTTCAGCTTGCCAATCGGCACACAGGCCTCTTTCAGAGTATCAAACAAATCTTGACCAGATGGGCGAGAGTTGGATTTTGGAAAGAGGCCGCCCCATTCTCCTGCGCCCTTTACGCGCCCCAGGTACAGGTTTCCACCAATGACGGCGCCGCCACCAATACCATATGAGAGCCAGATGTAGCAAAAGTCTTCAACATCAGTGCAAACACCATGATAGAGTTCCGCTAGGCAGGCCGTTTTAGCGTCGTTCGCGTGTTTGACCGGCATTCCGAAATAGGGTTTGAGGAGATCTTGTTCAATGCTGACATTAGGCCAATCTTTAAATTGCGGGATACGTTGAACTCTTAAAGAGTCTTCTGTGTATTGGCCGGGATAGCTTACTCCGCAACCTGCAACACGGTTTTGGTCAAGTCCAAGATCGTTGATTTGTTCTTTGACGCTTTTTGCTGCTGCTGACATGACTGATTGAAAAGACCGATCAGGCAGCGCAAGTTCATCATTCGCCATTATTTCCCCTGCTGCATTGATAACACACGTCCGGATCCGATCAGGATCCAAGTAGACGCCAGCTGAGTACAAGCCTGTAGGTTCTATCTTGAGAATTTTTGCAGGATAGCCCTTAAGTCCTTGGCGTCTTGGGTCAACCTTCTCGGTAAGGAGTCCATCACCCACCATTGCGGTAGTCAACCTCGTCACTGTCGCTGGATTTACGCCAAGACTGCGAGCGAGATCAGCCCGCGATTGGGAGCCTGATGCGCGAATAGACGCCATAATACGTCTAGAATTATATCCTAAATTTAAATTGTTTGCCATATTAACTGCTTTACCATTCTTAATGAGTTATCAGTCCCATCTGAAAATTAGTAGTCTAGTTTTTCCTTGACAACTCATGAGGGTTTGGAATTTATTTGTATAATGCAATATAATAATTGTAGTTTAGCAAATTTTTTACAACAGAAAAAAGGTGTTATATTCACCTTAAATGGAGGAAAAGATGAAGAAATTATTGATGGCTACTGTGGTGACATCCTGCATGGCGGCGTTGTCAACTACTGCCAATGCAGATGGGACTGTGACGGTCTATACAGCCGTTCCACAGAACTTTATTGATTCGCTTGTACCGATGTTTGAAGCACAAACGGGCACGACAGTCGAAATTATCAAAGCTGGGTCTGGTGATCTTCTTAACAGGTTGACTGCAGAAGCTGATAATCCTGTGGCGGACGTTCTCTGGAGCGTTGATGGCACTGTCATAGATTTTAACCCGGCTCTTTTTGAAGCTTATGAAGCTGCTGGCACCGATGCACTTGCCGAGGGAATGAAGCCAAGCGAACTTTGGAGCCCGTTCACAGCAGTTGTTATGGCGTTTATAGTAAACGAAAATAAGCTCAACGGTCTGCCAATTCCCAAAAGCTGGTCAGAATTGGCGGATCCTAAATATGATGACGTAGTCTCTTCTGCAAAAGCGAATGCTTCGGGTTCTTCCTATATTCAATTGGCAACCGTGTTGCAGGCATACGATACGGAAGAGGCTGGTTGGAAGGTCTATAAAGGACTTTTGTCTAACTTTGTACTTTCAGACAGCTCCGGTGCTGTTCCACGTTTTGTCAATGATGGTGAGCTCGCTATTGGTGTGACCCTTGAGGATGCAGCATTGCGCTATGTTGAAGGTGGTGGTCCAGTCCAGATTGTCTACCCATCCGAAGGGACAGCAATTGTCCCTGACGCTATGACCTTGATTGCAGGTGCACCAAACGCAGATAACGGCAAAGCCTTTTTAGATTTCATGTTGACCAAAGAGGCGCAGACTGTTGTGGCAGAACAAGGCCGCCGGCCAGTACGCGCTGATGTGGCATCAAACCCTGCACTTCAGGCGATAAGTGAACTTCCATCTGTTGGTTACGACGGTGCTTGGGCAGCTGAGAACCGCAAGGCTCTCGTCTCAGCCTGGGAGGATCTGGTACTCGACGTACAGTAGCAGCGAAAGTAGTGCTTGCCGATTGTCATCTCTATAATTGGCAAGCATCACCAAAAAAACTTCAAATTGTTAGGAAATGATAATGGCGCTGGTTGAAATTTCCGAGCTAAGGAAGCTATACGGTGAAGTTGTAGCCCTCTCAGATATAAACATCTCAATTCCGTCAGGTAAGTTTTTCACGCTCCTTGGGCCATCAGGGTGTGGTAAGACGACTCTGCTGCGAACAATCGCAGGGTTTCATCAACAATCAGCCGGTCGGATTACTATCGACGGTAGTTCCATCGAGCATCTGCCTGCGCATCGAAGAGATGTTGCAATGGTTTTCCAAGACTATGCAGTATTCCCCCACTTAAGTGTACGAGAAAACGTAGCTTTTGGACTGAAACAACGTCGCATCCCAGCGAAGGAAATCACCCGTCAAGTAGAAGAAGTCCTTGAGGTTGTTGAACTTGGTAAATTCGTGGATCGAATGCCCCATGAACTATCAGGCGGTCAGCAACAACGTGTTGGGCTCGCACGAGCAATTGTAGTGCGGCCAAAAGTTTTGCTCATGGACGAACCTCTTTCCAATCTTGACGCAAGACTGCGTGTTGATCTGCGTGCCGAACTCCGCCGGATCCAGCGTGACCTTGGTATTACTACAATTTACGTGACGCACGACCAAGAAGAAGCCCTCGCGATGTCAGACATAGTGTGCGTCATGGAGGGTGGTATCATACAGCAAGCAGCTACCCCTTTAGATGTATACTTGCGTCCTTCAAATCGATTTGTTGCATCTTTTGTTGGTGCAAACAATTTCCTCCAAGTAGGAAATTTAAAAGGCGAGACTGTTCTCAAATGCTGTGGTGCTTCAGTATCACAGCACCTGCCTGCTGGTCCTGTAGTTTGTGCACTGCGTCCAGAAGACATATCAGTCAAGGTCGATGAGGACCCGTCTTCTTTATTAAATACAGAAATCTCAATTCCAGTCCAAATCAAAGAAGTCAGCTTTCTAGGTCGCGAAATGGAGATATTTGCTACCACGGATAATGGTGAAGCACTTAAGGCTGTTGGTCGATCTGACTCCCAGGTTATTGCGCTGCCAATAGAAAGTAGGGCTTGGTTCTGTGTTGAGAGAAAAAACCTATCTTTTTTTGAAGACAACGAGCTTGGGGAGCGTGTTTGATGGCCTTCTCGATCCCACGCCATAAGTCAGATTTCTGGACATGGATTACCATATCAATAATAGCCATACTTTGCATTCTTCTTATTTTACCAATCCTGCGTGTATTGACATTGGGATTTGTTGATCCGGACACCGGCAACTTGACGCTTGGCAACTTCATCGAAGTGTTCACCCGAAACTATTATCTGAATGGTTTAAAAAACACGCTTTTTGTTGGAGTAGCCGGTACACTCGGAGCTTGCCTAATTGGAATTCCACTCGCCTTTTTCACAACGCGATTCTTAATCAGAGGAAAGACCCTCATCTCTACTCTCGCTATTTTGGTGCTAGTATCCCCTCCGTTCATCAGTGCGTATGCTTGGATTATGATGATGGGATCCAATGGGGTCATCACGAACTTTTTTGACGGTATTGGCATTAACATACCCACCATCTACGGTGCCCACGGGATCATTCTTGTCTTCTCATTAAAGTTTTTTCCGTTCATTTTTCTAATGACACAGACTGCCTTGAATGCGGTCAATAAATCTTTTGAAGACGCTGCAGAAAATCTAGGGTACAGCCCTTGGCAACGCTTTGTAAAGGTGACGCTCCCACTTGTTTTTCCAGCGGTCAGCACCGGAGCCATCATTTGCTTTGTGCTTTCAATTGCTGACTTTGGAACGCCCGCCATTCTCGGTCGTGGGTTTCGGACACTGTCCACAATTGCCTTATCAGCCTATCGCTCAGAGTTGGGTGGGCCCCCTACCATGGCCGTCACAGTATCAATTTTGATGATGGCAATTTCAATGATTGCCCTCGTTGCACAACGGAGAATTCTTGCTAATCGTCGCTATGCCAGCTCTCTTACAAATCTGCCGGTCGCTGTTAAGTTATCGGGTTGGAAGAACGCAGCAGTTCATTTTTTTAGCCACGGCATTGTGTTTTTGGCTATGCTGCCATCAACAGTTGTTGTGTATACATCGTTTCTGAAGACGAAAGGCCCTGTTTTTGTTGGGGGATTTGGCTTTGAGAGCTATGATCGGATTTGGCGAGATGCGCCGGATGCTATCTACAACAGCTTTCTCTTCGCAATAATCGCGGTGACATTTATCACAATTACCTCGGGACTAATAAGCTATGTTATTGTCCGAAGAGATACAAAGGCGGCGGCGGCAATCGACTTCCTAATGATGGTGCCTTACCTCGTGCCAGGTGTTGTCATGGCAATCGGTTTTGTGACCGTGTTTAGAAATGGGATGCCAAACTTCTTTGACCCCGCAGTTCTTCTAGTTATGATCTATTTTATTAGACGGCTTCCTTACGGTGTCCGCTCGACAACATCCAGTTTACGGCAAATCAAACCTTCACTAGAGGAGGCTGCCGTAAATCTTGGCGCAACACCTCTTGGTGCATTTATAAAGATCACCGTACCGCTTATTTTCCCTGGAATTGTGGTTGGCGCATTGATGAGTTTCATAACCGCTATCAACGAACTCTCATCGACTTTGATCCTCTACGACGCTGGAACAATCACCATGCCCGTTAAAGTCTATGTAGCGGTTCTTGATGGCGAATTTGGACTGGCTGCGGCATTGTCCACAATTTTGCTTTTGAGCACAGGAGCCTGTGTCTATGCAGTCTTCCGCTTTGCCGAAAACCGTAATTCCGCATTTCTTTAGGATAACTCATGAATATTGAAGCATTTTCACGTTGCAAATACCGAGCAGTTGATCGCCAAGGCGACGACGTGCCGTTTATTTTACCAGGTATCGCAATAGGCCTGTTCGACGGTGCGACCGACGCGAAAGGAACTTTAATCAACAGCACGCCTGCAGGTCGGATGGCCGCATTAAATGCCGCAGAATGCGTGGCACAACTGCTAGCACCTACCGAGAACCGGAAGCTGCCAGCTCGAGAACTTGTTAATAAACTCAGCACGCTCTACGCAAAAAGTTTTGAAAAACATTCTGTCTCACCTCTTCCAGCGACGACACTTGCTTTAGCTATCGACTGTGGCGAGAATTGGAGATTTTTCTGTCTTGGTGACAGTGGCATAAGGATCAATGGTTCAGAGATACTAAGGCACACAAAGCTAATTGATGATGTCTCTACTTTCGCTCGCGTTGCCCTTTTCCGCGACCAGTCTAAGAGACTGCCAGATTTAGACTCTGCCGAAATGGCTGCTAGGCGTGCTATTTTTCTGGGTTTTGATGATGCGGTGGAAAAAGGAATTATGGGCCGCGAACTAGCAGACAATATAATTACCAAGACCATCGTGGGGCTGAGCCTTCAAAACGAAGGTGCTATTGTGAGAGATTTTCTTACCGCCGGAATCTGTATGCAGTATCGTTTCGCAAATGAAGTTGGCAATTCGCTTTGCTATGATGTGTTAGCTGACGGTACGCCTCAAATTGGTGATTGGGTCGACGCATGGCGACCAAAAGAAGACGTGCAAACCATCGAAGTGTTCAGCGACGGGTACGCCAAATTACCAGACAACCCAACTGTTGCGGCTTGGGAGGCGGCTTTTGAGGAATCGGATAGACAGGATTTCCACAGAATTAGTGAATACGCGACTGTAAAAGGGGGAACCGAGGACGAGTTCTTTGATGACAGGACCGTTGTGATTATACAATGCCCTCGAATTCAACCCACTTGACGATGTTGTCAGACAGAGACGAACCAGTCTCAGCATGGCCTAAAATTGATCAATACGGATTAAATCATGACACCAGAAAACACAGCACCAGGCCGTTTTATGACGGCAGAAGCTGCCCAAAGCATGGGCGTTTTCGCGCAGGCCGCGACCCAGCAGGTTAACAATGATGTTTTGGGCAAGCCACGTGCAATCTTTACAATTGCGCGCGGATCTTCAGATGCTGTGGCCAACATACTGTCTTATGAATTCATGCGCGAACTGGGGGTTCCTGTCACATCCTTGCCGCCGTCTATTTTCTCAATCGGAGCAGGAGTTTCGCTTGAAGAGGTTACCGTCTTGGTGATCAGCCAATCAGGGGCCAGCGACGATCTTGTGCTGTCCGCTAAGGGCGCTTCAGCTCAAGGGGCAACAGTGGTGGCAATTACCAACCAACGAGACAGCTCGGTTGAATTGGAATCGAAGATGACCCTATCGGTTTGCGCTGGACCTGAATTGGCTGTCCCAGCCACCAAGTCGGTCATTGGATCTATTGGAGCTGGCATGGCGCTGCTGAGCGCATTGAAGCCCGGTTATGCGTTCAAAGCAAGGAATGCTGCTGATAAATTGAAAGATCTTTATGTGCAGCATCCACGCGTATGTGCCTTGCAATCGGCATTCCTGCGTGCGCGTCATATTTATGTAATCGGTCGAGATACAGGCTATGGCGCCGCGCAAGAGGTTGCGTTAAAACTCAAGGAATGTTGCGCGCTGCACGCCGAAGCCTTTTCTAGCTCTGAGGTTTTGCATGGTCCGCTCCAATTGGCGACCAACCCCTTGATGGTGCTGATGCTGGACACAGATATGACCGCAATCCAAGACAGCCTAGATCAGGCTGAAGCGAGGTTTAGTGCGGTGGATTGCGATGTACATCGCATCCGTATTTCGGAATTTTGTTGTGATGAAATTGCACCCGCCGCCGCCGCTGCGGTTTTGTTGGCCGCTATGTATCCTGTTATATTGGACACAGCTTTGGCTTTAGGGCTAGACCCCGATGTGCCGGAAACCCTTTCAAAAGTGACGCAAACCAGATGACACAAAACCTTGATCAATGGGCCACTTGGGGCGAAATTCACAGCCAACCTGCAATTTGGCGCGCATGGGGCGCACAACTTAATGTTGCGGATCTTCGGGCATGGGTTGCGGCGCAATCATTTGATGAGGTCTGGTTTTGCGGCGCAGGAACAAGTGCCTATATTGGCGATATCATTGCAGCGGCCGTTAAATGCACACGCTCAGTTCCAACAACGGATATCGTGGCTAATCCGTCGCATTTTTTATCTGGAGCAAAGCCTTTGGTCGTCAACTTCGGACGTTCTGGGAATAGCACTGAAAGCATCGGTACGTTGGATGCTTTGGATGCCTTTGCCCCACACGCGCCACGCATAAACATCACCTGCAACAAAGATAGTACTTTGGCGACACGGAAGTCAGGTGCGCCGACCCAAGTTATTGTGCTTCCCGATGCCACCCACGATGCAGGTTTCGCTATGACATCGAGTTTTTCAACCATGTTACTTACAGCATTGGCGTTGTTCGATGCGCCTTGCAATTTACCAAACCGTATGATCGCTTTGGCTAAACAGCTAGACGATTTGTTATCTAAATTCGCTGCTGGCCCACGCCCTGATCGGGTTGTGTATGTCGGGGCGGGCCCTTTGGCATTTGCAGCGCGCGAAGCGGCACTGAAGGTTATGGAATTGTCCGCAGGGCGGATTCCCGCATTGTGGGATAGCACGTTGGGATTTCGCCATGGGCCAAAAGCATTTGTTACTGATGGAACTGATATTACTGTTTTCACCAGCCCCAATACACCAACATCACGCTACGACGCAGACCTCACGGCTGAGTTGCGAACGCAGTTCCCTCAAGCAAGTGTAGAAACAATCGGCGCAGGTGGTGACATCGATATTGCGATGCCTTTTGGGGCAGCTTGGGCAGCACCGTTATGTGTGGCGTCCGCTCAGGTGCGCGGTGTTGTTTGGTCTCACAATCTTGGTCTAAATGTTGATGACCCCTTTAGCGGACAGTCGACACTCAGCCGCGTCGTGTCGGGCGTAAAATTATACCCGGTGGTATCTTGAACGCGATCGGGATTGATCTTGGCGGAACCAAGATGGAAGCACAGGTGTTTGATGATACTTGGTCAGTCGCGGCACGCTGCCGGCGTGATACCCCAAAAGACTACGCAGAACTGGTAACCGAGTTGGCTGATTTGATCCGTTGGGCCGATGCCCAAACAAGCGGAACTTTGCCCGTCGGAATTGGCGCAGCTGGCCTTGTGAACCCCAAGACCGGACTTGCGCGGACGGCCAATCTTGTGGCGACGGGACAACCGTTTCCAGCCGATATTGCCCGTACTGTTGAGCGACCTGTGACCTATGTGAATGACTGTCGTGCCTTGGCATTGTCTGAGGCTATTTTCGGGCGGGGCAAAGGCCGTCATACTGTTATGGCTTTGGTTTTAGGCACGGGTGTGGGCGGAGGAATCGCTGTTGATGGCTCGATATTGCAGGGGCCGACCCATACAGGAGGCGAGTTCGGGCATACTTCCGCGCCCGCACATCTGGTCGCAAAGCATGATCTTCCGATCTGGCGTTGTGGCTGCGGGCGAATGGGTTGTATCGAAACCTACATTGCGGGACCCGGGCTTGCACGATTGGCCAAACACATTTTGGGTACTGATCTGACCACCGTTGAAATAGCCGCGCGCAGGGACATCGATACAGGCCCTGTCTGGCAGGTCTGGTGTGACTTTGGCGCTGACTTGCTGCATTCCCTGACATTGACTGCTGATCCGGACCTGATCGTTTTGGGCGGCGGGTTGACCCATATCGAAGGTCTTGTCGAGGATTTGAGTGCGACGGCCAGACGCGCGCAGATCGGTGATTTCGCCGTTCCAGAAATTGTATTGGCCCAAGGCGGTGACACAAGCGGCGCACGCGGTGCCGCCTATGCCGCATGGCAGGCGCACCATGACTGAAGCATTGCGAAATATCATCGCTCGAAACCGCGCTGGGCGTCGTGTTGCGATTGTCTCGGTATGTTCAGCGCAACCAGATGTTTTGCGCGCGTCCATCGTTATGGCACAGCGGTTGGACCGCCAAGTCGTAATCGAGGCAACGTCCAATCAGGTCAATCAGGACGGCGGCTATACTGGCATTACGCCATCTAAATTCATCGGGTATCTGCATGGTCTGTCCGATGATGTGGGCGTAGATCGTGGGCGGATCACTTTTGGTGGCGATCACCTTGGCCCACAGGCTTGGCGCCATATGAACGCTAAGGCCGCAATGGCCAAAGCCGAAGTTTTGGTGCGTGACTACGTTGCGGCGGGGTTTCAAAAAATTCATCTTGATTGTTCGGAAGGCTGCGCTGGGGATCCTGCGCAACTAGGCGATGACGTTACTGCGGAGCGTTCTGCGCAATTGGCGCGGGTGTGTCGTGAAGCGGGGGAAGATCTGCTGTTTGTCGTTGGCACTGAAGTCCCGCCACCAGGTGGCGCGCGCATGGATGAATACGGTGATATCCCCCCAACGAAACCCGACGCGGCTCGCACGACATTGTTGGCTCACGATGCGGCTTTCGGTGATCTGGCTACGCTGATTGGTGGCTTGGTTGTGCAGCCGGGGGTCGAGTTCAGCCCAACAGCAGTACACCCGATGCCAATTGAGCGCGATCCACACTTGTTAGACGCTTTGCGCTATCATCCCCATGTCTGCCTTGAGGCGCATTCAACCGACTATCAGGACTCTGCCGTTTTTCCTCGGCTGGCCGATCTTGGTTTTGCCTTTCAGAAGGTCGGTCCCGCGCTAACATTTGCCTACCGCGAGGCGATATATGCGCTCGACCGTTTGCGCAACCCAAAAGGCGGGTTACAAGCCGTCATGGAGAAGGTAATGCAAGCCGACCCAGCAGAATGGCAGGGGCACTATTCTGGCGATGCCGCCGCGCTTTATCAGCAGCGTCATTTTGGGTTGGCGGACCGGATCAGATACTATTGGCCTCATGCTGACCCGCAGGCCGCAGTTGCAGATTTAAAACAGAGCTTTACGAATACAATAACCGATGCAAGCTTAACCAAAATTTTTAGTGCAGACATTCTAGAACGTGCAGAAATGTTGAACGGTACACAAGTTCAAAGGTTGATAGATGCACATATCGAACTGGCATTGCAGCCTTACTTCTTTGAGGAAATCTGATGACTGACTGCTGGATCGCCCCCAATTCCTTGTTTGACGGGCAAGATATCGTGTATGGGCAGGCGGTACGGATCGTTGACGGGCGGATCACTGAGATTGCAAAAACGCCGGTCTCAGCGGTGCGAATCAAAGGTTGCCTGACACCTGGTTTCGTTGATTTGCAGGTCAACGGCGGTGGTGGTGTGATGCTCAACACTACGCCGACGCGGGGCGGTATGGCGGATATTGCGGCGGCCCATCGTATATTCGGAACAGTAGCCATCATGCCTACCGTCATAACGGATCACTGGGCTGTTTTGGACCAAGCCGTCGAAGCTGCCATCGCCGCCAAAGGGGATGATGGCATCATCGGGCTGCATATCGAGGGCCCCCATATTTCTGTTGCCCGACGTGGAACACATAATGCAATTCACGTCCGGCCCATGGACGATCGCACGCTAAATGTCGTTGAAGCACTGCGCCGCCACGATATTGCCGTGATGATCACCATTGCACCCGAAGCCATCACTCACGATCAAATCGCCGCCCTGGTCCGAATGGGGGCCGTGGTTTCCATTGGTCATACTGATGCAACGTGCGAAGATACCGAGGCTGCGATTTCAGCAGGGGCAAGTTGTGCAACTCACCTGTTCAATGCAATGTCACCAATGGTCGGCCGTGAACCGGGCGTTGTTGGCGCTGTTATCAATTCGCATGTGTGGTCTGGCATTATTTGTGACGGCTTTCATGTGGATGATCGGATGATTAAATTGGCACTTCGTGCGAGACCTGAAGATGACCTGATGTTTCTGGTTTCGGATGCGATGGCCACCGTTGGGGGGCCAGCGCTATTTGATCTTTATGGTCAGAATATCCACCTTGAAAACGGGCGACTTATCAATGCCGAAGGACACCTTGCAGGGGCCCACGTTACTCAGGCCGAAGGCGTCGCCCGACTTGTGCATGAAATAGATGTTTCACTGGCGCAGGCCTTGCGGATGGCGATTACTGTGCCCGCTCTTGTTATGGGACAAGCGAACCTCGCGCAGCTGATCGGTCGCCTCGTGCGCGATGTTTTGGTTTTGTCGGATGATCTCAAGGTCGATGGAACGCTAGGGCAGACTCTATCGCAGCCGTCAAACTAATGAAAACAAGCATCAGATTGCTTGCGCAGCCTAAATCTACGCGCTCAATAATTGACGCCACTTAGCGAGAGCAATTGCACGGTTTAGCGTGTACTTGGTGGCTTAATAGAGATGCGGTTACCAAACAAAACCACCCCCGAATGAATTTACTAATCTAATAATAAAGGCCCGTGGTCCTAGACGCGGGGCCCTGGGATAGGAGTCCCCGGTCCATGGTCCTGAATCTCTGCTGTAAGGATTAGGTGGAGTAACCCTTTTCAGCGATCAAATATCTACTCATGGGGCACTGCCCCTTAGGTTCGAATCTAAACGTAGCTTCCGTCTTCGATGAGATATGGGTTTTGACCTGCCTGGTCGTACCAAAAAGACCCTAATTTACTGTCAAACAGATGTTTTTTGTAACCCATTTGTAACCCAAAACAATAATGGGTTCAGATGTTTATCTTTTAAGTTATTGATTTAAATGGTGCCCCCACACGGACTCGAACCGCGGACCTACTGATTACAAATCAGTTTCTAGAAATTTCAC
>Ga0233444_10002168_pt1 | contig 20960 bp, 19 predicted proteins | sample SI_124_October20_6_FD_182792 | JGI IMG/M metagenome (GOLD analysis project Ga0233444, IMG submission 182792) | Seawater microbial communities from Saanich Inlet, British Columbia, Canada - SI_124_October2016_10_MG | ecosystem: Environmental > Aquatic > Marine > Inlet | place: Canada: British... | reverse complement strand
TAGTTATATATTGAGGTGTTCTTGTGCCTGCCACAACATCTTCACCTTGCGCATTAATTAAAAATTCTCCAAAGAAAAAATTATCTCCAGTAGAGGGATTTCTAGTGAAAGCAACTCCTGTTGAACAATCATTGCCCATATTGCCAAATACCATGGCTTGAACGTTTACTGCTGTACCCCAGTGGTCTGGAATTTGATTTAACTTTCTATAAGTTTTTGCTCTTTGACTATCCCAAGATAAAAAAACTGCATTAATTGCTCCTAATAATTGTTGTCTTACATCTTGCGGAAAATTAATTTTTTTTTCTTTTTTAACTAGTTCTTTAAAATTGGTAATTAATCCATCCCAATCACTTTCATCAAGATCAGTGTCTAACAAAACACCTTTAGTTAGTTTATAATTATCAATTAACTCCTCAAACAAGTGGCCTTTAACGTTAAGAACCACGTTGCTATACATCTGAATAAATCTTCTATAGCTGTCTTTGGCAAATCTACCGTTTGAAGTCTTTTTCTTTAGTGCTGCTACAGTTTTATCGTTTAAACCTAAATTTAAAATAGTATCCATCATTCCTGGCATTGAAATTCTTGCTCCCGATCTAACTGAAACAAGTAACGGATTTTTAAGATCACCAAATTTCTTTTTGGTTTTCTTTTCAATATTCTTTAACTCTGTCTCAATATTTTTTATTAATTTTTGAGGTAATTTTTTTTTATTTTTATAGAAAATATCACAAACATCTGTTGTAATAGTAAATCCTGGTGGCACTGGTAGACCAAGTCTGCCCATCTCCCCAAGATTAGCTCCTTTGCCACCTAAAATATTTTTTTTATTCTTTAATTTTTTTGCAGATCTATCATCAAAACTAAATAATACTTTTGCCATTACAGACCCTCTAATTTTGAAAAATCAATAAAATTGTCAAAAGTGTTACAAAACATTTTTAATAGCTCTAATCGATTATTTTTGATATCTTGATTTTCATCATTTACTACGACATTGTCAAAAAAATTATCAGTGAACTCTTTGGTTTCTGACAGTCTTATTAACAACCTTTCGTAGTCTTTATTGTCATCTTTTACAGTAAAGGCTTTTCTAATTTCATTAATTTTTTCATGAAGTATTTTTTCTTCCTCTTTTCTAAATAATACAGCGTCCGGTCTGCCTGTGATTCCTTTTCCAGCTTTATCAAGAATATTTGAAGCTCTTTTATATGAACTAATTGCATTTAGTCCGATGCTCTTTTTTTTATATTTATTCATTAAAATTGTTTTTCTATAAAGGTCCAAAAAATTATCTCCTACATGAGAATTTATTGAAGCTTCTATAATATCAGGTTTGATATTTTTTAATTTTAAGATATTTCTCATTCTTTCTTTAATAAACTCAAGAACTTGTTGTTCAGTCTTTTCATTCTTTATTTCAACACCTTGATCTCCTAAAAGTCTTATAGTGTAATTAATTAAATCTCTTAATTTAAATGATAGTTTATTCTCAATTATAATTCGAAGTAATCCTGTTGCTGCACGTCTTAAAGCAAATGGATCTTTGGAACTCGTTGGTTTTTCATCTATTGCAAAAAAACCTACCAAGGTATCAATCTTATCCACTATAGAAATTGAATAACTAAAAGGTTTCTTAGGCAAAGGTGAGGTCAAACCTACAGGTAAATAGTGATCACTTACAGAATTAGCAACATCCACTTCAAATCCTTGAGCAAGAGCAAAATATTTTCCCATTACTCCTTGAAGTTCAGGATATTCTCCCACTAAATCAGAACATAAATCTGATTTTGAGATTGATGCTGCTAATTGAACTTTTTCTTTATTAATATTTAAGTCGTCAGAAAGAATACCTGCTAACTGCCTAAGTCTCTGAGTTTTATCATGAATAGTTCCTAGCTTTTCATAGAAAGTAACTGATTTTAAATTTGCAATTTGTTTAATTAAATTTTTTGATTTATCTTTGTCCCAAAAAAATTTAGCATCAGCAAGTCTTGCTTCTACAACTCTTTTATTTCCCTCTGTAATTAATTTTTTTTTATCTTTTTTATTAGCTACCAAGAAAAAATAGTTTGTTAAATGATCTCTTCTATCAAAAATTGGGAAATACCTTTGATGTTTTTCCAGTGTAGAAATGATTATTTCTTGAGGTATTTTTAAATAATCCTTACTAAAACTTACGAGCAGTACATTTGGATCCTCTACAATATTTACTACTTCTTCTATTAATTGTAGATTTAAATTTTCCTTATAATCTTTTGATTTTGATATTGAGCTTATTCTTTTTAAAATAATTTCCTCTCTTTCCTTGTGGTCAATTATAATTTCGTGGGTTTTAAGAAATGTTAGATATTCCTTAAAATTATTAATTTTTTTAGTTTTAAACATTAAATCTTGTTCAATGATAATCTCATTTGTTGTTTCTAAATGATTAAATTTAAAATCAATTTTTTTATTGTTGAATTTGGCAAATATTGATCTTAAAGGTCTCCCCCACATCATGCTATAATCTGACCATTTCATTGATTTTTTCCAACTAATTGAGTTTAACGCCTTAGGAAGCGTTTTGGTTAATAAGTCCTCAACTAAAATTGTTTTAGGTATAGTTTTAATATAATAGAATTTTCCTTTTTCTGTTTCCTTTGCAAAAAGATCTTTTTCAGTGACGTTTTTAGCTTTTACGAAACCTTTTAGAATTTGATCAGGTGAACCTACTTTGGGCCCTTTGACTTCCTTAGATGTAATTTTTATTTTTTCAGCAAGCTCCTTGATATGTAAAGTTAATCTTGTTGGTGAAGAATAGACTGATAAATTTTTATAATTTATATTGTCTTCTTTAAAAGCATTTTCAATAAGCTGTTTAAGCTGAGATCTTGCTCCTATTTGTAATCTAGGTGGAATTTCTTCACTATACAATTCCAATAATAATTCAGCCATATTTTTAACTTTGAGAGCTTAACCAAAGTGCTCCGCAACCTTTTGCTAGCTCTCGGATTCTTGTTATATAACCAGTTCTCTCGGCAACACCGATCACACCGCGAGCATCTAACAAATTAAAAATGTGACTAGCTTTTAAACACTGATCATAAGCGGGAAGTGAGAGCTTTTTTTCAAGTAAAGCTTTGCACTCTAACTCGGTTGAATCAAAGTTTTTTAAAAGAATATCAGTGTTAGCTAACTCAAAATTGTAAGCTGAGAATTCTTTTTCTGCTTGAAAAAAAACTTCTTTATATTTTACTCCTTCATTATTCCAATCAAGATCGAATACATTATTTTTACCTTGAACAAACATACAAAGTCTTTCTAGACCATAAGTAATTTCTACTGGAACTGGTTTACATTCTATACCTGTCATCTGTTGAAAATAAGTGAATTGAGTGATTTCCATTCCATCACACCATACTTCCCAGCCTAACCCGGCCGCACCCAAAGTTGGGCTCTCCCAATCATCTTCAACAAAACGAATATCATGATTTTTTATATCAATACCAACAGTTGCTAAACTTTTTAGATACAATTGTTTTATATTCTTTGGGGACGGTTTTATTATAACTTGGTATTGATAGTAATGTTGTAAGCGGTTTGGATTCTCACCATATCTACCATCAGTAGGTCTTCTTGAAGGCTGAACATAAGCAGCTTTCCAAGATTTAGGGCCAAGAGATCTTAAAGTCGTAGCTGGATGAAAAGTTCCTGCGCCAACTTCTAAATCATAAGGTTGAAGAATAACGCACCCATTTTTTCCCCAGAATTTTTGCAAATTCATTATGATGTCTTGGAACGATAAAGAATTTAATTTTTTTTTTACTTTTTGTTTAACTTTTTTTTTTTCTGGCATTTACAAACCAAATTTTTGCCACATCGATTTTTCCTCTAAAGTATTTGTTAAACTGTCGATAGGGCTTTGAATAGAAGAAGATAATTTTCTTGCTATAAATCCTTTTGGTTTTTCCATATTTTTGATTATTACTTTTTCTCCAAATTTTTCTTTTAGAACTTGATCAGCATTTCCGATTCCGTCAATTAATCCAAGCTTCAATGCGGCGCTACCTGTCCAAAATTCTCCTGTAAAAATATTATTTTTTTCAGGGTCTTTAAGTTTTATACCTCTGCTAGTTTCAACAACTTTTATAAAATCCGCGTGTAATTCTAATTGGATATTTTTTAACCTATTAACATCTTCATCTTTTTCATCTACAAAAGGATCTAATGTGCTTTTGTTTTTTCCGGCTGTATAAACTCTTCTCTCAATTCCAATTTTTTTTATTAGATCTTTAAAACCAAATGATGCTGAAATAACACCGATTGACCCAATAATTGAACTTGAATTTGCGTAAATCTCATCACCAGCACAAGATATTAAGTAACCCCCAGAAGCAGCTACATCCTCTGCAAAAATAATAACTTTAACTTTTTTCTCTTTAGCCAGTTGTTTTATGTAGCTATAAATTAAGTGAGATTGAACTGGCGACCCCCCCGGAGAATTAATTGAAATAGCAACTTGTTTAATCTTTTTAATGGAAAAAGCTTTTTTTAAAATTGCTCTTTGACCAGCTAGATCCATGCCTTGTTTAAATCTACCCGCAGCACCGATTACTCCTGTCAATCTTACATGAGGTACAACAATTTTTTTTTTAAAAAACGAAAACATAATTTTATGATGACTTTTATTTATCTTATAGCAGTTAATATTTAAATTTTAATAGTTTTATTACGCTACTTATAGTTGAATTATAGGTGCGTCACCACGTATCCATTTAAAAATTTATTATTATAAAAATCAATTATAAATACAGCTTATGGGATCAGTTATACCTCTAAAAAAATCCGCAAATTCTGCCTACTTAGAATTAAAAAACCTTTTAAGTGAAAAACTTCAAAAAGTTGAAGAACTGATTGAATTAAAATTAAAAAGTGACGTGAATTTAATCGAACAAATGAGTGAACATCACCTTAAGTCCGGGGGGAAAAGATTAAGGGCTTTACTTACATTGGAAGCTGCAAAACTAACTGGATACAAAGAAAATAATAGAAATATTAATTTAGCAGCATGTGTTGAGCTAATACACTCGGCTACATTATTACACGATGATGTTATTGATGAGAGCTCATTAAGACGAGGGGTTAAAACTACAAATTCAATTTGGGGAAATCAATCATCTATTTTAGTTGGAGATTACCTTTTAAGCAGGTGTTTTGAAATTATGGTCCAGGACGGTGACTTAGAAGTATTACAATTATTATCATCGACGTCTGCTAAAATTGCACAAGGTGAAGTATTACAATTACAACATAAAGGAGAGGCAGATCTTTTAGAAGAAACTTATATTGATATTATTAATTTAAAAACTGCATCACTTTTTTCTGCTGCAACAAAAACAGGCGCTTGTATTTCTAGAAGTAATGAAAAAGAAAAGAAAGCATTAGAATCCTATGGTAGAAATTTAGGATTAGCTTTTCAAATCGCAGATGATGCGCTTGACTATTATGCAAAAGAAAAATTTTTTGGAAAAGAAATTGGAAAAGATTTTTTTGAAGGAAAAGTTACGCTGCCATTAATCACTATCTTTCAAAAAGGTAATGAAGAAGAAAAAGAGTTTTTAACTGAAATTATGAAAAAAGAAAAAAGAACTGAAGATGATTTTAGTGAAGCTCTTGCATTAATTAATAAATATAAAGCTGTAGAGGTAAGTTTAAAAAAAGCGGAATATTTTGTTGATGTTTCTTACGACTCTTTAGCAATTTTTCCTGATAGTGAAGATAAAAGAATTTTACAAAATTTAACCAGCTTTAGTTTAAACAGATCATATTAAGGATAAAGAATTTCTTTTTCCCATTTACCATTACTATTTTTATAATTTAATCTTTCATGAATTCTACCTTCACCATCAACCCAAAATTCTATCTCGTTGGGTAATAACCTCCAACCAGACCAATGTTGGGGTCTTGGAACATTATTTTCATCAGGATATTTTTTTTCATATTCTTTTATCTTGTTTAAAAAAGTATCTCTCTTATCTAGTATTTGGGATTGAGAAGAGGCCCATGCACTAATTCTATTTTTATATGGCCGTGAGTTGTAATAATCATCTGCCTCTTTTGATGTAACTTCTTCCACTTTTCCTAAAACTCTAACTTGACGTCTTAAACTTTTCCAATGGAAACACATCGATGCTTTTTGATTAACTTTTAGCTCCCCACCTTTTTTACTATTGAAATTTGTATAAAAAACAAAGCCTTTGTCACTTAAGCCTTTAAGAAGCACCATTCTAACATTAGGTTGATTGTTTTTATCAGATGTTGCGACGGCTACTGCATTTGGATCGTTGATTTCTTTTTCTTCAGCCTTAGAAAACCAATTTTTGAATAATTCTATAGGATTCTCCAAGTCTTCAAAACAACTGTCCAAACCAAGTGAATTTTTGCCATTTTTTTGATTCATATATTCTATAAAATAAACTATACATTAATTGCCTATGTCTTTTAATACTTTTGGAAAAATATTTAGATTTACAACTTGGGGAGAATCCCATGGTCCTGCGATAGGATGCATTATTGATGGCTGCCCACCAAATATTCCTTTATCAGAAAAGGATATCCAAACTGATATGGATCGAAGGAGACCTGGGCAATCAAAGTTTACCACTCAAAGAAAAGAACCAGATAAAGCTATTATTCTCTCTGGTACATTTGAGGGCAAAACAACTGGAACTCCTATTTCAATTATTATTTATAATGAGGATAAAAAATCTAGAGACTACGAGTCTATTAAAAATAAATTTAGACCTGGGCACGCTGACTATACATATTTTAAAAAATACGGTATCAGGGATTTTAGAGGTGGTGGCAGGCAATCAGCTAGAGAGACAGCATGTAGGGTTGCTGCAGGCGCTGTTGCTAGAATAGTTTTAAAAAAAATTATTGGTTCAAAATTTAATGTGATAGGTGCGGTCACTCAATTAGGGTTAATGTCTTGTGAGAGATCAAATTGGAAAGACTCCGAGATTAGAAAAAACCCTTTTTTCTGTCCTGATAAAAAATCTGTTAAGCTTTGGGAAGAATATCTACTAGCTGTCAGAAAAGCCGGCTCCTCATGTGGAGCAATAATTGAATTAAGAGCAACTGGAATTCCAGTTGGATTAGGTGCTCCTATTTATTCTAAATTAGACACTGATATTGCTGCTGCACTAATGAGTATAAATGCTGTTAAAGGCGTTAACATTGGATCGGGAATGAATGCTGCTTTCTTGAGCGGCGAGGAAAACTCTGATGAAATAAGCAAGAGATCCGGAAAAGTAAAATTTAAAACTAATCATGCTGGCGGTATTTTAGGTGGTATTTCTTCAGGTCAAGATATTATCGCCTCGTTTGCTGTAAAACCAACTTCATCTATTTTGACCAGCCGAGATACAATTGATAAGAAAGGAAAAAATACAAAAATATCTGTAAAAGGACGTCATGATCCTTGTGTAGGTATAAGAGCTGTACCTATTGGAGAAGCAATGATAAACTGTGTTTTACTTGATCATTTATTAATGAACAGAGCTCAATGCGGTTAATTAGAAATCTTACTTTTATTTTTTGCTAAAATTATATTTGAATTTAAAGTCTCTTCAATTTTATTTGCAATAGAAGCGCTGTCTAGACCTGCGGTCTCATACATTTTTTCTGGGGTATCTTGATCAATAAATACGTCTGGTAATATCATAGATCTAAATTTTAAACCTCTATCAAAAACTCCTCTATCAGATAGAAATTTCATAACGTGTGAACCAAACCCACCAATAGAACCCTCTTCAATTGTAATTAACACCTCATGATTTGTTGCAACTTCCATAATAAGTTTTTCATCTAGGGGTTTTGCAAATCTTGCATCAATAATTGTACAATCAATGCCTTTGTTAGAAAGTTTTTCTGTTGCTTTCTTACACTCATCCAGTCTGTTCCCAAAGTTTATAATAGCGGCTTTCTTTCCTTCTTTTATCACTCTTCCTTTTCCAATTTCTAATATTTCTTTTATTGAAGGTAATTCAATTCCAATTCCATTTCCGCGTGGATATCTAAAAGCTGAAGGTCGATCATTTATATTTACTGACGTATTGATCATTTTGACAAGTTCTGCTTCATCACTTGCCGCCATAACGACAAAATTTGGTAGAGTTGACAAATAAGTAATATCGAAAGACCCTGCATGTGTTGGTCCATCTGCTCCAACTAAACCTGCTCTATCTATTGCAAATCTCACTGGTAAAGATTGCAAAGCAACGTCGTGTACTACTTGATCGTAAGCTCTTTGTAAAAAAGTAGAATATATTGCTGCAAAAGGTTTATATCCCTCTGTTGCTAACCCCGCAGCAAATGTCACGGCATGTTGTTCGGCTATCCCTACGTCAAAAGTTCGGTCTGGAAATTTTTTTTCAAATAAATTTAAGCCAGTTCCTGATGGCATTGCGCCAGTAATACCAATAATTTTTGTATCTTGTTCAGCATGTTTAATTAATGTTTCGGCAAAAACTTTAGTATAAGAAGGATTGTTAGATTTAGATTTTATTTGTTCTCCAGTTGATACATTAAATTTAGATACGCCATGATATTTATCTCCAGATTCTTCAGCATGCTTATATCCCTTGCCTTTTTGTGTTCTCACATGGATTAATACTGGTCCTTCGTGATTTGAATTTTTAACATTTTCAAAAATTTGAACTAGATTATCGACATCATGTCCGTCAATTGGTCCAACATAATAAAAGCCTAATTCACTAAATAATGTTCCACCAGTAACAATATTTCTTAATAGGTCTTCAGCTTTTCCTGCTTTTTGACTGAATCTTTTTGAAAAAGATGAAATAATCATCTTCACAGTTTCTCTTAAACTAAAATATAGTTTACCGGATAATAATTTTGCTAGATAACTGCTCATTGCTCCAACAGGTCTAGCAATCGACATATCGTTATCATTTAAAATTACAATTAATTTTGATTTTAGCGCACCTGCATTATTCATTGCTTCGTATGCCATCCCAGCACTCATTGCTCCATCTCCAATCACAGCTATCACGTTGTTGCTATTATTTGATAATTTTTTAGCTACTGCCATTCCAAGAGTTGAAGAAATAGATGTAGAACTATGTGCTGCACCAAATGGATCGTATTCACTTTCAGTACGTTTGGTGAAACCTGATAATCCTCCCCCTTTACGAAGTGTTTTTATTCTATCTCTTCGACCTGTAATTATTTTATGCGGATAGCATTGATGACTTACATCCCATACTAATTTATCTTTAGGTGTGTCAAATACATAATGCAAAGCAACTGTTAGTTCAACAACACCTAAACCAGCTCCTAGATGTCCACCTGTTTCTGAAACAACATCTATTAATTCATCTCTGAGTTCATCAGAAATCTGCTTTAAATCATTTTTTTCAAATTTTCTTAAATCAGCAGGAAAATTTATTTTTTTTATTAGTCTTCTCATTAAAAATTTCTTCCTAAAATAAATTCAATTGTATTAGTTAAATCTTTCGCTTTTTTTCCATGTTTTTTTAATTTTCGCAATATTTTTTTCTTTAAATTATATGCATACATATAAGCTTTTTCATCACCTATTAAATTAAGTAAAGTTGATTTACCTTTTTTATTGTCTTTTTTAACTGGTTTTCCAACTAACTTTTTTGAACCTGTTACGTCTAAAAAATCATCAGCTAATTGAAACAACAATCCTATTTCTTCTCCCAGATTACTTAAAAAAAACTTTTCTTTTTTTCCTCTATTAGCAACTACTCCTACAGCATATAAACAAAAATTAAATAACTTCCCAGTTTTTTTCTTCTGCATATCAATTATTTGCTTGAATTTTTTATCTTTATTTTCAAATTTCAAGTCTAGCTCTTGGCCTCCTGCTATTCCTGTATGCCCTGAACAATTAGCTAATGAATTTATGATTTCATTTTTTAATTTTGAATTGAGAAAGTATTTTTTATCTGAAATTATTTCAAAAGCTAAAGTCAATAAAGAGCTTCCCGCTAAAACAGCTGAAGCTTCTCCGTACTTAATATGTGTTGCAGGCTTTCCTCTTCTAACAGTATCATTATCCATACATGGCAGATCATCATGAATTAAAGAATAGGAATGAATGCATTCAACTGCCGCACAAATATTAATTAATTTTTTTTCACCTATATTAAATATTTTTCCAGTATTAAATATAATTGTAGATCTAATTTTTTTTCCTCCTGAAATTACTCCATACTTCATTGGATTAATCAATAAAGATTGCTTTTGATTTTTTAAATATTTTATTAAAAATTCATCCACTTTTTTTGCATTTTTAGATAGCTTTTTTTTAATCATTCTTATCTATTCTATTAATTGACGAAATCTCCTTAAATTTTTTTTTAAACAAACTATCAATATGTTTATTTAATAGAATTAAACGCTGATAATCGTTTATAGAGTCACTTAACTCTACTTCTTGGCTTTCTAATTTGAGTAATATTGTATCAATTTCCTTCCTAGCATCTTTTAATGATTTACTTTTTATATCTGCTGGAATATTTTCATTTTTCATCTAATAAATAATTACACTATGAAAAATAGCTATTCAAACATATTTACTTTTACCAAAAAAATACTTAATAAAACCATTCAAGTTTTGAATAAAGGGAGTATAGTTGGCCTACCAACAGAAACTGTGTATGGACTTGCCGGTAATGCCTATTCAAAAGAAGCCGTGGCAAAAATATTTAAATTAAAGGGAAGGCCAAAGTTAAATCCTTTAATAGTGCACTATTATAATATTGAACATGCGAGCAATGATGTAATTTTCAATAATTATTTCAGAAAATTGTATAAAAAACTTTGTCCAGGCCCTATTACATTTATCCTAAATAAAAATAAAAATTCTAAAATTCATCCTTTAGTGTCTGCTAAATTAGAAACTATAGCTATAAGATTTCCAGAACATAAACTGATTAGATCAATTTTAAAAAAAATTACTTATCCTCTAGCTATGCCTAGTGCAAACATCTCTTCCAAGGTAAGTCCTATCTGCGCTCAAGATGTACATGAAGAATTTGGAAGAAAAGTTAAAATTATCATAAACGGTGGTAAATCAAAAATTGGTATAGAATCAACCGTAATTGATTTAACAGGAAAACCAAAAATTTTAAGGCCAGGAATAATTATTTCTTCTAAAATAGAAAAAATTTTAAGATTAAAAATCAAAAAAAATATTTACAACTCAAAAGTGATATCACCTGGAATGATAAAAAAGCATTACTCACCCGGTATACCTGTCTTAATTAATCAAAAAAAATCAGACAAACAAAGTGCTTTCATATATTTAGGCAATAAGTACAAAACTAATAAAAAATATTTTAGTTTAAGTAAAAATTCAAATTTAATTGAAGCAGCATCAAATTTATATAAAACTTTTAGATTAATAAAAAAACTGGGATTTAAAAAAATTCAAATAACTAAAATACCTATGAGAGGTCCAGGTATAGCAATTAACGATAGGATAAAAAGAGCAGCAAATTATTTATGAAATTAGAAGTAAAAAAACTTGTAAAAAAATTTGAGACTACCGAAGCAGTTAAAAATATTAGCTTTGAGATTGGTAAAAATAAAACATTGGGATTACTTGGTCCAAATGGATGTGGAAAAACAACCACGATAGGAATGATATTGGGTTTGATTACGCCAACGACAGGAGAAATTTTTATAGACGGAATTAGTCTAGAGCCAAAAAATAGAATTAAATTATTAAGTTTAATTAACTTTGCATCGCCATATGTTGAATTACCAAAAAAACTCACTGTTAATCAAAATCTTGAGATTTACGCCAGATTATACGGCGTTAAAAAAATTTCCGAAAGAATCGATGAAATGGCTGAAGATTTAAACATAAAAAATTTTTTGAATAAAAAAACTGGTGAACTTTCTTCAGGGCAAAAAAATCGAGTATCTTTAGCAAAATCTTTAATTAATAAACCTAAATTATTATTTCTTGATGAACCGACAGCTAGTTTAGACCCAGATGTAGGAGATTTTATAAGAGAATATTTAGAAAACTATAAAAAAAATAATGAACTTACTATGCTTTTAGCTTCTCATAATATGAAAGAAGTAGAAAGACTTTGTAATAGTATTGTTATGATGAAACAAGGTGAAATAGTCGATAAAGGAACGTGTAATGAACTCGTAAATAAACACGGAAGAGAAAATTTAGAAGAAACCTTTTTAAAAATCGCTAGGAGTGAGAATGAATTGGAATAAAATATACGCTTTAAGTTTAAGACATATTTACTTAATTAAAGGATCTTTTCCTAGGATATTAGATTTAATTTATTGGCCTACTATTCAAATTTTTTTATGGGGTTTTATCTCAAAATTTTTCACTCTAAATTCAACATATTATAATAATACTATAGGCATCATTTTAAGTGCTGCAATTCTTTATGATTTCTTATTTAGGTCTAGTATTAGCTATAATATGATGTTTTTGGAGGAGATTTGGAGTAGGAATTTTACAAACCTTTTTATTGCTCCTATAAAACTTAGTGAGATTATCGCCGCTTTAACATTTACAGCTATTCTTAGAACTTTGATAGGCTTAATACCCGCCTCACTTATTGCAATACCTTTGTTTGGTGTTTCAATTTTCAAAATAGGAATACCTTTGGTATTTTTGCTTATAACACTTTATATTTTTGGTATAACTTTAGGTCTTTTAGTTACTTCTGGATTAATAAGATACGGTCCTTCATTTGAAAATATAGCATGGGCAAGTTTATTTTTCTTAGCTCCTTTGGGCTGTATATATTATCCAATAGATATTTTACCTTCGTGGCTTCAAGTTGTTGCTAACCTTTTACCTTTGGTGCATATATTCGAAGAAATGAGAAGTATTTTGATTGATAATATAATTAATTACTATGATGTTCTTAAAGCCTTTTTAATTTCATTGGTCTATTTTGCAATAGGAATAATCGTATTTTACTATTCCTATGGAGGAGCAAAAAAAAGAGGAACACTGATTAATATGGGAGAATAATGCACAAGCTTATAGATAAAATTAAAAAAAATGAAAGCAATCCCTTTGTTGTTAAAAATTTTTTAAATCAAGATGAGGTAAAATTATTTCAAAAATTATATACTGAACTACCTTTAGAAATAGACAATAAAAGACAAAAAATAATTAAAAAAAAGTGGTCTAAAAATTTTCGGATCGATCTACAAGAAAAATACAATGAAAAACTTACGTCTGCTATTGGAACCTTTAAAATGGATAACCCAAGGACTAAAGAGAATTTGGAAAGCCTTGGATTATTTCAAGAAAGCTATATGCCAGTTACTCTCCACGTAGATACAGGTTTTGATTATGAAAAAATAATTTTTAAACAAACTTTATTACCTTTAACAAATAGTGGAGAAACGATAATTTTTAAAAATAGGTTTTATGGATGTTCTACAACTTTTTCTATCGATCCAAAAGAACTTGCAGCAAAAGGATATAATGAAAGATCGTCGGCGCATTTAAATCTTTATGGAGGAGGGGATTTTGATAAAAAAATACATAAAGAATATTTGAATCATGAGCAAATAGATAATTTAAAAGGACTTGAAGTAGATTTAATCTTTAAATGGAGGTTAGGGGATTTATTGATTTTTGATAGAACATGCTTACACTGTTCTTCTAGCAATATAAAAAATAAAAAATTAGGTTTTACTACTTCGACTAAATTATAATGAAATTAATAGACTGCTTTATGTATTTTGATGAAGATTTAGTCTTAGATATTAGACTTAACACTCTATATAAAGAAGTTGACAAATTCATAATTGCTGAAGCCACAAAAAATCATGCAGGACACGGTAAAAAATTAAATTTTAAAATTGAAAATTTTTCAAAATTTAAAGATAAAATTATTTATTTAGTTGTTGACGATCTGCCAACTAATGTCAAATCTACTAAAAAAAACTGGCATGAAAACCATATAAGAGACCAGTTTCAAAGAAATGCTTTAGAAAGAGGTTATAAAAATTATGATGACGAAGACCTTATAATGATTTCAGATATTGATGAAATTCCTAATCCTGAAAAAATAAAAGAATTTAATAAAAAAAATAAATATGCATGTTTTTTACAAAATAACTATCAATCAAAAATTAACTTGCTAAACATAACTGATAATAATTGGGCAGGGACTAAAATTTGTAAAAAAAAAAACTTACGATCACCGCAATGGCTTAGAAATATGAAAACCAAAAAAAAACCTTTCTGGAAAATTTTTTCAAAGAATATTCAATTAATAAATAATGGGGGATGGCATTTTAGTTTTTTAAAAGATCCTGAATCAATAAGAGATAAAATTTTTTCTTATTCCCATCAAGAATACAATACCGATAAATTTACTGATCTAGGACAAATAGAACAAAGAATTACAAAAGGTGAAGATTTATTTTATAGAGATATTATTTACAAAAGAGTTAATATCGATGAAACTTTTCCAGCTTATATAAATGAAAATAAAGAAAAATTTAAAAAATGGATAGCTTAATTTGGTGCGCCGGATAGGAGTCGAACCCATAACCTCCGGAGCCGAAATCCGGCGCTCTATCCAGTTGAAGCTACCGGCGCATTAATATCTAATTTAGATTAATTTATGGATAAAACAATAGAATTTTCAGTTAATAAAAAAAATAATGGAGAAAGATTGGATGTTTTTTTATCAAAAGAAATAACTTATCTAACTCGCTCTTTTATAAAAAAACTTATAGAAAAAAATAAAGTTAAGTTAAATAATATTTTGATCACCTCTCCATCAACTAAAGTAAAAGTAAATGATAAAATAAGCCTATATATTATTGAAGAAGAGAACGCCCAACTAGTTCCTAAAAAGATAAAATTAGATATTGTTTATGAAGATAAAGATCTTTTAGTCATTAACAAGCCTAAAGGTATGGTTGTGCATCCTGGAGCTGGAAATTATAAGAGCACACTAGTTAATGCACTACTATATAAATATAAAGATGGTCTTTCTAATATTAATGGAAATACAAGGCCGGGAATTGTTCACAGGATAGATAAAGAAACTAGTGGGTTATTAGTTGTTGCAAAAAATAATTTATCTCACTCCAATTTAGGAAAGCAGTTTAGTGAACATACTATTAAAAGAAAATATCAATGTTTAACTTGGGGAATTATTCGTCCATTAAATGGTCGCATTGAAACTTTAATATCTAGAAGTAAAAAAAACAGACAGTTAATGACAGTGAGTGATATTAATGGAAAAAAAGCTATTACAAACTATAAGACAATAAAAGTTTTTAATTTAAAAGATGTCCCAAAAATAAGTTTAATGGAATGTGAGTTGGAGACTGGTAGGACCCACCAAATAAGAGTTCATTTAAAATATAAAGGAACTTCATTGCTAGGTGATAAGCAATATGGAAAAAATAATATTAAATTTAAAAAAATAAATAAAGAATTTTTTAGTCTACTTACAAAGCTTAGTGGTCAAGCTTTGCACGCTCAAACATTAGGATTTATTCACCCAACAAAAAAAAAGTTGGTAACTTTTAAATCTATCTTGCCTCCAGAATTAAAAAAAATAGTAAATTTACTTAACAATCTGGGTGGTTGAAAATTATTAATTAATGTATAATTATTAATTATGAATACAAAAAATCAAATGAGCAATCTCCCAACTCCATCTGTCGGTGGTCTTTCAATATACCTTGCTCAAATAAAAAAATTTCCTATGTTGGATGCAGAGGAAGAATATATGCTCGCAAAAAATTGGCGAGAGAACGGAAATCTAAAATCTGCTCATAAACTTGTTACTAGCCATTTAAGATTGGTAGCTAAAATAGCTATGGGTTATAGAGGATACGGACTACCAGTTAATGAGCTTATATCTGAAGGTAACTTAGGTTTAATGCAAGCAGTTAAAAAGTTTGATCCTGATAGAGGTTTTAGACTTGCCACTTATGCAATGTGGTGGATAAAAGCAGCAATTCAAGAATACGTTTTGCGATCTTGGAGCTTAGTTAAGATGGGAACAACCACAGCTCAGAAAAAATTATTTTTCAATTTAAAAAAACTCAAAAATCAAATAGCACCAGGCCAAGAAGGTGACTTAAAAGATGAACAAGTTGATGAAATTTCAAAAAGACTCGATGTAGAATCTCATGAAATAATTAATATGAATAGAAGAATGATGGGCCATGAAAAATCTTTAAATGATCCTATCAAAAATGGGGAAACGGATGAATGGCAAGATTGGTTAGTTGATGATAGTCTTGATCAAGAATTAGTTATTTCACAAAAACAAGAATATGATGATAAAAAAGAACTGTTAAATAGTGCGATGAAAATTTTAAATGACAGAGAAAAAGAAATAATTACTTCAAGAAGACTTTCAGAGGAACCACAAACATTGGAAGAGTTGAGTAAAAAATATAAAATTAGTAGAGAAAGAATTAGACAAATAGAAACCAAAGCCTTTGAAAAATTACAAAAATCTATGATCAATGCAAGTAAATCAAAAAACTTGCTGGCTGCAAACTAATCATTAAAAGGATCTTCAACCAAAATCGTGTCGTCTCTTTCAGGGCTAGTAGAAATACTAGATATTTTAGCTCCAATAAAATCTTCTAAGGCGTGAATATATTTTTTTGCATTTTCAGGCAGATCTTTTAAATTTCTTATGCCTTGAGTCTTAGTTTTCCATCCTGGAAAAGTTTTATAAATTGGTTTTATATTAAATTGATCCTCTGAAGCTGCAGGTAAATAATCCATTTTTTTTCCATTTAACTCATATGCTACACAAATTTTTATTTCTTCTAATTCATCTAGAACATCTAACTTTGTTAGGGCTATACCATCAATTCCTGAAATCTTAATAGTTTGACGGACAAGAACTCCATCAAACCAACCACATCTTCTTTTTCTAGCCGTTACCGTTCCAAATTCTTTTCCTCTTCGACCTAAATTTTCACCAATCTCATCGTTTAATTCTGTTGGAAAAGGTCCGCTACCTACTCTAGTCGTATAAGCTTTCGTTATTCCCAAGACATAATTAATCGTATCAGGACCAGATCCAGAGCCAGTTGCTGCCATCGCCGGTACTGTATTAGAAGATGTTACATAAGGATAAGTTCCATGATCAACATCCAATAGTATTCCTTGTGCCCCTTCAAATAATATTTTTTTTCTTTCATTTTTAAATTCGTCTAACTTCAGCCATACAGGTTGGACAAATTTTAAAATCTCTGGGGCAATTTTTAATAATCTTTGTTTAAGATCGTCTTTTTCATAGGCTCTCTTGTTTAAACCTTTTCTAATTGCATTGTGATGTAATAAAACGTTCTCTAGCCTGTTGTCTAAATTACTCTCTGATCTTAAATCCATAACTCTAATAGATCGTCTTCCAACTTTATCTTCATAACAAGGCCCTATACCCCTTCTTGTAGTTCCAATTTTACCCTTACCGGCCGCATCTTCTCTTATCTCATCCATTTCTTGGTGAAATGGCAGTATAAGGGAGGCTGACTCAGAAACCATAAAATTTTTAGGAGTAACATCAATACCTTGTTTTTTAATCTCTTCAATTTCAGCAAGAAGCGCCCAAGGGTCAATCACCACTCCATTTCCAAGTATAGAAATTTTACCTTTTCTGACAATTCCTGACGGTAGTAATCTAAGTTTGAATACTTTTTTGTCTATTACTAGAGTATGTCCTGCGTTATGCCCGCCTTGAAAACGAACTACTATGTCAGCTTCACTTGAAAGCCAATCAACTATTTTTCCTTTACCTTCGTCTCCCCATTGCGAACCTACTACTACAACATTTTTCATTATCTAAATTTTTTACTCACAATTATTGAGTTCAAGTGATTTATTGGCCCGTTACCTTTTCCTAAGTTCATATTTGATTTAATTGCTTCATTAACATATTTAATTCCCAGCTCACAGGATTTAATCAAATCTTTTCCACATGATAAATTGGCTGTGATAGCAGATGATAACGTACAACCTGTACCATGCGTATTTTTAGTTCTATATTTTTTACTCTTAAACAGTATAATTTTTTTTTTAGTCAATAAGATATCACTCATTTGATCGGAATTTAAGTGTCCACCCTTGATAAGAACATTCTTTGCTCCAAGTTTAATTAATAACTTACCTGCTGTGACCATATCATTAACTGAATTGATTTTTTTTTGTGTTAACAACTCTGCCTCTGGAATATTAGGCGTAATTAATAAAATCTTTTTTATTAATTTGTTTTTTATATTTTTTATTGCCTCATTATCTATTAATTTAGTTCCTCCTTTTGCAACCATCACTGGGTCAAGAACTATTTTATTTACATTAATTTTTTTTAACGATTTCAAAACTGCTGTTATAACTTTTTTTGAATGAAGCATTCCAATCTTAATTGCATTGGGTCTAATGTCTTTTGAAGTAAATTCTATTTGGCTAGATATATCTTTAGGGTTAATAGCAATAATTGATTTAACCCCAGTAGTATTCTGAACAGTAACTGCAGTTATTGCTGTCATCGCATAACAGCCTAAAGAGGTTACAGTTTTAATATCTGCTTGGATGCCAGCTCCTCCGGAAGAGTCTGATCCTGCAATAATTAAAACTTTAGATTTTGGAAACATGCTAGTGAATTGTCTTTTTAATAATATTTATGCATTTGTTTATTAAAGAATAATTAAATGACTCGCACATAATTCTAATTTTAGGTTCAGTTCCTGATGGTCTTACTAATAGTCTTCCTTTATTTTTTATTAAAGTATTTGCTAATTTAATTGCCTGTTTACACTTAAATGTATCAATAATTTTTTTATTTTTTACTTTAATATTTATTAATTTTTGTGGCACAGAATCATAAACTTTGAAAATTTTACTTGCTGATTTGCCTTTTCTTAAAGCAAATAAAACCTCTAGAGCCACTAAAAGTCCGTCACCGGTTGTTGCAAATTTTCCAAGTATAATGTGACCAGATTGTTCACCGCCTAAATTAAAGTTATTTTTTTTCATAACTTCTTTTACATATCTATCACCAACGTTTGATCTTAAAAAATTAATTTTTTCATCTAAAAAAAAATTTTCTAAACCATAATTTGACATTAAAGTGCCAACTACTCCACCTCTAAGAATTTTTTTTTTCTTCCATCTTTTTGCTATCATTGCAATTATTTGATCGCCATCAATTAGCGTCGATTTTTCATCACACATAATTACTCTATCAGCGTCTCCATCTAATGCTATCCCGAGATCTGCTTTATACTTTTTAACGTATCTTTTAATAACTTTAGGATGGGTTGACCCACATTTATAATTAATATTTAATCCATTTGGACTTATTCCTATTGGAAAAACTTTAGCCCCAAGACTAGCAAGTATTTTAGGTGCAGATTTGTAGCCAGCTCCATTAGCACAATCAATAACAATTTTCATACCTTTCAAGCTAAAATCTTTTGGAAAATTATCTCTTAAAATCTTAACATATTTATCGTTTCCGTCTTCCAGTCTTTTTACTCTACCCAAAGTTTTGGGCTTAGATAGATGGCTTATTGTTTTTGAGTCTATTAAACTTTCAATTTTTTTTTCTATTTTATCAGATAGTTTTAAACCGTCTGGTCCAAATAATTTTAAACCATTGTCATAGTAAGGATTATGTGAGGCTGTGATCATAATACCCATATTAGCTCTCATCTTTTTTGTAAGCATTGCCAATCCGTTGGTGGGTAAAGGGCCTAGAGTAAAAATATTCATACCAGCAGAAGTCAGTCCTGAAACTAATGCAGGCTCTAAAGTATAACCTGATAATCTTGTATCCTTAGCAATTATAGCTATCTGTTTTTTCTTTTTTAAATTTTTAAAATATGTTCCAACAGCAAGACCAAATTTAAAAAATTTTTCACCATTAATATCACCAATGTTTACAGTTCCTCTTATACCATCAGTACCAAAATATTTTTTTTTCATCTATTTAATAATTTTTCAAATACTAAAATTCCTTGTTTTACTTCCTCAACATTATGTACTCTAAAAATTTGAACACCTTGGGAAAGAGAAAATAAAACTGATGACAATGTACCTCCTAGTCTTTCTTCAGTATCAAAATTTTTCGAAATTTGATTAATAAATCTTTTTCTTGATGTTCCGATTAATATAGGAAATCCCAAAGAATGAAATATAGAAATTTTGTTCAAAATCATCAAATTATGTTTCAAATTTTTTCCAAAACCAATTCCTGGGTCTATGATAATCTTGGTCGAATACTTATCTTTTTTTAATTTTTCTATTTCTCTTTCAAAAAAATCATAAATATCAATTAAAACATTGTTGTATTTAGGATTAATTTGCATTGTTTGTGGAGAGCCCTGCATGTGATGAATAATTTTCCATAAATTTTTATTTTTTATAGTGATTGATGATTTCTTATCAAATTTAAAACAAGAAACGTCATTAATAATATCAACACCATATTTTATTGAATTGCTCATCACTAAAGATTTTCTTGTATCTATAGAAAGTAATGATCGAGGAAATTTTTTTTTAAATCCTTTTATTATTATTTTAACTCTTTCCCATTCTACTGTTGGAGAAATAATTTTTGAGCTAGGTCGAGTAGACTCACCGCCTATATCTATAATATTAGCTCCAGATGTTAACATTTGGATTATTTTTTTTAATGATTTTTTTTTTGTATTAAACTTTCCACCGTCAGAAAAGCTGTCTGGTGTCATATTTAAAACACCCATTAAAATATGATCTTTATTTTTTAAAAATTTTCTTCTTGAAGTAATTTTCTTAATATCATGAAAAACTTTAATTCTAGCTAGTTTAGGTAAAGAGTTAGTATTTTTAATATTAATTATTCTAGAAACTATTTTCTTTTTATTCTTTTTAAAAACTTCAATTTGATCAAAAG
>Ga0233444_10002167_pt1 | contig 20960 bp, 19 predicted proteins | sample SI_124_October20_6_FD_182792 | JGI IMG/M metagenome (GOLD analysis project Ga0233444, IMG submission 182792) | Seawater microbial communities from Saanich Inlet, British Columbia, Canada - SI_124_October2016_10_MG | ecosystem: Environmental > Aquatic > Marine > Inlet | place: Canada: British... | reverse complement strand
ACTACAAGAAGAACTTGCAAACGACATTGTACGTGAGATTCAGAAGGCAACTGGTGCAGAACACTTAGGTGTTTATGTACAAGCAACACACGGTTGTGTCGAAAACAGAGGTGTAAAAGCACACAGTAGCCTTACACAAACAACTGTATTGAAAGGCGCATTTAAAGATGACGCAGGTACAAAAAAAGAGTTTATGGACAATATTAAACTGCAACAAGAATTTGCTTGTGGGAAATAGAGTATGAAACTTAGATATTCAGAAGCATTTTATAGTGTACAAGGCGAAGGCAAGTTTGTAGGAGTACCTAGTGTATTCCTACGCACATTCGGTTGTAACTTTCGTTGTATGAATTTTGGTGTTGATACTAAAAAGAATCGTGTAGAGTTACACGCAGAAGGACAGAGATACAATGCAGAAGTTAAAGATTTAATTGATGCAAAAGTACACGAAACAACTGAAAAATTTGAAGACTTGCCTATTATACACACAGGCTGTGATACATACGCAAGTATCTATCCAGAGTTTAAACATTTTAATAAACAAGCAGAAGTTGATGAAGTAGTTGAACATTTGCTATCACTCACACCTAATGGTAAGTGGATACAAGATAATGGACAAGATGTTCATTTGATACTAACGGGAGGCGAACCATTGTTGGCGTGGCAACGATTGTACGTAGAATTATTTGAACATCCACGTATGAGAGACTTAAAAAATGTTACATTTGAAACAAACACTACACAACCTTTACACAACGAGCTCTACGATTATCTCAACAATAGCGACAGACTTACGATCACTTGGAGTTGTTCCCCAAAACTTAGTGTTAGCGGAGAACCTTGGGAGACTGCTATTAAGCCTGACATTGCTCGTGAGTATACTAGGGTTTCTGATAGTGAACTTTATCTCAAGTTTGTTGTCGCTACTCAAGATGACTTTGAAGAAGTTGAAAGAGCTGTGGACGCTTACAGAAGTGCCGGGGTACAGTGTCCGGTATATCTTATGCCGTTGGGCGGACGCAGTGAAGAATACGCCCTCAACGTTAAAGACGTTGCTGAAGCGTGTATGGAAAAAGGATGGCGATTCACGCCAAGACTCCACATTTCCTTATTCGGAAATGCCTGGGGTACTTGATCCGCATATGAATTATAAAAACGAACAACACGAACGAGCTATGAAAGCACCTATTAATGATGGTGGTAATTTAGAGAAACGTGTAAGGGAGGCAGGACTATGAAACAATTTATAAAAAAACTAACAGGACTTGATAAACTTGAGAAAGAAAAAGAAGCCCTACAAAAAGAACGAAAAAGAGTTAGTAAACTAACTCCGGAAGAAGAACGTCGAGAAGCACTTGACAAAGAGAAAGCACAAGCAACTAAAGACAACAAACCTTGGGTTGCTGTATTAGACACTCAAGTAAATGCAGATAATATTAAAAATGGGTTTTTTGAACTTGATTGGAATAACGAGTTTATTGAACAATTACTTGATGCAGGATATAAAGGCGAATCCAACGAAGAAATTGTTGATCAGTGGTTTAAAACTATTGTTACACAAATGCTTCAAGAAGACGGACAAGATGCCGATCGAGGTATGGGATATGTTAATGTTGTACCCATCGATAAAGGAAAGAGTGAAGTATCTTAATACTTGACAACAGCCAGATCTGGTGTTATAATAGTATTATAATTAACACAAAGGCAAAACTATGATAGAATTATTAGGCATTACACTACTTGTTGCATTCATACAGAATGGCGACTTGTTCACATTATGTATATCGGGGTGTTCATAATATGACAACTTATGTATTAGTAGATACACTTAATACTTTCTTTCGTGCAAGGCACGTAGTACGTGGCGACATTGACACTAAGGTTGGTATGGCATTACATATTACACTTAATAGTGTTAAGAAGGCTTGGCAAGACTTTGATGCAGACCACGTTGTATTTTGTTTAGAAGGACGTAGTTGGCGTAAGGACTTTTACGAACCATACAAACGTAATCGTAAAGAAACACGCAATGCAATGACTCCTGTACAAGCAGAAGAAGATAAAGTATTCTTTGAAATATTTGACGAGTTTAAAAACTTTATTGATACAAAAACTAATTGTACTGTTATACAAAATTCTGTGTTAGAAGCAGACGATCTTATTGCAGGTTGGGTACAATCACATCCTAATGATAATCACGTTATTATTAGTACTGACGGTGACTTTGCACAACTTATTGCTCCTAACTGTAAACAGTACAATGGTGTTAGTAACACTACAATTACACACGAAGGCTACTTTACAGACAAAGGCGATGCTGTTATTGACAAGAAAACAAAAGAGGCTAAGCCTGCACCGCATCCTGACTTTATGTTGTTTGAAAAGTGTATGCGTGGTGACACTAGTGATAATGTATTCAGTGCATATCCCGGTGTACGTAAGAAAGGCACTAAGAACAAAGTTGGCCTTATTGAAGCATATGAAGATAAAGGTACAAAAGGTTACAACTGGAACAATATGATGTTACAGCGTTGGACTGATCACGAAGGCGACGAGCATCGTGTACTAGATGATTATACACGTAATGTTACACTATGTGATTTGACTGCGCAACCTGATGACATTAGAGAAATAATTAATAATACTATTGCAGAAGTAGAACCTAAAGAAATATCACAAGTTGGTATGAGACTTATGAAGTTCTGTGCTAAATGGGATATGCAACGTATTGCAGATCAGGCGGCTACTTTTGCAGAACCATTACAAGCGAGGTATCCTAAATGAGTATAAAAACAAAAACTATCCTTAAAGATAAATTTTGGATTTTAGAAGATGACGGTGTACGAATTGGTACAATATCATTAGCAGACGAAAATCGTTTTATGTTTAGTGGAGTTGAAGGTACAACATATTTTGATAGTAAAAAAGCGTTAAAAAATACGTTTGGTGATAACGTATTAATTAACGATATTACTTTACAAAATGAAAGGGCTGTTAAGGCTGATAAAGATGTACACGGATTTCCAACAAGCACAGTTCCTTACAATACAATGTTAGATGTAAAACGTAAGTTACCATTATTTACAAAAAGTTCTAAAAGTAAAAGTTTATATTGTGCAGGTTATTACATTATTCACTTTGATAAAGGATGGGTTAAAAGTTTCTGTCCTAAACTAATTACTGTAGAACGTTATGATACAGAAGGTCCATTTAAAAATGATTTAGAAATGCGTACAGCATTGAGTAAAGCAAATGCAAAATGAACCTTTAAACACCTCTAGCATACAGCAATTTATTATGCAAGTTAAAAACGCTGATGCTAGTAATGCTAGAGAAGTAAAACTTACATTGCCGCAAGCTAAGAACTTAGCATACACACTAGGCATTGTAATGGCACGTCTTGAAGGAGACCTTGAAAGATACGTAAAGGACAACAGTGGTGGCGGCGATATTGAAGTACGTCTCGACGGCGGAAGCAACTGGAAGTAAACTACGTAGATAACTCAAAAAAGAGATAAATATATGCGTATATAATTTAAGGAGTATACGCATATGAGCAGGCCTAAACCCACTGTATTACTAGAATACATAGATAAAAAAACTTATAGAGCAGAACAAGTATTAGATGCTACTGCTATTTGGGCTGTATTTTATAATGGCAAACCATTTAATTTAAAAAGCAGTAACTCTATTACAAATTATCCTGGACCAAAATATAAGAAAGTTTCTTTTTCAAATCCTGGTCACGCACACAATCTAGCAAAAAAATTAAACGAAATGTTCAATACTGATGAGTTTAAAGTATATATGATGTCTAGTGGTGAAGTAGTAACTGAAGAATGAACTGGAAAGAAACATATACAAAAATCTTTCTTAATCAATTAGGTAAAACTTCAAATGATATTACAGTAAAAGAATATTTGCCCTTGTGGTGGAAGAACACTAGAGACAAGGGAGGACTTAGATTAACCGATACTGGATTTGACATCTTAACCGAAATTGAGTTAGCTTCGTACGAAGTACCGTATCCTAAAGATATGCCAATAACTACTCAAGTTATTATCTTTTTAGACAAATTTATCGACTGTCCTTACTACATTACCAACAGAGCAATACACGTAACAAGCGAAAAGAAAGCAATGGAATTACACTTGTTTAGCGGAGATTTGCGCAAATATGGACTAGCAAAAGCATTAAAAAGACAAAATAATTAAAAAAACACTTGACATTCAACTCATTTGAGCATATACTATATACATAGTAAGAAATTACTTAGCACTGATTATGACAATTGAGGAATACGAAATGGAAAATGTAGCACTACGCACAGTAAGCCCTAACAAGGCAAAAACATCAATTAAACACGCAATGAAAAAGAAGCGTCCAATCTTTCTTTGGGGACCTCCAGGTATTGGTAAATCTGAAGTAGTTGAACAAATTACTAATAGTTTGCCTAACTCACACTTAATTGATATTCGATTATCACTTTGGGAACCTACAGATATTAAAGGTATTCCATATTTTGACAGCAACTCCGGTACTATGGTATGGGGTGCTCCAGGTGAACTTCCTTCAGAAGAGTTTGCAAAACAATTTGATCATATTGTACTGTTCTTAGATGAAATGAATTCGGCAGCACCGGCAGTACAAGCGGCAGCATATCAATTAATTCTTAATCGTAAAGTTGGAACATATAAACTGCCAGACAATGTATCAATTGTTGCCGCAGGTAACCGTGACGCAGATAAAGGCGTTACATACAGAATGCCGGCACCATTAGCTAATCGTTTTATTCACTTAGAATTAGCAGTTAGTTTCAATGACTGGTTTGACTGGGCTGTAGAAAACAAAATACACAATGATGTAGTAGGATTTTTACAGTTTAGTAAGAAAGATTTATACGACTTTGATCCAAAGTCACCAAGCCGTTCATTTGCAACGCCTCGAACTTGGTCGTTTGTAAGTGAATTAATTGAAGATGATCTTGACAATGAGACTACAACTGATCTTGTATCAGGAGCAGTCGGTGAAGGTCTTGCTGTAAAGTTTATGGCACACCGTAAAGTAGCGGCATCAATGCCTAACCCAAGTGACATTTTGTCAGGTAAGGTTAAAGAGTTGAAACAGACAGAAATCAGTGCAATGTATTCCTTGACTATTTCACTCTGCTACGAACTAAAAGAAGCGTCAGATGCAAACGATAAGAAGTTTGATGCAAAAGTTAATAACTTTTTGCGCTTCGCAATGGATAACTTTGAAACTGAGTTAGTTGTTATGGGTGTTAAAGTAGCACTCACTCAGTATGCATTGCCCATTGATCCAGACGAAGTAGAATGCTTTGATGAATTCCACGAACGTTTTGGCAAGTACATTAAGGCTGCACAACAGTCTTAATGGGTGTGTTGGGTTTGGGCGATCCCGTAAAAAATCGCCCATTTTTCTTGACATTATTAGTAAATAGTAGTATAATATATGTATAGAATAACAAAGTGAGAGGCAAATTATGTTAGACTTTACACCAGAATATGTTGCAATGGCAGCTAAAGATACTGCAAGTAAACTAAAAAATTGGCAACCTGATCCTAATATCACTCCCGAACAACTAGAAGAAATGCGTGTAGAAGTATATGACCGTATTATTGTTGCTCGAGTAGGTTTGCTGTTGCGTCACCCATTTTTTGGCAATATGGCTACACGTTTACGTATTTTAGCCGCAGATGATTGGTTACCTACTGCCGCTGTAGACGGGCGCAACCTTTATTACAATACTCAATTCTTTAACGCAATGACTAACAAAGAAATTGAGTTCGTTGTTGCACACGAAATTTTGCACTGTGTATTTGATCACTTAGAACGTAGAGAAGATCGTAATCCTATGATCTATAATATTGCGGCAGATTACAAAGTAAACAATTTGCTTGTAAGAGATCGTATTGGTGTTACTCCAAGTATTGTCGACTGTTACCAAGACTTTAAATACGAAGAATGGACTTCGGAAGAAATTTATGACGAACTGTTCGAACAAGCAAAACAAAATGGTGAAGAATTTCTACAACAACTAGGCGAAATGTTAGATGAACATTTGGACGGACAAGGTGATGAAGACGGAACCGGTGACGCCGGTGAAGGCAAAGATGCAAACGGAAATGGCGTTAGTAAAAAGAAACCTACGTATTCTAAAGAACAAATAAAACAAATTAAGGACGAGATCAAAGAAGGTATGATGCAGGCAGCACAGGCAGCTGGTGCAGGCAATACCCCAGGCGAAATACAACGTATGATTAAAGAGCTCACAGAGCCTAAAATGAACTGGCGTGAGATCTTACAACAACAAATACAATCTACCATACGTAATGATTTTACATTTCAACGTCCTAACCGCAAAAGTTGGCATACTGGTGCTATACTTCCAGGTATGGACTTTGACGAAACTATTGACATATGTGTTGCTGTTGATATGTCAGGTTCAATTGGTAATGTACAAGCACAAGACTTTTTAAGTGAAATACAAGGTATTATGGATCAATACAAAGATTATAATATTAAAGTATGGTGTTTTGACACTAAGGTTTATAACGAACAAGACTTTAGTGCAAACGGTGGTGAAGATCTTAGAGATTATCAAGTAGTTGGTGGTGGTGGAACTGATTTTGATGCCAACTGGATTTATATGAAAGACCAAGATATACAACCTAAGAAATTTATTATGTTTACAGACGGATATCCTTGGGATAGTTGGGGTGATGAATCATACTGTGATACTGTATTTTTAATTCATTCACACCACGATAAAAATACACAAGCACCGTTTGGAACTACTGTACATTACGAGGATGCAATTGGCGCTTAAACTAAAAGAACCTAATGCATTAAACTTCTTTAATATTAGAAGGAGTAAGGTATGTGTTCCTCATTATGAACATATAACCATTCCTTACACCTATAACATTGAAGAATCGTTAAATAAGTGGGTAAAACATAATTTAAAAGGCAGATATTTTGTGGTAAAAACACTTAATATCAACAGTACTAATAGTCAAATTGAAAATGCTATTAGGATAGGTTTTGAAGAAGGAAAAGAATTAGCATATTTTATGCTTGCTTGTCCACTTTTAAAATACAAATAATTAACTACGCATATATACTTTACAAGGAGAAAAAATATGGCTGAAGAAAACAAACCTGATACAGTAGCGCCAGAAGTAGCACCGGCTCAAGAAGCGGCTGCGGCAGCTGAACTTACTGTTCAAGATCTTACTGCTATCAAGCAGATCATCGATGTTGCTAGTTCTCGCGGAGCATTTCGTGCAAACGAAATGTCTGTAGTAGGACAAACATACAATAAACTAGAATCATTCTTAGGTGCAGTACAAGCACAACAAGAACCTAAGGAAGAACCTAAAGGGGAATAACTATGGCATTAAAACACATAGGAAAAGACGCTAAGACCAATCGAAAGGTTGTAGTAGCATATAGAATAGTTCCAGGTGAGCCTGAACACTGTCTTATTATAAAAAGCGAAAGCCTTGATGCAGCATCACACGATGCATTAATGGCAGCTGTTGAATCAAATGCTGGTCAGAATGCATACGAATTTGCCGAAGCAATGTTTAGAAATACATTACCGGACGGATTAAATATGTTGCAAGGAATGCAAAAGTACGGTAAAATGGTTAAAGTTCCAACAAATAGTATTATAATGACACCTGATACAAAAACGTCAATTAATCTTGCTGAACTTAACAAAGTTATTGCTGAACAAAAAGGTGTTACAATTGCAGAACTTGCTCTTAAAGATGCTAGTGGTAACACTGTACAACCTGTAGACTCAGGTCCTGCAGTAGATCCCGTGGCAGCTTACAGTTCGGAAGCTATTACGTCAACAGAAGGTGTTCTAACTGATGAAGACCTAGCGGCACAATATCGTTCACAAGCTGATGCTTTATTTAAAGAAGCAAAGGCACTAAGAGAACAAGCAGAAGAATTAGTCCCTACAAAGAAGAAGACTAAATCTAGTGCAAAAGAAACGGCCTAACAAACTCCCAAACTCGGTTATCAGTCAATGGCCGGAGGTACTCAATGACGTCGACATAGATGTTGTACCACTTGAGTACCTCCGTTCTATCCGTGTTGAGTTTACTGACGGTAAACTATGGGAAATTGATATTGACACTAAAAAGAATCCTGCAAAAGAATTAGAAAAATCTCTTGAAGATTTATTCGAACAATACAAAGATCATATAAAAAACATTGACTTTAGGTTAGACACACATAAAGTCAAGCAAGATATTACCAAACGAACAAAAAAATTCCTAAAGCTAAGAAGATAGCAAACAGTTCAATCGGATAAATACTAATAACAAATAAATATGTTATCAGGAGTTAACTAGAATGGCATTACAAATCAGACGTGGTACAGATGCTGAACGTACAGCAGGTGGCGGTGTAATATTCGCAGAAGGCGAACTAATATACGTTACAACGACCGATGCACTATATGTGGGAGACGGTTCTACAGCAGGCGGCGTGAAACTAACAGACAATGCAGGAGCAGTGCTTGGTAGTTACATCACCGCAGACACAATAAATTCAAAATTAGATCTACAACAAAATTTAGACTTAAACGGCAACAACGTTATTGGCACAGGTGATATTAATATTACCGGAAACATTAATGCAACCGGAAACATTGTTGCAGGTGGTAATATTGAGATTGGTGATGCAGGCACTGATACACTTACAATTAGTGCAAAAGTCGACAGTGGAATAACTCCTGAAACTGACACTGCTTACGACTTAGGTACTGCTTCTTTAAGATGGCGTAACCTTTATGCAAACGGTGCTACAATAGATGGACAGGTAGATGCTGTTGCTATTAATGCAGACGTAGTTGCTGATGACTCATCTGTGATGGTAAATGTTAGTAATAATATATTTACAGGAGCATTTTCAGGTAACGTAACAGGTAATGTTTTAGGTGATCTAACTGGCGATAGTGCAGGTACACATACAGGCGATACCGCAGGTACACACACTGGTGCAGTAGTTGGCAATGTTACAGGTGACACCGCAGGTACACACACTGGTGCAGTAGTTGGCAATGTTACAGGTGATATAGTTGGTAATGTAACTGGGCAAGTTAAAGGTTCAGGTGGCAGTGCAGTACTAGCACCAAACCAAGGCCCGGCAGATGCAGTTATTAGTGTATTTGATATAAACGCAACAGGTACAATTACAGGCGGGTTAACTGGTGATGTTTTAGGTAACTTAACAGGTAATGCAGCAGGTGATCATACTGGTACGTTTGCAGGTGTTATTACAGCAACAGGTACACTAGACGGTGATGTAACAGGTAGCATATTTGCAGACAATAGTACACTATTAGTAGATGCTGTTGCAGGTAACATTCCAGCTTCAGTAGTTAGCGGTACATTTACAGGTAATGTAACCGGTGACACAGCAGGTGTGCATACAGGAAATATTTTTACTACATTAATTGATAGTGCAGATTCAAGTACTATTTCTTTCACTCCAGATGTACAATTTAATGCAAGTGTTAGTATTGATCAAACAATACAAATAGGACCTAGTGGTACTTCTACTATTATTACTCCTACTTCAATTACAAACTATGATAGCAGTAATCTAAACGGAGCGGTATATACAAACATACTTGGATCTGATATTAATGATCCTAATGCGTTTCCATTACAAATAACTACAGCGTTTGAAACAAAAGGCGGCGCTGGTTCGTTCTATAACGGCATACAGGTTATTGGCGACGGTGCAACGGCTGCACTTCAATTCTTTGCTAGAACAACACTAAACGATACAAGCGCACTTAAATTTACTGAGTACTCTGGTGTTGTTGGCGATGACACACAAGAAGAAGATGGTGCAAACTATACTGACGTAACTACAATATCTAACTCAGTAGCAGACTTTGGTACTGCTGTTAAGTTTGCTAGTATGACAACCGGTGTTCGAAATGCACTAACACCAGCGGCTGGTATGGTTGTGTTTAATACTACAGAGACAAAATTACAAGTATACACAGGTTCAGCCTGGGCAGACTTACACTAATAATTAAATAAATTTTAGTCACAAAAAAAGGAGCAATAACGCTCCTTTTTTATTATCTACTGTATCTTATACTTTAAGAACACATTCAACTAGTTTTTCTTCTTCTGCACTATTAGTTTCTAATGCAATGCCAACTATACTTCCACCATTAACTGCTGTGCTTGCACAACCATTATCGTGTACATATACTGCTTGACCTTTGCGTACTGCTCCTGTAATACGTACCGGAACACGACCTTTGAGCGCAATGTATTGACCTTCAGCTTTACTATTCATTTTAAATGCAGGATCTGTCGAAACAACACCTATTGCTATACTGCCTAAACTGCTCGCTTCTACTTCAGCATCTTCGTTACTACCTACACATACAACTGTTCCAGATGTAAGCTCTTCTACTGTTGAGTATTTTTCTGCCAAGTCAGCAAATTCAGCGGATGTAGCAGTACCAATAAACTCCATTCCGTCTTCTAGATCAATACCTGAAGCTGTAACTGCTCCGATTGTTATGCCAGCGTGTGTAAATGTTATATCTGCATTATTTGCAACTGATACGCTACTAGTACCATTAGTTATTGAAGATGTACTTACACCCCCTACTCCATTTGCAATAGCAGTGTCAACTTCAATTTGTGTATATACTTCTGATTTAGCATAAACATCTAAATTAGTTCTTGCTATGGCTGCTGTAATGCCGCCTGTACCACCATTTGCAATTGCTAGTGTACCCGATGCACCTGACAAACTAAGTGTGGATGCACTAAACGAACCGCTAACAGTTAAATTATTAAACCAACCATTATTTGCGGTGGCTGCTTCGTTAACATTTCCTACAAGTTTAGTACTTGCTGTAATTGTTGAACCGTCTACTGTACCTGCTGAAATATTACCTGCGGCAAATGCACCGGTTGCATCTCGTGCAACAAGAGTGTTACCACTATTTGCAGTGCCAGCGTCTAAGCCTATTTGTACACTACTTGATTCTCCGCCTGCGCCATCTTGGGTGCCGTCAACAAAAATGTTTATGTAATCACTTTGATTAGCTTTTGTTGCTATACTTTGTACATAGTTGCCTGTTGTATCAGTTCCAAGTGCAATACTGTTGCTACCTGAAGTTACAGTTAATATAACACCAGTTGATCCATCAAATGATGCACTACCGCTTACATCGCCGTCTAAAGTTAATGTTATTGGTGCTGCCCATTTATCAGCTGTAGATGCATTTCCGTTCATAGCGCCAATAAATTCATTTGCGTGTAAACTACCGTTTTCATCTCTAATTGCAACACTATCTGGAACATCAGATATTCCGTTTGCTACACTAGCTGATCTGTACTCATATTGATTTACTCCAGTTGAAACTTGAACTGTGGCAGCTCTAGTAGCAACTCCATTAAATTGGTTAGCAAATAAGTTTCCGCTACTGTCTCTTAGTGCTAATTTGTCTGCTGTGCTTGCTGTAGTAGCGTTTACATAGGTGCTAGTACCGTCTACTTGTACACTATCAGCTTTAGTAACTCGCGCTGTAACAGCGTCTGCTGCGTTTGTACTGTTGTATAATGCTGTTCCACGGAAGCTAGTACCAAATATATCGCCTACGCTGTCACGTGTTACAATAGTATCTACAGTGTTTGCTTTATCAGCATTTTTATAAGTTCCGTTACTTAATAATTGATCAGCTTTGTCTGCTATACCTTTAAAGTTTACAGAGTGTACTTCATTCCATCTTTTAGTACTGCTACCTAAATTAAATATACCACTTGAGGCATCTGCACTAGGAAGTATTCCTGTAGCTGTAATCTGTGCTGGAGTAAGTGTACTTCCGCCGCTGTCTTTTACTTTTAAATTTATAGCTGCGCCATTAATAGTTGATTCAATAACTGGCTCATTTGAGCTAACTTTTAATAAAAATTCGTCGTTTGGTCCAATTAATAAACCATCATTATCAGCAATATCAACTTGTGTAATAAACGTTGGATTTGATCGTTGTACAAATTCTGCTGCTAGTGTTCCGCCTAATTGTAATGCATTTGATGCACTACCGTGAAATCCATAATTTCCAGTTGTTACGCCATTGTTTGCATTTTCAGTATTAACTAAGGTAATACCCTTTTTAATTCTATCAAATCCACTAATAGCATTACTGTCATCTAAGTCAAACTCGTCGTTACTCATAGTAAAGACTACAACATCATTAATAAAGCCTTTTAAGATTTTGTGTTGATATGGTGTTGGGTCTGCTTGTCCTGCAAATAAACTATCGTAAACTGTAGCATCTTCAATTATAGTTTTTATACTTTGGTCACCTGATGGACCAACTAATACAAACGGATCACCTGCTAACGCACCATTATGTGCATACAACTGATTTGTAACATCGTCCCACCATAAGTCGCCTTTATTAACATTTGCTGCTGTAATTGCTGCGCCTGACGGTTTAGCTCCAATATGAACGTTTCCAAGGGGAACAAAAACGCTTTCATTGTTGCCGTCGTATGCTTTTAATTTTTGATCGCCAGTATCAAACCATAATTGACCTGCAATTGGCCTTGGTGGTTGATTTGCTCCTGCAAAATTTTCTAAAAGATATACAAAATTTTCATTTTGTATTTCGCCATAACCAGCATAGTTTTTACCTATTAATTTTAAGTCTGTGGTATTATCAATTGTACCATCTTCAACTACTGCAAGCTCATTATTGCGAGTATTAAATATTGTGTAAGCCATTAGTTAACTTCCCCTATTACGATATAGTATTTATCGCATTTGCCTCAGTTTGGTTACGGTGTCCACCCTACTGGTGGAATACTATCACCCGGTGATTCTCCGTAAGGTCCAATTGCAGAAGATTGCCAAACGTTTGTTCCGGCAACATCTACAACTTTATAAAATCGTTTTACTCTAGTCGATGCTGGAGTTCCAGCACCATCGTCTGCTTTAATAGTAACAGTACCGTCTACTGAGCTAATAAAACCAATAGAGTCTATTATCTGTTGGTTGTTACTACCATTAGAAGTTGGTACAGCACCATACGGATCAACAGTATTAATATCACTAAAATCAACACCAATACTTGATACCTGTATTGCATCTTGTACGTTAATTCCTGATACTTGCCCTCTCAATGCTGTTGTAAGAACTCTTGCAAACGTATTTTCTCGTAGTTCGTACGGTGGATGTAAAAATGTAATTGTGTCAATAATTTGTTCTTCAAGTGTTGAAAAGCCAGGCTGCGGCATATCAGTTACATCTAACTGTAATGCAATAGTTTTACTTTCCATACGTGTATCGACATAGTCTTTGTTAGCAACGTCAGCTGTATTACCAGTGTAATATTGAGTAGTTGCTGCACCAGTAAGCATAACATTACTTGAACTATTTTTAAATGTAATAGTGCCAGCACTATCAATTGTAAGAGGTGCCGATGTTGCAATAGTTGGTGTTCCGCTAAGTTCATCAAGTAGCATACTACTATGAATTCTTAAACGATCCATAATACCTATATCTCTTAATCCGGATGCTTCTTCAATTGCAGCACCTAGCTCGTGAAAAGTATTGCCACTATTCTCTCGAATCATTGTAATGTCATTAATTTTAAATGCTTTACCGTCGACAAGATTTATATTATCGCTAAATTCCCAGTTAGTTCCGTTAACCGTATCGTTAATCCACTTAACGTGTTTATCGTATAAATTTGTAGTGGACGCAGGACCTTTAACAATTATACCAGCACCGTCTGCTGTTGCATCAGTTCGTTGTGCAACACTGCCAATATTAACTTCAGTTGCTCCGTCTGCTTGATATAATACTCCGGCACTTGCCGCTGTTACTGTATTTGTACTAGCTGTAAAATTACCGTCTCTTGGTTCCATTACAATCTGTGTTCTATCTGTAGAAATACTCTTAAAAAATCCACTTGCATTTGTTGTAGATTGTGTAATAATCTCATTAACAGACAATTGCGATGCAATATTTGAAGCTACAGCAACATCTAATGTAACTGTGGTGTCGCCTGCTCCCAGTTCAATATTATAATCATCAACAGTAAGAGTACTTGTTTCAATTGTAATACTACTACCTTGAACTGTTAAGTCACCTCTAATGATTGTATCACCGTTAACTTCTAAATTTGCTGTTGGTAAATCACCTGCACCTAAGTTAATACCAAATCCTCTATTTGCTGGATTTATTACTATGCCGTCATAGTCTGTATCTCCTAACAGTCTATATCTAAATGTATCATTAATGGCATTGTTTTGTATTACTGTGCCTTCAGCAGTAACAAACATTCTAGTTTGTCCACTGTTACCAATAGTTAAACCTGACTGATTTTGAATAAACAACGATCCTGTTGTTGTTCCATTAGATCCTGATGGTAAAAATTGACCAGCTGTTTTTCTAATTCTTAGTCCTGTGTCAGGATCTAATTGGTCAGTAATTAATGAATCAGCAGCGTCAGCAACACCATAAATTCTAAAATTATCTTCATCAACAAAACTAATACCTTTTCTAATACCAGTTGTTATTCCTAATTTTGATTGTTCTTCTAATGTAGGAGTATATACATCATTACTTACAAATGCTACTAGTACTCCGCCTACATACATTTTTAATAGAGTATGATCAACTGCTGATCTATCTCTAACTGTGTCAACTTCCCAGCCACTTAGTCCTTGTGCATTTTCCCATACAGGTCCTACTAATACTAAATCTGTTCCGTCAAAAAAGTATAACTTATTTGTCGAATTATTAATCCAAATATCACCAGCAACCATTTGAGGTTGTGTGTTTTGTACTATAGGACCATTTGATTTGAATGCAGAGCCATCATACACTTTTAGTCGTGCTTCTGACGAATCGTACCAAATTTGTCCTGTAATCGGTGTAGACGGAGCGCCAGTACTAGCAAAATTTTCAAGCAATTTTATTAAGTTTTCATTAAATGCTTCGCCAAAGCCAACATAATTTCTACCTATAAGTGTTAAATCGCAGGAAGTAGTGTCTATTTGTCCGTCTACTAATTCTGTTAGTAGTGTTCCGTTTGTTTTATTAAGTTTGTAAGCCATTAATTGTCTTCTCCTGCATAAATTAGATAGTTTAGTGTTACAAACGGATTTAATATATCAAATGGTTGACCAACTGTACTCTGTGAAAGTATTCCGCCTGTACCTGCATATAATGCACCAGTACTAGTACCAATTAAATCAGCATCTTGTACTGTATGATCTGCTGATAAATTTTGTACTGCGGCTGTCGGGCTAATTGCATAAAATTGCGAACCTGCTGCTTCTGCACCTGCTCTATCGTTTACCATATCGTGTTCGTGTTCTGGTAAGTTAGTTATTCCAAGTGTTACTCTTTCTAAACCACTCTTACCACCGTGTTGATCAGCAGCGTCACTATCTACAACATTTGCTGATCCTCTGCTACCCATACTGTCATTGCCTAGTGGAAATCTTCCACGCATATCTGGAACAGCAAAATATTGATCTGCTACTCCTTGTTCTGTATCAACATCGCCTTTTGGTTTAAAACTATATCCAACTCTACTAAACAATGAACCAAAAGAACTAATTAAATAGTTTGATCCGTCACATATTAACCATCCTGCAGGCAATGGAATATTAACATCGTCAGTTATTCCTGCATAAGGCATAATTGACCCAACTGGAACAATTGCTTTAATGCCTCCTAGTATTCTATCTCTAGGCATTTGAAACAATCCAGCAGGTTTGCTTATTAAAAATAAATCTGTTGCTTCTGATGCAACTGGTTGAGCTGCATCTCCAACTCCTGTATTTGCTGGTGCTGTATTAATAAATGCACTATCAATTACAGTATTAAATGTAACTGTACCTTGCTGACCGTCAAAACTAATATTATTTGCTGAAACATCTCCAGTCATTTGGAATACAGTTGGTGATGACAGTCTATCTGATTGTCCAGATCTACCTGATACTGATCCTTGTACGTCTCCTCGTAAACTTCCTACAAATTCTGTAGAGTATACTGCACTAAAAACTTTATCTGGCTGTCCAATAGTTCTTAAATTATTTAAATCCGGTAAAATTGCTGCTGATACTGGATTAACTGATCCAGTATCTGGATTAATAAGATTTGGTTTACCTATAACTAGGGGTCCGTCTATATCAGCAATGCCGCCAACGCTTAAATTTTTAGCAATACCAGCGCCGCCACTTGTTATAATGCTTCCGCTACTAACACCACTACTATCTGTTAAGCTAGTAACACGTATTTGTTCATCTGTTTGTATTGTTCCGTCAACATCTAATGCATACTGCGGGCTTGGATTGTTAATACCAACCTTTTCAGTACTATCAACAGTTATTACTGTCTTTGTAGTGCCAGCATTATTCATTCTTATTTGTAAATTAGAGCCGCTTATATCGTGCTGTAGTACACCTGCAAACCCATCTACATATAGTTTAAGCTCGTTTGTAAGACCAATATTAACACCTGATGCGTTTTTAACTTTAATAGGCCAATTAGTAGTGTTTTCTGCGTCTTTGCGCATAACATTGCTTGCTGTAATCAACACATCATTTGCTGCAGATAGTCCTGGAACAACTAAATTTAACGATTTTTCTGAAATACCGTTGAACTGCGGCGTTCCGTCACCTGCTATATTGTTTGCTGATAAATTAACCCCAGGTCTAACTCCATTTGGAAATCCTTCTATTGAAGATTTTGGTGTAAACGCTTCACTTGCAATTACGCCAAGTATTTCACCTTTTACTTCAATATATACAACATCGTATTCGTTATTGTCAATAGCAACAACTTTTCCTGGTCGTGTACCAGTTGCTAAGCCTTGTGCAAATTCTGGACCTACTAGCACCCATCCTGAGCCTGCAAACAAGTAAAGTTGTGAGTTGTCTGTATCTACCCAAAGATCTCCAATAATACTATTTTGTGCTTCTGGTGGAAGATTTGATTTTTTTAATCCTCCTGCTGCTACCCAAGTTGTACCATCCCATAATTTAAGTTGATCAACTCCTGGGCTATTGTCGTACCACAGCTGACCTTCTACTGGATTAAGCGGTTGCGTTGAATTAGCAAAATTTTCTAATAGTTTTAAAAAATTGCCAGCAATACTAGCACCGTAAGCAGTTGTATTTCTGCCTGGTAAATCTAAGGAAGTATCTTGGTTAATTGTATTGTCTTCAATAACAATACTACCCTTGTTTACAAAATCTGAATATCTAATCTCGTATGCCATCTATTACACCTCGTTAAAACCGGTTAAACTTTGCACTCTTACAGTGTAATCAATCTGGATAAGTCTATTAAGACTCTTTTGCACAGGGTGGAAAATAACGTGTGTTAGTAACCTACCATCTGCGCCACTAGCGCCTGCACTTATTAAGCCTAATTCGTCAAACACATATAAATTTTCTGTATTTGTTGTAGTATCAAAAGCATCTTGTCCACTAGGTTCGCCATAATCTAGCAAACAACTAACAAGTATGTCTGTATAGTTAGTACCACTTACGTGTCTAGTTTCAATTTTGTTTCTTACAGGATCTGTATTATTACTTGCCTGATCGTCCACTACTTTAGCAAAAGTTTGATTATACAGACTTGCATTTGTACCAGTTGAGTTTGGAGTTAAGTAAGTAATAATGCCAGTTGGATCTACTGCCGTTCCGCCGTTACCAAATGCCATTTTATATATGGGTCCTTGTCCTGCGTTCGCCAATGATTCGGCAAGTGCTATACTCATATTCTCATAATGAATAGCATTTCGTTTGTCTATTAAAACTTCGCCACTTTCAGGATCAGTAATCTTGATGTGTCCTTGTAGTAGTACGCCGTTTAAGTCTTTAAATGTATCTGTCATTTTATCTTCCTGCTAGTGTATTTATTTAGGTAAGTCAGTTGTTGCTCCGCGGATGAAATTCGCAATTGAATTATCTGCATATCTTAGTTGTTCTCCTGGCAATTGCCACGTTTTTCCAAGTTTTCTTACTACTAATATCCTGCTATTCTCAGCTGGAGTTTCTACAAGACTAACTGTAGCAACATTATCGTCTATTGCTAGTGTAAATTCTGGTTGTAGTACAGTATCTCCTTCTGGGCTATTTTGATCAATAAGTCCTGTTATTACGTTTCCGCTTGCATCAACTTCTTGGAACTGGTATGACGGTATTGCATTTTTACGCAATCTACGTCCACCAACAAATATTTCAAATTCGTTAACTCCTTTAGTCGGTACCCAATCAAGTACCACCTGCGTTGACTCGTCATCTAATGCAATTAACGAAACCATTTGATCAGTATAAGGTATAGTTTCAGAATTACTTTGATCCATACACTCAGTACCAGCTTCATATGTATCTTTTGGTCCAGTTCCTAATGTTCCTCTATGTAACTGACCTAATGTATTATTAGATACAGTAAAGTATTCTATACGTTCACCTTCTACAAATAACACCCCTGGAACATTAAGTTCTTTACTAGGTTGCGCAATATTTGTTGCATTATCTAGTACTATTGTCTTATCAGTAATATTTAACGGTTCTGCAAGTGTATAAACATTATCTTTGTTCAATCTCTTATAATGAGTTCTGTTAAGCATATCTTTAAACAATCTAAATCCAAACTTTTCGTTTGACGGTGTTGCTGCAAAATGTATAACTTGAACTACATCATTTGTTTCTAATTTTCTAGCAATATGTATGTATGTATCTAATTTTACTAATTTATAGTCTACATTAGGTGTTAACAATTCTCCATTTAAACTTACCCAAACATATGCAGTATCAAGTGCAGCAGATCTTAGTTTAACAAGACCTCTACCTAATCTATGAGCATCATAATAATCTTCGCTGCCAACATTAAGAGTACTACGAATTACATTTGTTCTTGTTTCCATCTGAATGTCTTGTATTTCGTGTCTGCTAAACTTATACACATCAATAGTATCGCCATCATTTGGGGCCTGTGTAAGTACTAAACTATCGCCAGCTTCAATTAAATCTACTCCCAGTATAGTTTCTGATGTTGCTCCACTAGTTACGCCAGTAACTGGTAAAGTATTATCGTCATCAACTGCTTCAACTAGTCCAACAAGTGTTCCTACAATTACTAAGTTTCCGGCTGCATAAGACTTAACTACAGCACTATAAACTGTACTATCACCTGTTCCAACGTTTACAGTTTCACCTACTTCAAAAGTACCTGTAACGCTTGCAAGACTTATTCTAGTATTTTGTGAAAATTGATAGTCTCTATCTTTTGGTATAACTATTTCAAGATCATCACCTGTTTCGCCAACATTATCAAACAGAACTACTTGACTATTAGCAAAATCCCAGTTATAATCATTAAGTAAAAGTAATTTGTTACCATTTAAGTATACATCAACTTCATCTGGACTTAAACTACTTGGAGCTTGCTGTGAAGGATCTAACGGGTATTCTCTAGTAGGAACTACGTACCAGTGTTGAGTGTAACCTGGGTATAATATTGTATTGTTAACTTTAACAATAATATTATGACTCAATGGCAACTTCGTAAATGGTGCCGGATCTAATTGATATCCTACTGTACTACCGTCTCCAACAAATCTATTAACAGTTACTTCACTGTAACGTTGAATATCTTCTTCATTAGTGTCATACAATGCATAAAATATATGTGAATTTTCTTCAGGTGGAACAACAAATTCAATTCCGACTAATCCTTCAAGCTCACCGTAGGAACTATCTGTTTTGAATACTTCAACTTTTGCCGACACACCATCTGCTGTAATATATGATTGTATTCCGTCAATATGAACAACATTAGTTACAAATATTTTAGTATTTCCGTCGCCAGTGAAGTAATCTATATCAAGAATTCTTTCTCCGTTTCCTGCCATTGAAATTATGTTTACTCTATCTCCTAAAGTTAGTCCAGTGTTAAGAGTAACAATTTTTAAGTTGTAATCAATTACATAATCAGTTTCGACAAGTAATGCTCCGTTTACTTTTACTAACAGTGAGTAAATGTTATGTGGTAGGATATCAAGAGCAAATATTTTTTGTGATGCTGTCGCAACATAGTTTCGAGTTGATATTGCGCTGCCGCCAGCTGCTGCTCTGTCATAAACTTTTAAGTCCAGTGTATCGTGTAATTGCCCCGGAACTAATTCTTCTGGACCTTTTGATGTTGTTGGAGTAACAAATCCATCACCATCAATATTAATGTCTCCTGCATCTAATCCTGTTGCAGTACCATACTGTAAGTTACCACCTTCAATAAGACTGTCAAAACCAGCACCACTTGGAAGGAAACTACCGTCACTTGTTGATTTTCTAATAGTAATAGTTGGATCTGAAGCAACGCCTGGTATTGCAGGAATTTCTGGTGATCCTGCTGACAATATGTCTACAACATACCCTGACACACCTGCCAAACTTGGGTCGTCTTGTGCTGGTGTATTGCCGTCTCCAAATATGCTTCTAATAGTAGCAAGTGATGGCTTACTGATAACCGGAGCAATATATGTATTATGGAAAGCATAACCTAGTGGGTTATTTGCTTGAATTCCTGCTTGGGTACGCACACTATCTGCCCACTCAGGAGCAAGACTGCCGCCGTCCCATAATTCTGTATATTCAAACATACTAAAGTTTAGCAAGTACAAATACTCTTTTGCTGCTACTTCAAATGCGTCTGCATCTGTTTTCCAATCATCTGCATTTACTTGATAACCTGTGGGATCCCAAAATCCACCGTCAAATGCTTCTTCCATTGCTGCATATAAAGGACCAGTTGCCCAATCTGCACTAAGATATGAATACAGTTTTATGTCGTCTGTTAAACCGTGCATATGTAGCGTGTGGAATACGTGTTCAATAACTTCTTGTGCGTCT
>Ga0233444_10002160_pt1 | contig 21002 bp, 19 predicted proteins | sample SI_124_October20_6_FD_182792 | JGI IMG/M metagenome (GOLD analysis project Ga0233444, IMG submission 182792) | Seawater microbial communities from Saanich Inlet, British Columbia, Canada - SI_124_October2016_10_MG | ecosystem: Environmental > Aquatic > Marine > Inlet | place: Canada: British... | reverse complement strand
GGAAAAACTGCAAAGTCTAATAAAATATTTTTTGAAATCTGTTTTATTCTATTGGACAAACAATTTGATGAAATAAGATCATCTGAATCTAGGAATATTATAAAATTTCCTTTAGAAAGTTTAATACCTAAGTTTCTACAATAACCTGCACCATAATTTTTTTCGTTTGAAATAAGTAAAAATTTTGAATCATTTTTTATAAAATCTTTTATGATTTTAATGGATTTATCATTAGAGTTATCATCAATTATTATACATTCCCAATCATTGAAATCTTGATTTTGGACACTTTCAAGAGTATTCTTAATATATTTATCCTTATTATAATTTGGAATAATAACTGAAATCATTAATCTAAGTATAATCTTCTACGTATTTTTTCAGTAATACTAAAACCAAAAATATTATAGATAAAAATATATATATATCCTGTAGATTCTGATTTCTGAGGTGAAAAATTTTGAAGATATTTATTATAAATATCCAATGCCTTTAATTGATTAAACTTATATAAAATTCTTAGTAAATCAAATAACACTTGATTTATATGATTTTGATTTTCAAAAATTATTACTCTTGATTCTTTATTAAAAAAGTTTAGCATTTCTAAACGAAGATCAATATATCTTTCCCAATTTTCTTTTAAATTTAAAGTTGATATTTGACCTGTTTTTCTAGACTGAATTAATGTCATATTGTATCTAGAATATCTAAATATTGCTTTTATTTTATACATTCTATACATAAGTTCATATTCCTGTGAACTATTTTGATTTACTTCCCACATTCCACAAGACTTAAGTTTTGATGATTTAAATAAATTTGAAGACGTAATACCTAACTTAGTACTTAATAATCCTAGTTCTACAATTTCATTACATGAAATAATTGTATCCGTATCTTCCACACTCCTTTTAATATAAGGAGAGAAAATCACATCTATATTAGTATTTTTTAAAATTTCACGAACTTGAAATTCTATTTTTTCGGGTAATAAAATATCATCTGCATCTAAAAATTGAATCCAATTTCCCTTTGATTTTATTGTTCCTAAATTTCTAGCATAATTTGCTCCTTTATCAAAGCATTTATAAACTTTAATTTTAGATTCCGATTCAAAATTAGATAAAATAGAATATGTTTTGTCATTTGAATTATTATCGACACAGATAATTTCAATTGGCTTATATGTTTGATTTAAAACAGACTTAATACATTTTTCAATATAATCTTGAACATTATAACAAGGAATGATAACAGAAACTAAAATATTATTTTTGATAAAAGAATTCATCTGAACTTACAGTTAGTTTATTTTCAATTAACCATGGTTTGATATTATAATCGTATATAATTTCACCACCAATAATATTATATATCTCATTAATATAATCAATTTGATTTTCATTATATATATAATATGTTGCTAGCCCGTGCCTCAATGCATCAAAAGCAGTAGTACTATACATTGTGATATGAATATCAGTTTTACTTAATAAGACTTCAGATGATAGTTCTGTAACCAATACATTTTTTATGTTATAATATTTATTATAATCATTTATATTTTCTTTTGGATGTGGTTTTATAATTAAACAAAAGTCTTCATTTAAAACACGAATAAGTTTATCAATATATTTAATAAAATCTCTTGAAAGAAAAGTTTGAGTTGTTACTAAAATTATCTTTTTATTATTAACGAATGAGTGGAGATGATTAGCTTCATTTATATTTAATTTAGTTCTGTGATACAAATAATAATCTACCAACTTAATTTTTTCTTGATTTAAGAAGTTACCCCTTTTTAAAATATCTATCCAATAATTACCATAGACTCTAAATTCATCTGGAAATAAACAATCCTTGTCAATGACACTGACTCCACCAGGGAAGTTGTAAAATATATCACTCTTAGCAATTAAGCCGTGTTGAAATTCAATTATTTTAATATTTAACTTTTTAGCTGCATAAATCAAACCCTCCCTGTGATAATGACAAATCATATAGATTTGACGAGGTTGTAATGCATCTAATATTTTTAACCAAAAAATTGCTTCGTTATAAAATTTCTGAAAACCACATTTAATATTTTCTAAATCAGATTTATTAAAAGTTGAATTCCATTTAATTTTGGAAAATACTTCTTTTAATTCTTTTCTAAGATTTTGAGAATAATGGTGCTTAATTGAATTACCTAACGAGCTTAAGTCAGAATATACATCATTAAAATCATGGTATCCATCAATTTGATTTTCAGAAACAAAAAAAACAGAATTACCCTTTTTCAAGTAATTAAATAAATTTAAAAAATAAATAGGAACAGGCTCACCATTATAATTCTTGACAAATCTACCAGGATCTAAAATTAAATAATCTGGTTTAAAATGTTTTTTTGCAATTGTTAAATGTGAATAGAATTTTTTAATGTTTCCATTTAACAACTTTTTTAACCAATTTATTAAAAAAAAGAATCTATATATTATCTCTCTGTAAAAAATTGATTTTGAAAACTTTCCCTTTTGATAATAATTGACCTTAACTCCCTCAAGAGCAACTTTAAAATAATTAAATTCTAAGCCACCAAATATTTTATAATCATCAAATTTAGAATAGAATTTTTCCTTAAAATTTTTAAACAAAAAACTCATTAAGGACTAACTTTTATTAATAAATCTGCTTTCAATAGATCCTTAACATCCTGTTCAAAATCAAAAATTGATGTATTATTAAGCTCTGCAATTTCAATTAAATCCTTTTTTCCATCACTAAAAGAAAGTAAGTGCATTCTGTTATGAATATTTTTTCGATTTATTTCTGGATTAACAGATGATGGATATAACCCCCTTTTCCCTAATTGTGGTTCACAAAAAGTATTAGAGTTTTTAAATACATCATTTAACTCTAAAGTCTTAACATAAGAAAAATACAATTCAATTGTTTCAAACATAGCATCAAAAGAAATAAAATCCTTATTATCTAAAGAGGTATGATATTCTTTATACTGTTGATAAGGTGTTCTCATTAATGAACCAACAGAAAAATTGAAACCAGGAGAGCAATATTGTCTTTCATCACTGCCACCAACTGAAAATGGAATTACCTTGTAATTTAATTTACTAAATTTTAAAATGTGCTTACTTACTCTATCAATAATACTGTCCTCGTTTTTAGACATTTTATAAGTGAAATTTCCTCTATCTCCACAGCATGTAAGAACATATCCGCCAACTAATTGATTTACCAAATGGGTGCCATATTTACTCAAGTATGAAATTACACCAATTGTTTCAGGAGCTATGACAAACCTGTAAGTATATTTTCTATTTTTCATAGCCTTTATTTTTCTATATAAAAAAGCAAGACATATTGGACCAGATAGTTCATTATTTGCCATACTTGGATGACAAAGGTATGTTGATAAAAGAACTTCTTTTTTTGAACTACCTTTTAAAACTAAGTCTCCGTAAGTTAAACTTCCATTTTCTAATGTTGATTTTATAACAATATGATATTCACCTTTTTTTGAAAGTTTATCAAATTTATTTTTTGAAATACAAAAACCCCAATTTTCTTCATAATAAGTAGTGACATAAGGGATTGCATCAGGCTGATCATTAAGGAATTTCAAATGTTTAATAAGTTCATCATATTTAACTATTTTGTCTACTGCAGAAGAGTAGTTAACAACATGAAGATTATTTTTTTTAAAATCACATATCTTATTTCCTTCAGGAGTTATAATATAAGCATCTTTGATATTCCACTCTTTAGGAATAGTCCAATCAAAAACTTTTGTTCCTGTTGGAATTTCATAAGTATTTAAGGGAATAATTTCCTTCAAAATATTAAAAGATTCTCTTAATCCATTTCCCGAAATACTTCTACAGATTGGCCATAATCTATCAAAATAATGTTCTAATTCATCTTTCATTTTTGACCAATAATTATAATTTCTTCACCTAAATGTGGCCAAAATTTACTAGCAATATTTTGTTTCCAATGTGTAAAATTATTTCTATGAAATAATTTTACAACTTTAAAACCAACCTCTTCGAATATTTTTTTCAGCTCATAATCTCTATATTCTTTCACATGCATCCAGCTATCCCATATCATAAATTTTCCAGTAGGATTACAAAACTTCCTGTACTCATCTCCCATATCAAAGTATTCAACCACTTCTTCGGTTAAAGCTTTACCTCTAAATAATTTCAGAACCCTATCTAAAGAGCCTCCATTAACTGTAGATAAATAAAAATATCCGTTTTTTTCAAGTTTACTATATGCTTCTTTTAAAACAATATGTGGAGGAAATCTAAAATGAGCAATAGCATGAATTAAAGAAAAACATTGAACCTTTTGATCAATAACTTTTTGAAATGAAGAGGTGAAAAACTCACCTTTAAATACATTAATTTCGTGATCTTTACTCCATTTTGTTCGGTTTTCAAAATCCCAAGGAGCTTCTAAACAGCAAATATTTTTACCTTCATTTTTAAGTTCAATTGCAATCTCTCCTCTACCTGGTCCTAAATCACAATAATTATTTACCCCAAGCTCTAAAAGATCTTTTACCGTATTTTTATATCTCAATAATTCAGATTCTCTCATCAGTCAAGATTTTTCCATTTTAGAATTTCGTCTTCCTTAATATCAATCAAAGATTTTTTACCAATAACATTATTAATTTCTCTAGGACTTATTCCATGAGCAGGTCTTTTCCATGTTAAATGATCATAATTAATTTGGGTTCCTAAGGGAATATCACATGAAGCAACTAAGCTTCTTCTAGCATTTTTTCTCGCAGGCTCTTCAGAAGGGAGTGATGTAATTTTCTCTTTACCTAAAAGTATCTCCGCATGTTTTAGCTTATTCAAAAAAAGTTTCAAATCTTCTTTGTCCATTGCATGGTAATGATCATTACCAGGGAGGCTTTTATCATGGGTGAAATGTTTTTCAATAATTTTAGCTCCTAATAACCAAGCATATAGGCAAGTGTCCATACTTTCTGGTAAAGTGTGATCAGAATATCCTGTTATGACATTTGGAAAATTTTTTGAGATATCTTTTATCATTGAAATATTGGCATGTTCATTTGGAGTAGGATAGTTTAATACACAGTGCATTAAACATAAATCATTACCTTTCTTTTCAATTAAATCTACAGCCTCTTGTATCTCCCACAAATATGATGCTCCGGTAGAAAGTATTATAGGTTTCCCAAAATCACATAAAATCTCTATGAAAGGCAAATTAGTGATGTCAGAAGATGAAATTTTAAAAACTGACATCATTCCATTTAAAAATATGGCTGAGTCTACATCAAATGGAGTACTCATAAATTCAATATTCGATGATTCACAATATTTAGCTAATTGTTCATATTCATTCTTCCAAAATTTATCGTATTTTTTAAATAATTCGTGTTGACTTTTAGTGGGCTCTTTGGATAAATCCCAATAATAAGGACTATCTTTTGAAGCAATAGTATCAGCTTTATAAGTTTGAAATTTAATTGCATTAGCTCCAGACTCTGCTGCTTCATCAATTAACCTTTTTGCTAAATCCATTGAGCCTTCATGATTAACTCCAGCTTCAGCAATTATGTAAGGATACCTCTCATCAATAAATGAAGTTTTAATTAATTCTGTAATATTTCCTTTTATCATAATAAATTTTCTTTATTAATCTCTTTAATAAATCTACTGATCTTAAACTTAAAAAGTAAAATAATAAAAAGAAAAATAATTAATGTTAATGAAATCTTAAAAAACAAATCTGCATCTCGAACTAAAACACCAAAAAATAACGTTAGAATTATAATAATTATAAATATTATAGGACTATATTGAAAATCTATATTTTTCTTTAAGGATTTAATATAAAAACCAGAAAAACCCATATATAAATATGAAAAAAAAGTAGTATAAAGAACCGCCTCAATTCCGAAAAAAGGAACAAATATTAAATTAAGTATTAGGTTAATAACGCCTCCTCCACCCGAAATCAACAAAATATTTTTTGTTTTTTCAAGGTAAATATTTTTATCAACACAAGAAACATAGAAAGGCCGATACATCATTCCTACCAAAATAAATGGAACATATACATAAATACCATCAAAATCAGGGTTTTGATATAAAAAATTAAATATTTCTTTACACCAAATACATAATAACAAACAACTTATTAAAAGAAAAATAAACCATAAAATAGTTAATGAGCTTACAAACTTTTTTGATTTATTTTGATCTTCTAATGCAAAGCATTTGAAATACATAGGAGATAGAACAGAGTTCATAGAGTTATTAAATGATTCAAAATAATTTGAGAAATTATATGCTAAATTATATCCTCCAATTCTATCCAAAGAAACTTTATTTACATCTAAAACTAAACGATCAGAACTTGTTAAAAGATATCCAAAAAAATTATGTGGAATAACAGGAAGACTTGTTTTTAAAGTGTCTTTTATAAATCTCACATCTAAATTAAAATTTGGAAGAATTTTAAGCTTTACATGAACTAAAAAAAAATAAAATATAAATTGAATAAATCCAGAAAAAGCAGCTGAAATCAAAAAACCTAAATATCCTAACCTAAAATAATAAATGCAAATAAAGGAAGTTGTTATTGCAAAAAGGCTTGCAATTAAAGAAGAAATATATACATACTGGTGTTTCTCTTCATATTGACAATACCTTGTACCCATTGTCTTTGATAAATCAAAAAATAAAATTGGTACTATTATTAAACCTAAAAATAATTTTATGTTAACTCCAACCTTATCATAAAATAAAAAATAAAATAAAATGAGAACAATAATTGAATAAAAAACTCTCCATATTAATAGCATTCCTAAATATTTTGACCATAGTTCTTTATAGTCTCGATTTATTTTAAAATAAGAATTTTGTAATAATACATGTATTCCTAATAAGGAAAAAGCTGATAGCCCCCCTAAATAAGCATATGTTAAGCCATATATTCCGTAATCTATTTTAGTTAAATAAGGAGTTATAATTGGCAAAATAATTATGTTTGCAACTAATGGTAGATGATTAGCAACAGTATATAATATTGAATGGCCAAATATTTTTTTAAGCATACATTTGTTATTTTTTTACCATACTGTCCATCCTCCTTCAACTAACATGTTGTCGCCAGTAACGTATGATGAAGCATCTGAAAGTAAATATATTAATGCACTGGCAACTTCATGATTATAGCTCATTCTTTTCATAGGAGTGAAATTTGAAAAATTTTCTTCAAATTGTTTTTCATGATTATTCCAAACCCCATGAGGTGTAATCATATTTACTTGAATATTTTTTGACGCCCAATAACTTGCAAGATATTTACTTAATGCTTCAACGCCCCCTTTTGAAGCTGAATATGCAGCCGGACAACCCATATTGGTACCTTTATATAAATTTTGATTTGGGGCAACAACTGAATAAGTTGAGGGAAGGTTTACAATTTTACCACCTCCATTTTTAGCCATATAAGACCCTATAATTTGACACATTAAAAATGTTCCTTTCAAATTTACTTCTACAACTTTATCCCAGTTAGACTCATCTAACTCTTCAAACTTTTCAAAAATTAAATGACTTTTATTCTGATGAGCATTAACTAATCCATCAATCCTTTCAATTTTCTGTAAAATATATTTCTTCAATGATTCAACAGATGTTTTATTTGAAACATTAACATTAAATCCAATCATATCACGCTTGTGTTTGACTGAAAGTTCTTCTGCATATTTTTTAGGATCGGCCGCCTCTAAATCTGTTACTATGATATTACCTCCAAATTGAGCTATAGCTTCACAAAATGCTCTTCCGATTAAACCACAAGCACCCGTAACAATTATCCATTTTTTGGAAAGGTCAAATTTTGCTCTAAAATCAATTTCATTTGGGTTAGTAGTCCTTTTTACCATAATTAATTATACTTTCTAAATACAGGTTTAATTTCACTTCCAACTAAGTATTTTTCATAGCCATCTTCTAAAGCTTTTTTAAATAATTTCACAGAATCATTAAAAGCCTCAAGCATTAAATCAATATCATTTTCAGTCATAGAATAGCAAGGAGATAAAATACCTTGGTATAAAACCCCTCTTTTAATCATTTCTTGCATAAATAAGGTCCTGTAGTACATACAAGGTACTCCTTTTGTATTTTTCACAATTAGTCCTACATTCCAATTAAATCCTGTCAATTCAAAATAATCTTTAACATCATTATTACTGAAAATTTTATTAACTCCATCAATAAAATATTGTCCTATTTTTTTATTGTGTTCTATGACATTATTCTTTTCAAAAACGTCCATAGTCGCTAATCCTGCTGCAATTGAACTAGTTTCTCCACCGTGAGTTGTACTGACTAAAAAGAGTTTTTTATCACCAGCATTTTTAATACCCCCTAATCTCATTACCTCTTTTTTTCCTGTTAAAGCACAAAAAGAAAAACCATTAGCAATCCCTTTTCCCCAGGTTGACATGTCTGGGTCAGCATTAAGTCTTTTAATTGAACCCGGATAGTCTGTCTTAAATCCTGTAATCATTTCGTCCATAATCCATAGAGCACCATGCTTGTGAGCAATAGCAATTGCTTTTTGATAAAAATCTGGTTCTATAACTTCCCATTTTTCAGGTTCTCCAATTATACAAGCAATTTTACCTGGATATTCTTGAAACATTCTTTCTAAATCATCCAAATTATTATGTTTGAATGTTACAGTCATATTTTTAACTTCTCGTGGAACACCAAAATCACAATTAGTTGAACCAATAAACCAATCATCATAACTATAAAAAGGATGTTCTGCTGTTCTTGCAACAATATTTCTTCCAGTTGCTGCACGAGCTAATTTTATAGCTGCTGTTGTTACAACAGATCCATTTTTAGCATACTTAATCATGTCATGCTGAGGAACTAATGATAAAAAACGTTCTGCCATCTCATGTTCAATAACAGAAGGTCTTGAAAAATTAGAGCCTTTTAGTAATTCTTCTCTTACTCTTTCCAAAACTGGCTCATATGCATGACCCAACGAAACCGAAGTCAATCCCATTAAAGTATCAAAATATTTATTGCCATCTAAATCCCACACATATGCATCTTTTCCGTGAGAAATTGCAGCAGGCGAATTGACTGGAAATTGATCATCACCTTTAGAATATGTATGTGCTCCTCCAGGTATTAAACTATGAATAACCTTACGATATTCATTAGATTTTTTAAAATTTGATATGAAATTATTATTCCCCAATTTTTTGATCGTTTTTTAATGATTTCAAATATCCTGAATTAATTTTACTTTCCTTATTTATATTTAACAAATATGGTTTTTTTAATAACAGTTCAACAACCTCCTTAATACTGAAGTCTTTAATATGATTTAACTCATTAAAAATTTGAGTTACTATTTCAAAATCATTTTTATTATCAACTGAAAGCTTAAAATTGTAATTGTCATGTGCTTTTTCCCAACCACATGAAAAATTTTTCTTTATATACGGACATATGTGTTCTCTTTCAGAAGTTAGCTTGGCATTTTTCCATGCATTAGCTAAAGCTTTGTAAGAAAAAACTTCGACATCAAATCCGTCCTCTAAATAATTTGGCTCATGATTGGAATTAGAAAAATAGTCTTTTCCACTTTTAATGTAATTTTCAATTACAAAATCAATTACTTTATAAGATAATAACGGATTGTCAGCACATATACGAATAATATTTTTTGGTTTTATTTCTTGTGAAATAGCAGTTTGATAGAATCTATCAAGAACGTCCCAATCTGATCCTCTGTAAAAATCAATATTATTATCATCGCAAAAGTCTATTATAATATCATCCTCCTTATTAGTTGTAGTAGCAATAATAATTTTATCAGTAAAGGATGAGTTTAATATCCTATCATAAAGTATTTGTAATAACGGGATATCATTTATTCTTTTCATAACCTTACCTGGAAGTCTGGAAGATCCCATTCGTGCTTGAATAATTAATAAGTTCATTTTTTCATAAACTCTTTTCTAAAAATTCCCATTAAATACTTATCATATAAAATACCTTTTACAGCCACATGCTTTATCAGCTTGCCTTCCATTTTAAAACCCAACGAATAATAAAGCTTTATTGCAGGGATATTATTTTCAAAAACAGCTAAAAAAATTTTCCTTAGATTTAATTTCTTAAATCCATAATTTAAAATCAAATTACAAGCTTCTCTCGCAATACCCTTCCCCCAATAATCCTTATCTCCTATTAAAACACCCATTTCAGAAAGATTTGCTTTTGAGTCATGAAAATCCAATTTTATATTACCTATATGAAGGTTATTTGATTTTAAAACTATTGCAAAAAAATGAGTATGCTTCAAAATAATCTTATTTCTTACATAGGACTTTAGGTTTTGTAAATTATATCCTGATGTTACAATCCCCGTCATTACCTCTTCATCATTTAGCCAACTTAAATAATTATCATTGACATCACTTAATTTAATGTATCTTAAATAAATAATATCACCTTCTAAAATAGTATGACTAATTGCCATGTTTTTTGATTAATTCGTCTTTATAATGATTCATTTTAATATTATTTTTTGTCAAATTATGATCGTGAATCCAGTAACGGTATAAAGGAATTGATAAATTATAAATTTTATATTTTTTTTCAAATCTGTATCTTAACTCTTGTTCTTCTCTAGCATGAAAATTTTCGTCGTATAATCCTACATCGTACAATAAATCTTTTCTAAACATGATTCCACATGCTATTGGATCCTTTTCAGCATTAAAGTATTTTTTATGATTTCCTCTTTCATCAACTTGATAATAATCAACAGAAACTGCATCTAATGAATTATTTTCTTCTAAAAATAATTTTTCAATATTTATTGTTTGATTGTGTAAATAATCGTCAGCATCTAGAAAAACTACAAACTGCCCTTTTGATTGTTTTATACCAAAATTTCTTGCAGCAGAAAGTCCGATATTTTTCTTCAAATTAAAAACTCTAGCTTCGGATTTATAGTTTTCTAAAATTTTCTCTGTAAAATCGGTGCTACTGTCATTAACGATAATTATTTCATATTCTGAGTTGTCTAGTGTCTGATCTAAGCAACTTCTAATAGCTCTTTCAATATATTTTCCATAATTATAGGTTGTTATAATAACACTTATCAAATCAATTAATTTTTTAAAATTTTACGAGTTATAACGGGGAAATTTTTGTCTGTGTAAATATTTGTTAGATAGAATCCACTTGGTAAATTTGAGATATCTACAGAAATTATATTTGAGGGTGAAAACTTTTTGTTAATATATTTTCTTCCACTTAAATCAACAAGTTCTATAATTACATAGTCAGTAAATGAACTTTTAAGAACTAATTTTTGACTATAAAAATCATAAAACAGTTTATTTTCTTTACTATCAAGAAATGTAATATTTACTGAATTATTGACAATATTAATAAGTTCAACCGATACATCTGAACAACTACCAACTGAGTCATTTAAAGCTAGTAAAGTAACAAAATATTGGCCTGCGTTGTTATAATTATGAATAGGTGAATAATCATTTGAAAAATTATTATCTCCAAAGTCCCACTCATAATAACTTGCTCCAGAGGATTGATTTAATGTTAGCAATGTTTGGTTTGAATCTAAATATAAGGTATTAAAATTTACAGTAAATTCAGAATTAACTTCAATAGGATCAATTAAAATAAGATCTGAAGATCTCAAAGAACAATTTCCAACGTGATTTGTTTCTAAATTATAAACACCACTAATTAGATTATTAAATATTAAACTATCTGTTAAGGTATATATTGAATCTATCAATAAGTTATCTTTAATTAATTTAAAATATGAATTATCTATTCCAACCCCACTTATCTCAATATCTCCGTTATTAAAAGAATAACAAGTTGGATTATGAACATTGATATCATAATCAATATCAATATGAATAATAAACCTCGGAAACGGTGCCAAAGAATCTGACTGAAAAGTATAAGAGCTATCAGATCGCAAATCAGTTATTATTCCATTATGCATATCTTCTAAAGTTATACACGAACCAACCATAAATTGATTTAAGTTATTAAACGATATGGTGTAATTTCCTGGTGCATAGCTTCCTATTTTACTGTATAGCATAATATCATTAGAAGTGGAATTATTTATTGAATTTGTTGAAAGTTTAGTACTATCAGCTAATTGAAAATAAATATTTGGGGAATAAAAGGGGATCATAGTCAATAGCTTTCTTTGATCATACCCGATATCAAAGTTATTTGTTGCATTTGGTAATGCTTTGACATAAGCATGATCTTTATAATTATTAACATCACCAGTAATTTCAAGTTCAAGTGGTAAATTTATTCCATTATTAGATTTTATAAATGAGGTTGATGAGGTCGTCTTATGAGATTCTTGAAAAGTAAGTGTTCCTGAGCTATTTGCATCAATAAAAAATCCCTGAGAATGAGATATTGTTGAAAGAGCGGTTGAATAATTGCCATTTGTTGCGTTCCACACATATGGCTGTCCTCCAGCTCCTACAATTGAAGAGTTTGAAGATCTAAAAGAAGACCAATCTAAATTACAAGGATATGGATTAGCAATTAAATTCCATCCAACTTGTCCAACAGAAACATTCTGAGTCACATTTCCCTGATTTGGGACACCTTCAACTGAAAGGGTAATGTTAGTACCAGCTGAATTATAAATTATTGTATTTTGTAAGTTAGGATAATTACTTGTTGAATGATTTATGTTAGTTACAGCAACAAAGCCACTATCTGCGGATTCTCCAACTGCAACTTGACTCTGATCATAATAATAAGTATTTGTCCAGGCTGAATTTGGATGGTTAGATCCAGTAAATCCAGAAAAAAGAATTCCGTCATCTTGCCATTCTGATAATGTAGTTGATTGAACAGGAGATGACAACATTCTATATCCTTCTGCACTAGCAACTAATTTTCTTTCGACTATTAAATTGCCGGAGTATGTGTTTGATCCTAAATTATCTAATTGAGCTGCTTCACCATCTGAATCGCTTGCTAAAGTGACGGTTGAAGCTATATTAGAAAAATTACCGTTATCTGACTTCAAAACTGTCCATATAGTATGTGCGCCAGAGACAAAACGTAGACCTGAAGAATTATTGAGTGTTAAGTTGTAAAAGGTATTAGTTCCAGTGATATCCTGTTGAGAGGATCCTGAGAAACTAACAGTTCTTCCAGATGATGATGAAAAGTTTCCTGTATTTTCAAAGTTACCGTTAACAAAAAAGTCAAAGTCAGAAATAGTAGTCCCAGAAATAGTCAGTGTATTGTATCCACCATCTTGAGTTTCTGGAAGTGAACCTCCGTTTGGTAATTGTACATTTCCAGAACTTGATCTAAACCTTTGATTAGAGGCGAAATTTGATTGCATAAAATTAGAAACATCATTAATAACTAAAGTACCAAGGTTAGTAAAATAATATGAACTACTATTACATCTAAAACTCCCTGTTATATTCATAGTAGCAGAGGGAGAAATTTCGATTGAACCATTTGGTGGTATATAATGATTGTTAAGAGTAAGGTCACACGAGAAGGTAAGTTTGTAATCGTTTGAAAAAGTTACAGAGTTATAATTTCCAGTCCCAGAAATTATATGATTCGTAATTGTTCTTATAGTCCCGGACCCATTCATTACTCCATCATTAGTGTGAGTTCCGTTATTTAGCCATAACCTTAATTGATGATTATTCATATTTAATATTCCAGAAGCATTAATGGTCATATAATTAGCATCTGAAGTTCCCTGAAGAGTAATATTATGATTAATTATGACATGATCTTTATTATCTGGAATGCCATCAGCATCGGTACCGGTAAAAGACCAGGAAGAACTAGAGTTATAATTTCCATCTGAAATAGTCGTAAAAGTATTTACATTAGAAAAGAAAATTAAGGATATAAAATTTATAGATAAAAAAATTAATGATTTCATAATATTAGTTTGTGTTAATTTCAGAGCCATAACCATAACCATAACCATAACCATAGCCATAGCCATAGCCATAGCCATACTTACCATAATAATATTTCCACTTGTTACTTTTAACAGAGTTTAAAATTATTGCACTACTTATAATTTTTGACTTTTCTATAATTTCCTCAAGAAATTTTAAACCTTTTTTATTAGCATATTTGGTATTCATAACAAAAATCGAGTGATCAACAACAGAAGATAGTACCAATGCATCAGTTATGAAACCAATAGGTGGAGTATCTAAAAACATATAATCAAAATTTTCTCTTGCAAATTTAAATAATTCCTTAACTTTTTCTGATAAAACTAGCTCAGATGGATTTGGAGGAACAGGACCGCTTGTCATTACAAATAAATTCTTTTCAAGTTCTTTAACTGTATCTTCAAAAAGAGTCTTATTTGAAAGATTTGTTGAATTTCCATTAATATTTTCTAATTTCAACTCCTTATGAACTTTCGGTTTATGCATATCAAAATCTACAATTAACACTTTTTTATCTGAGCTTGCAAAGATTCTAGCTAAATTTAATGTAGTAAAAGTCTTACCTTCTCCAGGGTGAATTGATGTAATAGAAAAAGATTTGAATTTTTTTAAACTTTCCCCTTTATTAGTTAATAAAAAATTCATAGAAGTTCTAATTGATCTTAGTGATTCTACAAAATTATCTTTAGACTTAATTTTAATGTTAAGAATATCATCAAAATTTGACAAAAATGGAATGCCACCAACAACAGGTATATTTGTTAAATCTGAAAGTTCATTAGTGTGATGAATTTTTTCAAAAAACAAACGAATTATTATAGCAATTAATAATGCGAAAAAAAATCCAGAAACAATAAAAATTATTATAATTTGATTGTCTTTGCCACCAACCATTGCAACTGTTCTTGCTTTTTCAATTACTTTAGTTTGAGGAACAATTCCAGATTTAGCAATAGAGGTAGTGGCTCTTTTTTCTAATAAAAACTCATACAGCTTTTCATTTACTTTTAATTTTCTTTGTATAGACGCTAAGTCACGTTCAGAAATTGGTATTTTTTTTACCAAAGATTCATAATAATTTACCTCATTATTTTCTGATTTAATTTCAGTCTTTATAGCACTAACAGAATTTTGAATATATACAATTAAATCTTTTCTTTGATTAATTATTTTATTGTTTATATTTTCTAATTCTTGGTGACCTTTTTTAAATCCATGATTCATTTCTAGCTTTTTTAACTGATTTTCATAAAAGTCATTGATTGCATTTTTTAAATATTCATCATCATTCATGATATACAGAGACGGCGGTGAAATATTAGCATCTTTAAAATTTGTCAGATAATTAATTAAATTATCTAATGATTTGACTTTTAAATTAAGCTTTCTTTCATTGGCTTGATGAAGCATAAGAGATTGAAAATATTTTTCAGATTCTTTATCAACATCTAAAATCCCTTTTTTATCACGCATATTTTGCAATTCATATTGGATAGAGTCAATAACATTTACAACACCTTCAAGTTGCATATTAATATAATTCATTGTGTTTTCGTTGACAATAAACTGATTTTCTAAAGTATTTTTAATATATTCATTTGCTAGAGTATCCAGGATCATCCTAGATCTTTGAGGGATTTCGTCCTGAAGATTAGCTATTAGTAGAGAAGTGAATTCTATGTTTTCTATTGATAGATTAGATATAATTTTATTAACCCAGAACTTGTCATTATGAAATATGATTTCATAATTTATTTCCGATAGATTTTTGATTCTTTTAGGACTTATAAATGAACTGAGATTTGTTTGAATTGTATAATTTGTCGTTGTTTCTATGGAATCAAAATAATGTGTATTTTGAAAATTGATTTCGTCTATTAAATATTCTAACTCATATTTTTTAGAATCTATAATTTTAAAACTAATAGGATTCTCATACATTCTTGAGTTTAAAACATTAAAATTCACTTTGAAAGGTAATTCATTAAAAAATTCTTTAGTGTTAAGTCTTCCAACAATATAATATGAACAAGATAGATCAAGTTTTTTTAAAACTTTTTGCATCATGTCATAGGAACCAATTACTCTTTTTTGATTTGATATATCTCCGTAGTAATTATAGAAGCCAAGGTTACTTGAGTTGTCCTGATAGTCAAAAACATCATTAGATTTTAATAAGATTTCAATCTTTGTATTATAATAAACTATTTGTTTGTGATTATATAGCAAACCAAATATTGTGAAAAGTGGTACTAAAACTAAAAAGATATACCAGTTTTTTAATATTGCATTAAGCAACCAAATAAAGTCATTTGCCCCAATAATGCTACTACTTTTACTAGAATTCATATACTTAACATAATTTTATCATTACAAATATCTAATTTTTAGAGCAAGAAATCGAATATTTCAAATAAAAACATAATTTTGTGTATGCTAAATAAAAAAAGTAAGTTTTTAGTAATTTTTATTTTATCATCCTCAGTAATCTTAGCTCAGCCTGGTCCACCGGGGAGCCCCTGTTGGCCCCCTCCTTGTATTCCTGTTGACGGAGGCATAAGTTTATTCACTTTGGCAAGTATACTTTTTGGCTACAGATTTCTTTCAAAAAACAAATAATTTATTTCTTGGATTTAAAAAAGCCTGAATTTAAATTTTTAATTATTTTCATTCCGTTAATTACTATTTGGTTCTTTTTATACCATTACTTATACAAGATAGATTTTATGTTGGGTATAAACTACAGTTTATTAACTGGATTTTCTAAACTCTTAAGCGTTCAGTCAAATTTTATACTATCTATTTTTAATTTTCAAACATCTACTGAAATTCATGGAGACATGGTTGTTGCTAAAATACTAGGACATACATACAGTCATGGTGTTTGGATTGGAGAACCATGTAATGGTGTAAAGATTTTTGGATTATTTACAATTTTTGTTTTATCATTTAAGGGGGATATAAAACGAAAAATAATTTTTATTCCTATTGGCATAGCTATACTTCATTTTTTAAATATTATAAGAATTGCTCTTTTAACATATATTTCGGCAACTAACCCATATATTTTAGATTTCAATCATAACATCACCTTTCAATTATTTATATATGGTTCAATGTTAGCTCTTTGGTATCTATGGATCACTGTATTTTCATTAAAAATGAAAAAATGAAAATTAAAAATTTAGTTTTAATTCTTGTTGCTATTTTTTTTGAATATTTAAGAGACTATCTTTTTATTAATATTAATTTCTACATAGAATTTTTGGAAAAATCAAATAATGGTTTGGAAGTTTTTAACTATACAGACTCCATAATATTTAATATTGTTGAAAATCTAAAAATTAATTCGCTTATTAAAATAAAATGGGGAATGTCTTTAATTTTTGTGTTAATATTTACAGGATTAGGAGTATTATTTTCTAAATTGAATTTTACTAATATAAATTATAAGAGATTTTTAAAATTATATTTATTTAGCGGAATGGGAATTTTAATATTAAGCTTTGTTATCTTCAGTTTAGGTAAGTTATTAAATACTGAAAATGAGTATAATTTTTATTTTGTGTCATTAGAACTTAGCCACTTTATACAGTCTCTGCTTTATCCAACTTCTTTTTTATTAGTTTTCTTGAGTTTAAATAAAATTAAGTGATTAATAGTTTTTTTACTTCATGAAGTATATAATAAATCTGATCATTTTTTAAAGAACTATATAATGGAATTATAATGCTATTTTTATAATAATTTTCACTTACAGGTAATTTTATTTTATTTTTTTTATAAGCTGTTTCGAGATGTGCATTCATTATTCCTCTTCTGGTAGCGATTCCTTTAGAAGAAAGTATCTTCATTAATTCATTTCTTTTTATTGGACTAGATTTCTTTAAAAAAATTGAAAACGATTGATAATTGGTTTTAAAACCATTTTTATCTTTTGGGAGGATAATACAACTTATTTCTTTTAGTCCCTCAATATATATTTTAGCAATTTCTCTTCTACGATTTAAAATAAAATCTAACTTTTTAAGTTGTTCAATTCCTACAGATGCTTGTATATCAGTCATCCTATAATTATAGCCAATCTCTAAATGGTCTTCAAATAAAATTTCTTGGCTGTTATGTCTTTCATAATCACTTACAGACATTGCATGCTTTCGCAATCTTTTAAGTCTATCTTTAAATTTTTTATTTGAAGTAGAAATCATACCTCCGTCTCCAGTTGTAATAACTTTTCTTGGGTGAAATGAGAAACATACTAAATCTGAATGAGAACCTATCATTTGTCCTTTATATTCTGAACCAATTGCACAAGCTGCGTCTTCGATAATTTGTAAATTATGTTTTTGACAAAGGCTTTTAAAAGAATCAATATCAGCAGGCATTCCCATCTGATGAACAATCAAAATAGCTTTTGTTTTAGAGCTTATTTTTGATTTTACACTTTTAATATCAAGATTATAATCTTGATTAACTTCCGCAAAAATAGGTGTTGCACCAACATATGTTATGGAATTTGCTGAAGCAATATATGACATTGATGGACAAATAACTTCATCTCCTTCACTAACACCTGCGACAATTAAAGATAAGTGAAGAGCTGTAGTACAATTAGAAACAGCAATTGCATATTTTGACCCTACATATTCAGCAAAATTTTCTTCAAATTCTGCTACTTTAGGTCCTTGAGTTACCCACCCAGAAAGAATAGTTTTATGAGCTGCATCAGCTTCTTCTTTACCCAAAAAAGGTTTTGCTATTGGAATATTCATTGTTTTTCCCAGTTATAAAGCGTAATGTCTTTTTTTAAGTTTTTCATTTTACTTAAATCTTGATAATACTTTATAGTTTCTTTTAATCCATCTTCAAATAGTTTTTCTTCTTTTACATCAATTATAGAACGAATTAATTTTGAATTGACCCATAGTCTTGGAACATCTGCTGGTCTATTAGGAAGGTATTCAATAATTGTCTTATTTTCTGGCATTAGTTCTATTAAGCTTTCCAATAGCTTTTTCATAGTAATTTCGATTCCAGTTCCAATATTAAAAGTTTTACCTGTCAATTTATTGGATTTAATTAATGAAGTTAAAACTTTAGCAGTATCCTTAACATAAAAAAAATCCCTTGTAACCGATCCATCTCCAAATATAACGGGTGATTCTCCATATAACAATTTCACAATAGATCTAGGTATGATCTCTCCACTATCTCCCTCATAGTGTGCCCTTGGTCCATAATTGTTAAAAATTCTTAATACAGTAGTATCTAAACCATAGCATTCTTGGAACGAATTTGTATAATGTTCACCTGCTAACTTACTTGAACCATAAACTGTAACAGGTATTGTTGGGGTTAGTTCTGTAATTGGAAAATTATTAGTCTTACCATAAATTTCTGATGTTGAAATGTAAAAAAATTTTTTAATCTTATTCTTTATTGATGATTTTAACATATTTAATGTTCCAGTAGCATTTACTTGGTGATTTTCAAAAGGAGAATGGATGCTATGTCTAACTCCCAAACATGCTAAATGATAGACCATATCAACATTATCTATTGCTTTACTTATATCTTTATCACTTAAAATATCTCCCTTAAAAAAAGTGAAGTCAGGATGAGACTGAGCTTGTTCTATATTTTCTAACTTACCATTTATCAAATTATCTAAACCAACGACAGTGTAACCGTCAGAAAGTAATTGATCTACTAAATGTGAACCAATAAATCCGGCGGCTCCAGAGACTAAGATTTTTTTAAATTTCCTAAACATATAAATTATATTTTTATGACCTCTTCAATTATAAAGACAGGTCTATCCCTAGAAATATCTAATGTCCTCCAGATATATTCAGCTAAAATTCCAAGAGAAATATTTGTTATACCAAAACCCAATGTAATAATTGAAATAAGCATCGGCCAACCAGCATTTAAATCATTAATAAATATTTTTCTTAGAAAAATATATACTGAAAAACAAAAACCAACGGCAAACAAAAATAACCCAACTATAGTAACAAACCTTATTGGAGCGAAAGAGAAGGCTACAAAAGAGTCCACAAGTAATTTAAACTTCTTACTAGTTGTCCATTTTGAGGTTCCCTTATGCCTAGCTATTTTATTGTATGTAATAAAGTCTTGTTTGAAACCAAAAGAAAGAATTTGTAAAAATATAGAAGAATTAGACTCAATATTATTATTAAGTAAAGTTGATACTTTTTTGGAAAACATTACAATATCAAAACCTTTATAAGGGTAATTTTCTAATACAAATTTACGCATTAACAAAGAATATAATTTTGAAAAAAATAAGTTTAATATTCCAATATTTGAAGCTTTTCTATTAGCCCAAACTATTTTTAAGGAATTATCAGATTCTATTTTATCAAACATTTTAGATATTACTGAAATTGGATCTTGTAAATCGGCATACAAAAAAGTTATAAAATCACCTGTTGAATTTTGAATTCCTGCTCTTAAAGCTGCATGGGATCCGAAATTTTTGGATAACTTAACTATCTTACATTTGTAATTTTTATGTTTATGATTTTCCAATACTGATTTTGAGTCATCTGTAGATCCATCGTCTACAAAAATAACTTCAACTTCAAATCTTTTTTCAACATTAAAATAATCAGATAAAGAATTTGATAAAAAAGGAATGTTTTCTTCTTCGTTTAAAAATGGTATTATTATTGATAATTTTAACACAAGCCTTTTCTAAATTACATTTCCTGGATTACCTACAATTATTGATTTTTCTGATACTGATTTTATGACATTTGTTCCCATTCCAATCAAACAACTATCTTCTATAACAATATTATTTATAATACTTGAACAACTTCCAATATAACATTTTTTTCCAATTGATGAATTTCCAGCAATTGTAACGTTAGAGCCTATTAAAGAATAATCCCCAATGCTACTATCATGATGAATAACA
>Ga0233444_10002157_pt1 | contig 21013 bp, 7 predicted proteins | sample SI_124_October20_6_FD_182792 | JGI IMG/M metagenome (GOLD analysis project Ga0233444, IMG submission 182792) | Seawater microbial communities from Saanich Inlet, British Columbia, Canada - SI_124_October2016_10_MG | ecosystem: Environmental > Aquatic > Marine > Inlet | place: Canada: British... | reverse complement strand
TTAAGTATTCTGTCTAGTTCTTCTGGATTGGGATTTCAATATTTAAATAATGATGTTTTGAAGATTGATGGGAGTCGACTTGGACCAAATGGAATATCGGGTACAAATGATATTCTTATAAAAATAGATACCGTCACGTCTGGGACCGATTTTATTGGAATTAATCAAGAGGACCCTATTAGTTCAACTGCCGGATATACCACCACATCAATTAGTGGCGTGAATGCTAGTTGGAATGTCAGTACAGGTATGAATCTGCCAACCTCAAACCCATATCCTATATCCATTTTTGTTAGATTGGCAGATTCTCCGTCTTCTATTGGATATTCTGTAAATGATATATTTAAAATCCCTGGCACATTATTGGGAGGTATATCTCCAACAAACGACTTAACAATTATCGTAGACCAAGTCGACCCTATTGGAAGAATACAGGAATTTTCTTTTTCTGGTATCTCTCCTGTGGGACAAATATCTTCGTTTAGTGTTCTCGGCACACCAAATATCCCCGATGTTAGTGACAGTCATTATAACCCTTCGTTTACCTTGACTCCATCCAACTCTTCGGTAGTAGGATCTGGGGCGAAATTTTTTGTTGAAAGAAACGGTAATGTATATCAAGTAAAATCCCCTAGTATTTCCGATAGGGGTACTGGTTATGGATTGGGAGACACTATAGCTATCTCCGGCTCATCTTTGGGTGGTGACGCGCCAGCAAATGATTTGAGTTTTGAAGTTTCGGATATTGATGGCAACGGTGGAATCGTCGGGGTTTCTTCTATATTAGGTACGTCTAAAAATGTATTTGAAATTTTAGACGTTTCTACAAATTCGGTCAAAGGCCAAGGTGCAGAATTCGATGTTGATATTATAAATGATGTCTATTCCGCAAGTGTTAGTCCGGGCAAAGTCGGAACGGGATATAATGTAGGACAAGTTTTGACTTTCAAAGGTTCTGTTTTAGCACATCAATGGGTTAAAAATGGATTTTCTGCAAAAATAGATCAGGTTGGCGAAAATGCAATATTTACTGATTCTGGTTATATGAGACTGTCGGATATTGGCGAAACATTTAGAAAAAATTCCACGGATGGTATTACTATTGATTTTTGGTATTTCCGAAAGGGTACTGAAATTAGTGGTGCTTATAATGGTGCATCTATATTTTCTATAAATGAATCTGTAGGCGGCGCACAAAAAACATTTTTACAACAGCTTCCAGATGGTAGGTTGGAATTTGGGAATGGGACTGTATCGCAAACCAGCTCAGCTATTTCTTTTGGCGACTGGCATCATATTGCAGTATTTTTAGGACCAACAGAATCTAAAGTTTATGTCGATGGACAAGACTATATCGCAATTGGAGATGGTAGTTATTTTGATATTTCGGAATATGGAGAGTATACAGAAACAATCACTATTGATTCTACAAACACGACAGGTATTACAAAATCATATGACCCAAACAGTCCTATCGAAATCGGTATCAATTATATGTCAGGACCTTCATCTATTACCAGAGTATACTCCGACTCGCCGCAAGTCAATTTAAATACTAACGGGACTACTATTCAATGGGGGAAAACTTTATCAGTAGGTGATACTGTTACTCTAACATATTCAAAACCAATAAAGAATTTTTACTTGGGTGCTAGACAAAAAGAAGACCCATCATATTCTATAGAAGATTATAATCATGCTTTCTTTGGAACTCTCAGATTTACAACCGGGCAGAGATATGATGAAGTCTCTGGTCTTATCGAAGATACGGGTACTGATAATTCTATCTCTGGTGTTGGATTGAATCCAATATATGTAAATCCAATTCCTTCTGTTAAAACAATTCGACAATCCGAACCATTAAAAATTCAATTTAAGGTGACAGAATCAAATAAATCTGCATTTTCTATGATGTTCGATATGAACGAAACTCCTAGAATTACTAGAAGTGTAAATTCTACTGCTGCCTCTGGTGAAATAGTTACAACCACTTCAGAACTAATTCAACCTGGCCAGTCGGGAGCTCAGTTTGCGTTGACGCAGGCTTTGGATTCTCTTGGAAATTCTATAAGTGGTATGGCCAGCGGCATTACATTTTCTCCCGATTTGGGGATAGACGAAATCATAGAAATAAGTTATTTGAGCGTTCTTGAAGATGATGTCGAATATATTATCCGTAATGAAAATCATCCGGTATCTGCTAATAAAATTTCTCTGAGAAAATCTGATGAAAATGGTATATATTCTACCTATGCTTTACCGGATGGAAATTCTTTGCGAGTTTCTTGGTCATCAAAACCCAGAGCTGAAATCAGTGTTGTGTCTTTATCTACATCTGGAAATAATTATATGAAAAAACCATATGGTTATGTCAAAGATTATACTAATTCTTATAAGTCTCTTGGATCTGGAGCTTGGTTCAAGGGCCATGGAGAAAATATAGGTAAAATAGAAAGTTTTAGAATAAAAGGAAATTCCTATCAATCTGAAAGCGAAGGATTTGGTGTCGATTATACGACTCCACCCACGATTGATCTAACTTCATTTGGTGATGGACAAGCTACTGCAACGGTGTTGACAGGACCACTCTGCGTTAGATCTGGCGAGTTTTTAAATAAACAGGGATTTTTGTCTGATGATAATAGATTGTATGATGGGTATTTGTGGCAGGAGTTTTCATATGTTGTAAAAGTCGGACGATATATCGATGAATGGAGAAAAATTGTTAAAAGAGTGGTCCACCCAGCTGGATTGATGATGTTTGGAGAATATAGTATTACCACAGATGCCGAAGTGAGAAAGGGTGCGGGTATTGCATGGACCCAACTTATATATGAAATCATTAAAAATGTTAATATGAAAATTAAAAATATGGATGGACTAGGCCGATGGGCATATGGACAAACTGATGGATATTGGTATCCAACTTCGACCAGACAGGACACCAATTATTTAAATTCACATGGAAATATTTTCACTTATGATAATAGACAACTAAGTGTAAATTCAACAATAGACGGAATGTATAATGGTGTAGGAGAAGGAGAGGTGTCCGATGACACCGCTGGATCGACAACCGTAGATATTGGATCTGGTAGGTATGCGCTTTTGCAGGCGGATGGTACAAATGCTTCTGGTGGATGGTGGCAGGTCAAAAAGATTGCGTTGAATTTTAGAGAAGCGTATGGAAAAGATTATTCCCATTATTACACTTCAGGACTTATAGGAAATACTGTAACTATTTACGATACTTCAGATGAAAATATGGTTGATAATAATTGGATAAACACAAAACCTTGGGGAAAGTATGAAATCACTGGGGCCCTGATAGATTCATCAGTCGGAGAACGATATGTTGTATACGATGTCGATTTAATTTCAAGTTATACGGCTGATCTGCCAGAATGGGATAATGTCACATTTGGCGGACCGAACAAAGTAGAATTTAGATGGGATAATATATTTAGAGGAAATGTGGACAGAAACGCTAATAGTTGGATTGGTTCTATTGCAGACGGCGCCAATCCCCGCGATGAAAAAATGATCATAAATATTTCTGGAAGATTTAACAATAACAAAGAAGGCGATGTTCCGACATTACATACGACTTGGAGATCCCTCGAAAGATTTAAGTTTTATTTTAGAGATATATATCCTTGGCGTGAATTGGTACAACAAATGTTTAGTCCTTCTTCGGAAATGGTAGGTTCGCCTTATAATATTCATAGAAAATTGGTACAAGGAAATAATTTGACACATATAGCAGTAAGACATCCAGATTATAATATGTGGTATAATTTGCCTGTTGAAGCTAATGGTAATGGTGAATGGATTCCTACTACCGATGGCACCGATCATAAATGGAGAAATACTATTATGTCCGATGTTGTCACAAAATCTGATAGGAAATATAGGGCAGTTTTGGATTCTATCGTAAATATTTCCCCTGTTTATTTGATTATGTCTGAAGAAAATCCTTTATCGGGAACCAGAAAAAGAATGGGCCCGACAAATCTATCTGTCGAACGCGCAAAATTTAATGAAAAATTGCAGTCGGGTTCAGACTATAATGATGATGTACTTGATGAAAATACATTCGAAAAATTTATATCGCCAGGCACTATGAACGACAAAACCAATTTCGCATCCGAATCTACATTAGTAAAATATACGACAACAAATATACCTTCGACTGTCGAAGAATTAAATCAAATTTTAGAAACCGCGACAATCGACTAAAAAAGATTATAAATATATAAAATTACATACGCAAAAGGTAAAACAATGGCAGCTATTATCACAAATAAACTGAGAATATTTAATGCTCAGGAATTTTTGCAATCTATTAATAGATCAGCACCAATTTGGAAGGCAACAACAAATTATTCTGAAGGAAATTCAGTAGTAAAAGATGGAAATCTTTGGATTGCTTTGGGAACAGGACAATCAGGAACAACTGGGCCAACTCCATCTACACCTATCGATGGTGCGGTTACTTGGGCCCATTTAGGACAGTCGGTATATAATAACCTTTATATGTCGATTGGCAAACCCACCGCTTGGTTGAATGATGCAAATCCACCAACTCCCGAAGATTCTATTGGATATGGATATGCAGTCAAACAGGGTTCAATTGCAATGAAAAAAGTTGAACAAACTGACATGACTCTAGCAATTCCGAGAATTAACTGGACACCAAATACAGTTTATACAATGTATGAACATGATTTGGCAGAAGAGATTATCCCAAATTCTTATGTGATAACCGAAGGCTCGAATCAATATAATGTATACAAATGCATAAATAACCAAAGATTTGTGGATGATAGTGCAACATCTGTTACAGTTCAATCGACTGTTAAACCCACTTCTACTTCTGTGTCTGAAATAGAAACTACGGCTGATGGGTATAAATGGAAGTTTATGTATTCGATTTCTCTGTCAGATTCCTTGAAATTTTTAACTAAAGACTATATTCCTGTTAATACTATAGAATATGATCCCTTGGATTCCTCTTCTGCCGAAGGTATTCAATGGCAAATTCAACAATCCGCTTTGACGGCGCCTGGCCACATAGACCAAGTAAAAATATTACCCAATGAGGTCGCGGGAGCAGTAACCGGCGGGTCGGGTTATCATGTAAATCTTGTTCGTAACGACTTTACTCTTGGTGGGAGTAATCTGGTCACAATATCTGGTGTTGAATCTAGTTCGGACGGTCAATATGTTGGTTATTATGTTGTAGATGTAAACAATCAAAAACAACAAAAAATTACGGGGTGGGTAGTTACTGGAACAACCGTTGTCGCTACTCTTGATGGAGCTCTTCCGGCCGCAGTCGGCACTAATATAATGGTTGCGCCAGGAATTACTCTCACAGGCAACGGTTCTGGTTTTGAGGCCTATGGTATTGTTTCTTCCGGAAAAATTTCTAGTATAAATATTACCAATAAGGGAACAAATTATACCTCTATTACTTCAGCGGTTATAGACACAGATCATTTGCCCGCTCTTAGTAGCGGCGCGGCGAATGTAAATGCATGTAAAGTAAAACCGATTATTAGTCCTGATAATGGACATGGGTTTGACGCTATAGAAGAACTTGGTGGGTATTATATTATGATAGCTATGCGACTTGAATATGATGAACAACATACTAGACCTAATGATGCAGGTGTTGATACAACTAAAGTTATGTTCCCTGTTTCGGACACTTCATCCGTATTCAGACAAATTGCAATTGTCGCAGATCCACTTGAAAAAACATCTCTTATCCCTGCAACAAATGTATCATATCGCGGGCCATCTTATACAACGCCGGTAAGTGATGCTTGGGGTACATCGGGGGAGACTACATTTGATGTAGAAGCTGGTTCTGGTAAAGTTTTATATACAGAAAACAGACAACCAGTATCCCGCGCTATAGACCAAATCGAAGATATCAAGGTTGTCTTTGAATTTTAATCCGTTTAACTACCTAATGAGAGAAGAAACATATGACTTTAAATCTTAATGTCACCCCCTATTTTGACGATTATGATATTAATAAGGGATATTTAAAAATACTATTCAAGCCTGGCAATTCAATTCAGGCAAGAGAATTGACTCAGATGCAGAGTTTGTTGCAACAACAAATTAGTAATTTGTCCGATCATTTTTTCAAAGAAGGTGCAATGGTAATTCCTGGCCAAGCGGCACTTGATCTAAACGCCCAATATGTAAAAGTTATGCTTCCAACCGCTCTGCCATCTGCAAATGATTTTGTAGGAAAAGTAGTACAAGGCAATAAAACCGGATTGAAAGCTTTAGTCGTTAAGCATGTAGATATTATAGATGGAAATAGCGATGGAGATTTTACTGATTATGAATTAGATGGAGATGAACCAACCACATTGTATTTGAAATATTTGGATGGTGCTCCTGTACCTACTACTCAAGTAAATACTGGTTCTGGATTAGTATTGATTGAGAATACGGTCCCCGGCCAAACAACATTTACAGTGAACGGAGAAACCATTACTATCGACGAAGGCGCGACTTCTACATTCGTTGAAGGCGAAACTCTTGTAACAACATCTACTGATGGAACAACTTTAACTTGCGAAGTTATGTCAAATTCTGTTGTTTCCAATCCTATTGGTAGAGGTAGTATTGGATTTATTGAAGAAGGCGTTTATTATATTGGTGGACAATTAGTAAAATGTCAGTCTCAAAGTATTGTTTTGAGTAAGTACACTCCAAATCCTTCTGTGAAAATTGGTTTAGAAGTTTCCGAAACTGTTATAACCTCTAACGATGACGATTCCCTGCTTGATACATCTTTGGGTAGTGTAAACTATAACGCGCCTGGCGCAGACAGATTGCAAGTAAAATTGACATTGGTAAAGAAACCTTTTGATGTAATAGACACTGCAAATTTTGTAGAATTAATCAGTGTTGATGGTGGTCTTATAGCAAAAGAAGCGGCAAGAGATGATTATGAAATTCTTATGAAAACATTGGCCAGAAGAACTTACGATGAATCTGGTGATTATACTGTAAGACCTTTCAAGTTGGATATTAGAGAATATTATAAAGAAAACAGCAATAATGGTGTTTTTGATATGTCCGATTTTGTGTTTGACAAAGAAGTTGATGCTATTTGGTGGGCTCAAAGTAAAATGCCCGATGATTATGGAATGACTATAGATGGTGTCGGACAGTCTCACCAAATTACACAGCAGGATATTAGAAACTATCCAAATCAGGTGCTGGATACGACTCAGACAAAATATTATCCCGGCGTTACACACGAAAATTTATTAAATGCAGTAAGAGATAAAATTGCGATTGGTATTGAATCTGGTAAGGCATATGTAAAAGGATATGAAATAGAATCAAAGGCATTGACAAAAGAAGGCAAATACCTTATATATGACAAATCAAGAGAAGTATATAAGGAAAATAATGAATTTATTCCTGTAGATCTGGGCCCATATATTCTAGTTTCTGATGTCAAGGGGTTGCCAAAGGTTGATAGTAGTGTTAATTTGGTTAATTGTCATATTGGTTCAGGCGCGTCGGAGAAATGGATTTCAGTTTCAGCTGATTCTGCAAACACTTCCCAAAGTGTTGCAGGAGTGACAGTCGATGGAGTTGCCGGCGAAATTCCAACAAATATGTTTGAATCTGGTACTTTGTCGAATGGTGTTTTAGGTGCAAATACATATGGCATTGATATTGTCGGTACTGCAAAAGTTAAGGCATTCCATTATTATGATGACTCCAGTAGCGGCGCACGGGGAAATAACTATACAACCTCAGACTTTAGACCACCAGTTTCTAGCCAAGAATCAGCAATATATAAAGTCTATTTGTATGATTTGGAATTCGAAACTAATCCTAGAACTGGTGCTGAATATACCATGGCAAATGCTAGATCTCTGACTTCAGTGGAAACTCATGGTTCTTCTAAAGTGTATGATTTCGGTTCAAATATATTAACAAAAATGTCTACAATGCAAACCAATGGTCAATTTTCCACAAAAACTATGTTGTATGAAAAAGATAACGATGCAATTAGGGGAATAGTATATTATTATAATCAATATACTGGACTTTTGTTGGTAAAACCGTTGAATTCTGGTAACGCTGGCGGCCTGAATAGTCAAGTTGGTGATGCTAATATTCTACCAAGAGATAGTTTTTCTCTTAACAGAATAATATTAGAGGCGAATGGTGTAAGTTCATCGGGAACATTTGCAAATAGTGGCAATGCTACAGACACCACCATTACCGATACGGGCGTTTCTGGTAGACTTTTTAGTACATCTGTAGTAACTGCGTCCAAAGGTAGCAGTATGATCGACACAGGCAGCAGGTGGGTACAGACAGTACGCAGCATAGATGATATTAGCGGAACTGCCTCAGTAGACACACAATATTCTGTTATGAAACAGTTTATAGGTGAGTCTAGTACTGCTGGTGGTTCGGTAACTCTTACCTTAGCGGCCGCAGATGAATATTTTGAACAGACGACATCTTTGTATAATGTATGGCAACCCGCTAATGGAACATCTATCAGTGCTGGAGTAGTAGGAGTTCAGTCGGCTTTCAGCTTCTCGGTCGATTTGAAAGAGGTTACTTTTACCACCTCTATATCAAGTTCAAATAGTTTAAATGTTTCAGTTCCGGTTAGAAAAACTCAATCTAAAGAAAAAATCAAAACAGAAAATACTCAAATATTAATGCCATTTACATTGTCAACTTTGACGGGTGCAAATATAACAGGTATTAACTGGAATTCTAATGTTGCTACTAATGATACAAACAATACTAATACATATGATACCGATATCGCTTCTCAAAGAACTACCTCCTCTGGCCAGTTACTCACTACATTAACCGGATTGGGAACCAGTACTACATTAGATGTGTCTATAAATCAATATCAGTTACACCATTCAGACGTTATAGAATTAAAAAAACTATATGATACATGTAATGTCAACAATTATGCATACAGAGTCGGAATAGATTCTTCGGATAAGAAAAATATTCATCAAATGTCGGAGGCAGAATTTGAATTTGCGCTGAAAGCATATGAGTTTTGGGAACAGACAGGTTCTAGTCCATTCGATGTAAGTTTGCAAAACGGCACTAATACAATGACATATGAACTTGTTGAAGCTGGTCTAACAAAGGCTGGTATAGAAAATCCATTTTCTAGCGAAATTTTGAATATGTTTGTTTCTGGTGTGACCGCAATTCCAAATCAGACAGATATACCCGTTAAGATAAATGATGTTACCGATAGATATATTTTAAATGATGGATCTAAATTAAATGTTTTAGGACTTGGAAAAGTAAATCTTCGCGGAGCGGCCGAGGGATGTAAAGGACGACCTATTTTAATATATACTTATTGGAATCATGGTACTGGTGATTATGCCTCAGTAGATTCATATAGTGATTATAATAATATTGGATATTTTGAGAATTTTAGGTTATCCGATGTTTTAGACTTTAGGCCTGCTTTAGAGTGGTCACAACTCGATGGTTCTAGTGGATTAGTTGGCGGTGGTTGGCCAAATGTTAAAGGTGTTGTAAACAATACGACAAGGGATTATCCAAGAACAGGTAGTGCTATTAGTGCAGACCTTCAGGCATATCTCGGCAGAAATGACAAACTTTATGTGACACCAAAGGGTAAATTCTTATTAAAATATGGAAGTCCTTCAATAGATCCTGTGATGCCGATAGATCCTACAGATGGTATGGTTATATATGAATTGTCTACAGAACCATATACAGTCGGCCCACAAGCTATATCAGTTTCTATGATGGATAATAGACGATATACTATGAGAGATATAGGAAAATTAGATAAAAGAATATCTACTTTAGAATATTATACAAGTTTAAACTTGTTAGAAAAAGATACCTTAGATATGACAGTTACAGATGCGGATGGAAATGATAGATTTAAAAATGGATTTATTGTAGATCAGTTTCAAAATCATAGTGTCGGCGCAACAGCAAATCCAGATTATAGAGTGGCAATTGATAGTGACAAAGGAGAATTGCGTCCTTTCCATACATCAAAAAATGTAAATCTTTCTATCAATCCACTAGAATCAAGTGGATATGCTATCAAAGAACAAAAAGTTTATTTGCCGTATACCAGTGAACAGATTATGGCCCAAGAGAAATCTTCTAAAACAATCAATGTCAATCCTTTTGCAATTTTCTCTTTTAGAGGATTTTTAAATATTTTCCCCGCAACCGATGATTGGAAAGATACGATCACAGCGCCGGATATTGTAACAGATAAAAGAGGCGAATATGAAGTCTTTGAACATTTATTGCCTGCTGATGGAGTTATGGGAACAGAATGGGGAGAATGGGAAAAGAACTGGACAGGTATCGAAGAGACAGGGAGAAGTTCTACAAAAAGATCTTGGCGCCAGAATTACGACTACAAATGGGCAAGACCAGCGCTTCACGGCAATCGCGGAGTGCCAAGAACTTGGAATGTTACGGTTCAGCAAAAAAGAGTGGGCACAAAAACTCGCACAGGACAACGGACAACCGTTGCTCCTTTAGATAAAAGAGAAAGTTATGGCACCAAAACTCTGAAAACTGAAGTGATTCCTTATATTCGTTCAAGAAATGTTTATTTTTCTGCTGAGAGAATGAAACCGAATACTAAATTATATGCGTTTTTTGATGGAGTAGCAGTTTCAGAGTTTTGTGAAAGTACTAGAAAATTTATATTTACAGATACAAATGAGGTAATTTCTGAATGGTTTAAGAACAACAGAAATACTATTATCGACAACAGGGGAAAAATTATCCTTAAAGGAGATAATAGTGAACATCAAGTTAATTTGTATGATATTGATTGGATAAGTGAAACATCTATCAAACTGCATGTGGGACCAGATCATCAGAGCGGATCGTTGGGCCCAGCGAGCACATTTTCCGCAGGCGAACAAATGACTGTTAGTTGGCCCGATCCAGATAGTCCTACAGGATTTTCAGAAAAACGAGTAGGAACATTACCTACGGGTGACAACTTGGTTGCTGCAAATTCTAGTTTAACTACAGACGAAGCTGGATTTATTTCTGGAATATTCTCTATTCCAAACAGTGATAATTTAAAGTTCAAAACTGGCGAAAGAATATTTAGAATGTCGGATCAGGTAAATAATGCAGCCGATGCGGATACAGAATGTCAAACGACATATTCCGCTACAGGTATTATTGAAACTGTTGCTGATCAAATTGTTTTGACAAGAGTGCCAGAATTTTCAGTAAACGATGTCTCCGAGACAGAGCCTGCCGAAGAGAGAATGAATCCAAACACATTTATAGAGATGCGTGGCGGTTGGTACGACCCACTGGCACAAACTATTATGGTTGATATGGATGGGGGTATATTCATTACTTCTGTCGATCTATTCTTTTCCACCAAGGATGATTTCAAACCAGTTACATGTCAAATTCGTCACACTGTAAATGGATATCCTGGCCCAAAGATCTTAGGAGAAAAAGTTGTATATCCGAAAGATGTTGTTGTGTCTGAATTGGGTACGGAACCGACACAATTTGAGTTTCCTTCGCCGATATATTGTGCAGATGAGACAGAATATTGTATTGTGATACTTGCCGATACCCAAGGATATAGATGTCATATTTCAAGAATGGGCCAAGAAGCCGTAGATGGTAGTGGAATAATTTCTGCCCAACCACATGCTGGAGTTTTCTTTAAGTCTCAAAATGCTTCTACTTGGACAGCAGATCAAATGGAAGATTTGAAATTCAGAGTAAATCGTGCTGTATTTGATACATCTGCTCGGGGAGAAGTGATTTTAGAAAATTCAGAATATGATGATAATAATAACGATCTTTGGACTAAAGAATTTGGCCCACAGAGTATGAAAATAACTGAAAATTCATCAGAAATTACATTTGATATTAATGACTCTTCTGGATTTGTGCCGACTGATCGATGGGCTGGTCAGGGATATAATTATGTAACTCTATCTGACTTTCACGGAACATATGATGTATTTCCATCAGAATCTTTTAATGGGGACCACCTAGTTACTAGAACAACTTATAATACGTTCACTATTGATATGAGAAACAATTTTTATGCTCAAGGATCTACCACAGAAAGTATTGCTTACTCTGCTGCAGAATTGCCGACAGTGACAAACACATATACTCCAAAAAGTAATACAACTTCTTCGCCGAGGTTTAAAAGTAATTTCAAGTATGATTTGATAAAACCAATCATACAAACAATAGAATTACCAAATACTGATATTGCGGCGCAAGTTCGGGGATTGTCTGGTACATCTCAAGATTCAAATAGAGTGCCAGGAATTAAAGATCAGAATTATAACTATTTTGTTCCCAATCAAAATATCGAATTTTCTTCGCCCAAGATGATGGCAACAAATACAAACGAAAGAATTTTTAACACTTCGGGTACTGCGCTTGATAAAAAATCTTTGGTTATAAAATTAAATCTAACTTCCACAATGGCTAATATTTCACCTGTTGTCGATACGCAGAGAATGAGTGCAATTCTTGTATCAAACAAAACAAATAGTCCATCCAATACTACTGTCGGACAAAGAGGTTATGTTAATACGGGATTTGTCGCAGAAACCGAACCCACAGGCGGTTCGATTGCAACTAAATATATAACAAAAGAAGTTACATTGGATCAGGGTTCGAGTTCTTTGAAAACTATTGCTACAGTATGCAGACAGTCTCCATGTGATGTTGATTTTTATTATAGAATCAAAACATCGGAAGAGCAGGTATTTGTGGATAGACCTTGGGTGTTAATGGAAAGACCAGAAGCTTATGAAACAGAATCATTTGGTCCTGAAGATTTTAAAGAGTTTGAATTCGATTTGCAAAATTTACCAGAATTTACTTCGGTTTCGGTAAAAATTGTAATGACAACTGAAAATTCGGCAATTGTGCCAAGGGTAAAAGACCTAAGAATAATTGCATTGGCGAGTTAAGACATGAAAAAAGAAAGAATAAAAGTAGAAGACCACAACGATTTTGTAAGAGATAGTTCTACAAATGCAATTATCAATACCGATGTAAAATCATATAGACAATATATGAAAAAAATTAATACACAAAGACAAACAAAAGAAGATATCAGAGATTTGCAAAACGAGATGTCGGAAATAAAAGAACTTTTAATAAAGATATTGGAGAAAAAATAAAATGGCCGTAACATATCCAAAACTGGAACCCGTTTTAACTACGGATACATTCGAAGAATGGCGCAAAAAAACCAATTCTATGATCGTCCATACAGAGGCCGGAAAAGAAAATATAGGTGATCTGGGACTTCTTAGCACAGATGATAAATTTTCTATCGTAAATGCAATAAATGAAGTAGATAATAACACCGATACAAATACGCAATCAATTGGTAATTTAACACTTCTAGAGTCAGATATTAGTGCTGTAGATTTGGTGTCAGCAATCAATAACAATTATAGTTGGCAAAAAACAAATACTGACTCGCAAATAGACAAAGAAGTTATTGATAGAATAGCTGCAGATCTTGCAATTCAATCGGAATTAGATATAAGTCAAGTAGCTATTGGAATCAATACTAATGGTACATTTCCTTTAATGACGGGATCGTCTTATGTAGGGGCGTCCACCTCACTATGGAACGCAGTCACTACATTAGATATTGCAGTCAAGTCAAAGGCAGACTTACTAGACACTCTCATCGACACAGTAGGTGTGCAGGCAGACGCTAAATTTAATTGGTCAGATAGTACAATAAACTATTTGTCAGTAGAAACAAACGGATATGCAAATATCAAAAAGAATTTGGTTATCCTTGACAATAGAATCAAAACTAATACAGATGGCAGAATTACAAACACAACCGCAGCAGAACAAAATTTACAAAAAATCACCAATATTATTACAACATTAGGTACTGATAGCCCACAAGGTATTTCGGCTATAGATCCTAGAAACACTTATGCAGTCGAAACCAATGTAAGAAATAATATCAAGTTGTTAGATGATAATATTTTGTTGTTGAATCAAAAAATAGATAGCGATCTTCAAATAAAACTCAATGCATTACAATCACAAATTGATCTTAGAACCAAAATAGAAGATGTGGGTACTGTAGCAGACTTAACTACTGGATTGGAAGGCACAACTATTATTGATGCAATAAATGTTATATATGGTTGGCTAAAACCCATGTACGATGATTATACTAATAATGGTGGATTTGTCAGGAGAAATAAAGCCGATGGCGACAGTATGAGTAACGGACTTGATATAAATAATGGAGATTTACAAGTACAAGGAGCCGCAGGCACTGCAAGACGCATTACTTGTACCGGAGATATTGTAGCATACATCGGTTCTGTCGGATAAATAGATAAAAAAGAGTATCAAAACATGTCAATACCAAAATCAGGAAAAATATCCGTATCTGAAATCGTTGTAAATTTTAATCCATCTACTAATAGTTCGCCTCACTCAATAAGCGAATATTATAGGGCGCATCCAAATGGAAATGTAAAAGATTTCGTGAGTAATACATCCATTCCACTGTATAGATCTGGCACTCCTCGAGAAATAAAGTGGTCAGATTTTCATGGAACAGGACTGCAATCCGAATATTTTTGGCCAATTCCAGAACTTTGCACAGATTCATTCCATCTTTTCGGTCAAGGCGTAGATAACTGGGATCAAGTACAAGATTCAACAAATGAATATGTAGGAAGAGATGATACTGAAGCTTCAATGGTAATACCAGTTTTTAACAAATCTGCAACAATAACAATTCCTGCATTGAAATTTGAAATTGGTAGTGAACTGGGAGAAGATCTTAGATACGAAAGAATCTTAGAAAATACGTCTTCTGTTGCTGCGGCAATGGGATTACCTACAACAAGCTTTGCGCCTGGCCAGTGGCAAATGATCGTACCCAAAAAATTTAAAAGACTTAGAATTGTAATATCTTCTGGTGGTGGTTCTGGTAGTGTTCAAAAAACTATTGTATCCGGCGATGAATTAAAAAATAAAAAAACCAAAGGTATTGTTGAACGCGGTTATGATGGTAGAGATTCTTCTATTTGGATGGAAAACGCATCTATAGAATTAAGAGGTGGTGCCGGCGGCGGCGATGTCTCTGAAGTAGGTGGAGTCGTTAAAACAGGCAATTTATACGATCAAACAATAGCTACAACAGAAAATCCAATTGTAGTCGGCGGATTTGCAACTTCGTACGAAAATAAATCAGCTGATACACCATCAGAATATATCGTATCAAACACAATGGTTCCTGCTAACGGTAGTATTTCTTTTGGTCGAAACAATTTTCCTATTAACATTTTACACAAAGTATCATATGTAGATAATCGTGGTCATGCGGTCAACCGTGAGTCTGGACTCGGCGAAGATTCTTTGTTTGGCACAGGAGGCGCACCGGGCATTGAATACACATATGCTGGTGAACGTCAAACTGCGATAACTCAAGTGCCTGTTACATCCTTTGGCGTTGGTGGCGCAGCTGGTCAGCACGGCGGCCGCGGATCAGATGAAAGCGGATATACAGGCACTGAAGCAGGACAAGCTGGTGTTACTGGATATTTCGGAGACTTTGAAGTAAACGGTGGGGATATCATAAATATTTCTGTTGGTGCTGGTGGAAGAAGTAGCGAAAATCAATTCAACGATTTTGACCCAGAGACAGTCGAATACGGAATTGATGGATTTAAAGGTAGTACGAGCTCACGAATTTCCGAATCTGGTTATGGCGGAGATGGTGTCGTTCAGGTAATAGGATCTTATGGACATTCTCATTCAAAAGTGACCCACCCAGGCTGGATATTAGAAGATGAATTTGGCGATATTTTGGCATCTTCCTATGCAAAAAATGTTTCAGTTCGCGGAGTAACAACTTTTCAAGGATCGATGACTTCTGCTAGAAGTGTAGATGTAATGGGATCGGATGATGTAAATAATCCAAAAATGTATCGGTTAAGATTTAGTGCTAGAATTGGAAAAAATGGCGATGTGCCAATGAAAACCAGATTTTGTCATGTGGGGAAAAAATCAGTAAAGGTAGAAGTATTAGGAAGAAAAATATTTTTAAATAGCCCTGCTTTAGAAGGATTATATAATAATCCAGATACTTCGCTCACTGTTGAACAGGTATCGGGTAACTATATACCTAGAGAAGTAACTGATTTTGAAAATATTGATAATTGGTTTACTTCGACCTGCAATGTCAAATTCGAGTTGACTCATCGTGGAAGTTATAGCAACACAGCTACATTTACAAAAGTTGCGTCTACAGCTGTTCCAACAAATAGAGGTGGCGGGCCCTCTTCATTTACATTAAGCAAAAGTCAAAGTGTTGTAGAATTCACCATGGCCTCTCAGGAAAGATATGTATTAAAACCACAGCATTTAGATGGCACAGGAAGAAATAAATCTGCAGCTAATAGGCTTGCATCGTATGTGAGAAATAGAGGTCAAATGCAACTCGACGAAAGCGGTGGAATGAACTCATTCGCAAGTGCTGATATGGCAGTTACATATACAGGAATGGGTGGGTTTTACTTAAGCGGAAATAATCCCCCCGCTGTTAAAATTGATAAATCCAATTCGGACGCTTCCGGCATACGAAACCACCCCCTTGCCCATCGAGTTAATTATAAATGGGGCAATGGTCGTGTGCTGGGGCCTTATAATACTAATTGGACCATTAATGGTAAAAACCTAACCTCTGCAAATTTTCCAGCATTATTTGGAACGAAGTTTGCAACCATCGACACGTCCGATGGAACAGATACTAGAGGAATATATTGGATTAAAGATAATTGGGAGGGTCTGGCATACAGTACTTATGGAACTACCGCACAGAGTACTACTTATTTTAGTTGTGGTTATAGGGGCACAGACACCACCGGCACTGGAACATCTGTAGCACATACATGGGTGAAGAAAAAAGATAAGTGGTGGGATATTAATTTATGTTTCCTTGCAGGCACAATGGTGACAATGGAAGATGGGACAAAAAAGGCCATAGAAACTATTGATCTAGGCGAAAGTGTCAAAATCGGCGGCCGGATATTTGCTTGTGGTAAATTTATCTGTGATGATTTGCACGATTATCATGGTATCAAAGTTTCGGGATCTCATTTGGTTTTAGAAAATGGTAAATGGATTCAAGTGAAAGATTCTGCCGATAGCAACTTTATTTCTGATGAAGTTGTGACTACATACAATTTCGGTACGGAAAATCGTAGACTTGAAATTGAAGGAATTACTTTTACCGATTATTTTGAAATACACGAAAAAGAAAAATTGCAGTTAGTCGGAGATGAATATTTTAATGACTGGCAGGATCAAGACCCTATATCAAAACAAAAAACAATGGAGATTATAAACAAGTGAATTTTAGAAAATGGAATTTGAAAACAGATTATGAATTTTTAACAAAATGGTGGCAACAATGGGATTTTGGAATTGTGCCAATAGAGTGTTTGCCACCATTAGGAATAATGATAGAAAAAGAAGATAAACCGATTTGCGGTGGGGGTTTGTATATTGGACAAGGAACTGCATTCGGTTTTATGGAATGGGTGGTACGAGACAAAAATATATCAGATAGGGATTCACACAAGGCGTTAAAAATTTGTATAGATGAATTATGTAAATTAGCCATTGACAATGAATGCAAACTTGTGTATACCGTGACGGGTACAGAAGCATTACAGAAAAGATATGTCAAATATCACAATTTTGAGTTGGCCGAGAACAATACAAAAACTTTCGTATATGATATTGAGAATAAATATAAGGACAAAGAATTTATTCAAGACGAAATAGAATTTAACAAAAAAATATCATATAAATAAATGAAAACTAAAAATATTAGGAATCGGTGCAAATGGCTCAAAGGCAAATAACAAATCTTTCTACATTCTCTAATTATGGAATGAGTAGACTCAGAACTGGATTTACCAAAATTGATGGAACAGCTTCTATAGATGGAAACGAAGTTGTTACCGGCGGTATGATGATGGCGTTAGCTATAGACATGCAAACCCAATGGGGAATGTTTAATGGTTCTCCAGACGCTGGCAATGAAATAGTCGATAATTTAGGGACACCCATAACTAAACAATTTTTTCAAGAAATTGGACTCACTAGTGCATCATCTACTGGAAATTATGCTGGTTCTGCAAACTACAGTCAATCAACTCCATCAGCGCCTTCTCAACATGTAATGTTATTCCAGACAACTACCGAGAGTTTGCCTAATAACGGCACAGTTTCTAGAGGATTAGATCAAAATTACAGAATACGATTTGAATTGGATTTGAGGCCTCGACTTTTTCATAATTTTTCAACAGCTACTGGCGACAGAGAATTTGCAGATGAATTATATCAATTAAATTTAAGAATGGATTCTTTGGGATATTATCATTACGCCGGCGGCAATCAAATAAACGAACAAACATTTAAACCAAATTCATACTATCCCGATAGTGTATATAGACCAGAGGCCTTTATTTTGCCCAATTCTGGGTTTCCAAACACTTCTGGATGGGAAGATCAAATAGGTATTCCAAATCCTATGTATGGATGGTTCAAAGTCAATGTGGGATGTTCAAATCAACTATTAGCTTCTGGTGATATTTCATCTCCACAATCAGAATCAAATGGAATAATCACCCTAGAAAATGGATCGACAGTCGATACATCTATTTTAAGATTTCCTGGCGAATGTGTAGATTTAACATACGAGGATGTTACGGTGTTGTCCGACCCTTCTAATACAGGGCCTTATTATGTAGAGGGTACTTTGATCGGCGGAGACCCAAGTCAACTATTTTATTATCCAGTGTTTTTAGATCAATATGCAGCAAATCAATATGATGGAGCAATCGCAAATACTGGAACAGCTATATCAATATCTGGTGTCTCTAACACAAATCCTGTAGTAGTAACGACAAGTTCGCCACATGGTTATACACAGGGACAACCAATAGCGTTTTCTAGTATTTCGCCGAGTATAAATCCATTAAACGGAAACACTTATTATGCAAAACCAGTTTCGGGGAGTACGAACGAATTTTCTGTTTATATGAATTCGAATTGTACCATACCATTAAACGGTAGTGGTTGGACTGTTGCTCAACAATATGTTAGTGGTGGTAGTACCACTTCAGGAGTGGGCACATCGACTGCAAAAACATTTTCCGAATTTCCATTATTAACAGTATATGTTCCTACTACCACTCTCGATCCTGCTAATTCTGCCTTATGGGGAACTGCTACTGCGCCAACTTCAACATCAGGATATAAAAAATATATTAACAATCGATCTCTTAGATTTAGAAATAAGAAAAAGGGATCTGGTTGGTTTAAAAGATTTCCAAAAACAGAACCATCATTGCAGGGCACATATCCATTTTCATATAGACTGACAATGACAGAAAGAGGAATATTTTTGTATATTCATGATGATGCCTCTTCAGATCAAGCAGATGATTATGCGTGGCTCGCAGTTCAAAGAACTGTAAATAACGAAACTGGAATACCGAGAGTTGATGAAGGTTCTAAGTTTCCAGTACATACCATGTATTCTTGTTCTAGAGATTCAATGTATTCTAGGGATGCGGGTGTTTATTTTTCTCAAGATGCAGCAAATTTACAGAATGCAGAAACGGTGGTTAATACAGTTTATGATGAAAGAGGTAATACATACAACTTATCAAATTTAGACAACAGCAAAACATTTTATATATTGAGTCCATATGATAGAGAAGATTATCTCGCGGATGAATACACTGCAAAAAATATTTGGAGATTTGTTGCGAGAGAATTTGATATTTTGAAACCTACAGATGTTCATAAATTTGCCACGCGACACCAAGTTGACAGCAATGCAGTTATCAATCCACTCGAACAATTGTCGATCACAGACGAAAACAGATTCGTTATAACATTTCCGACCGGACTAACGACACAAAGATTTATGTATCCAAAAGAAGAAATGGACTTGATTTGTTTCTCATCTGCCGAGGTGGTCGCTGAATCCAGCAATATTCCTATGACAACTTACAAATATGATGGAATAAACACAGACAAACGTAGATATCAGGGTATGAGATCAACAGCTGCATTTGGCAATGGTATGAGAATTATGGCATTAGTCAATGGTCAAAATATTCATAATAGCGATGTAATATTAGATGTAAACGATGCGATAGGAGTTGAATATACTCCTTAATCGCAAAACCAAAATCAACAAAATATTTTTTATAAATATAAAGAAAAACCAGATAGGAGACCTTAATGTCTATTGCAAGCGGATTTAGCATTCAGAGAAATGACGTTATACAAGTGCCTCACAGGCAACAATACGAAGTTCACAACGCCATAGCAGGAAGTTCTGTTTATGTATTGAGATCATTACCCGATTTTAAAGATAAAACGTGGGATTGGGACATAAGAATGGGCGAAGTTAGAATACATCTAGAAAGAGGTTCATTAGCTCAAGCTGTAAATATTTCTAATACTGGCACAGGCGGAGTTGGTTCTCAAGCCGGCGCTGTCGCTGCGACAGAAGATGAAGCATTCGTAGAAAATTTATACACAGAAGGTTCCTTGGTTGCTGGACGTGGATCTGTAGAATATAATTCTAAGTACGGAGATTTTGGAGGTCTTGTATTTAATACTCAGTCACAACCTATGGTTGGTGAAAAAATTGAAATTTCTTATGTTGAAGATGTATCAAAATTTAAAGGTGATGGCGGTCTCTTATTTCAGATCGCGCACGATCTGTGTGTTCACCCATTTAATAGTTCGGAAATTTTTAAATCCAGTTTCGGTAATCAAACAGATATTATTTTAGGACAAGATGGAGCCACTGGAACAGAATTTGAGGAAGATATTGGATTATCTACTGTGTCGGGTGGAAATGATGCGGCAATCG
>Ga0233444_10002156_pt1 | contig 21013 bp, 19 predicted proteins | sample SI_124_October20_6_FD_182792 | JGI IMG/M metagenome (GOLD analysis project Ga0233444, IMG submission 182792) | Seawater microbial communities from Saanich Inlet, British Columbia, Canada - SI_124_October2016_10_MG | ecosystem: Environmental > Aquatic > Marine > Inlet | place: Canada: British... | reverse complement strand
AAGATGGACATGATGAAGATGGACATGACGGCCACGACGACCATGACGAACATGCTCACAATGAACCAGAAAAGGTCATTCAAAACCCAGAAGGCTGTACTGCCTCAGATACTGTAATAGCAATATTCCACCTTGAAGAAGGCGTTCACCACGTTGAATTTATGTCAGAAAACGTGACTCAATTCAACATGGTTACCATGAAGATGAACGGCGGGCATGCACATCATGACCACGCTGGACACGGTGACGAACACGGTGACGAACACGGTGACGAACACGGTGACGAGCACGGAGTTTGCCATGATGCAGCTACTCACGAAAACCACGACGAATACGAAACCGAGGATGCTTGCGAGGGTGCAGGCCACGTGTGGATGGAAGGCGACCATGACGATTCTCCGACTCCAGAAGAAGCACTTGCAATGGCTGACGCAAACAACGACAGTCAAATTTCCTGGGATGAGTTCTGGGTGTCTTGGAATGCCGAAGAGGACGACCATGATGACCACAATAATCATGACGATAATGATGACCATGGTGACGATGACCACGAAAACCACAGTGCTCTTGAAGAAGCAATGGACAACTACATGATGGGGATGTTAATGACTGCCTTCAACGATTCAGATGTGAACAATGATACCTTCTTGAACATAGAAGAACTTACTACTTTCATACAATCTATTGATGACATGGATGATACACTAAACGCATTCCCAACAGAGTTACTCATGTCAGTGTTTGATGAAGATCAAGACGGTGGCTTATCCCTAAGTGAATTCATGGAAATGATGGAAGAAATGGAAGAAGACGACCATGACGACCACGGTGACGATGACCACGGTGACAATGACCACGGTGACGATGATAATGGTGGAATGACCGAAGCAGAAATGATGGAATTGATGTTTAACATGCTTGACGTTAACACTGACGGTATGATTAGTGCAGCTGAACTTAATGAAATGACGGACATGGGTGACGACGATGACCATGACGGACATGACGACCATGACGGACATGACGAAGATGGACATGATGACCACGGGGACAAACTAGTCGGCCATGCAATGCTCAATGTACTTGCAGAAGGTGACTACGGTTTTGCAATGCCGTCAAACATAGAATTCTACATTGTAATGGCAGAAGGCGGTCATGATGACCACGACGACCATTCTGGACATGATGACCATGATGCCCACGGTGATGAAGACGTGGACGACCATGGTGATGAAGGTAATCACACCGACGAAGAAGAAGGTGCAGACCTATCCTTTGACACACACAGCTGGTTAGACCCTGTAGCATTCAAGGAACAAGTCAAATTAGTTCTTGCTACACTAGTTGCAGAATATCCATCCATGGACAGTAAATTTACTGACAATGCCGAGGAATTTATGGCAACACTGGACGGTTTAGATGAGAAGTTTAGTTCTACTTTCGTAACAGGAACAAGTTGCTCAACCAAGAAAGTTGCAGCAAATCACAATGCTTACTCATACATGTCACAAAGATACGGACTAGAGTTTGTAACAGTTCACGGACTAGATCCTGAAGGAGAACCTACAGCAGCTGATATAATCAAGGTAGTAGACCAAATCAACGAAAACGGTATTACAGTGTTCTTCATTGAAGAATACACTTCTACTGATGCTGTGCAGAGTATTGTTGAACAAACAATCTCTGATACAATGCCTACTGGCGTGACCGTGAAGTACCTTTACACAATGGAAATGGCTCCTAAGGATTCAACTGATAACTACGCTTCATTGATGGAAAAGAACTTCGAAAACCTCCAATCTGGCTTAGGGTGTACTGCTTAGTTATAATTCTGTTAAATCAACATTTCTGAATAATAATATGCAGGGTTGGGATTGATTGCAAAGTGTAACAGAAGGTGCTAATTTATCGGAATGCCAATGCCCGTTAATAGTTAACAATCTGAGCGTGAAAAGGTCGGGAGACCTCATTCTAAAAGATATAAATTTGTCAATTACCCAAGGCGAGTTCGTTGGAATAGTTGGTCCAAATGGTAGTGGTAAAACAACATTTATTTTGACAATCCTTGGGTTGCTAAAACCGGCTACTGGTGACGTCAAAATATACGATCAAGAACCATGCTCAAAGCAATTACACGGCCGCATTGCCTGGGTTTCTCAGGCAGCAGCCAACTTACCAAATAACGTTCGTATTACCGTTAGAGAACTAGTAAGGCTAGGAACGATGAAAGGATTTAGCCTACTCTTACGTAACTCAAAAAATGCCGAACAAGTAAATGAGGCAATAAAATTAGTAGGGTTACAAGAATATGCTGATACTAGAATAAGCAAACTATCAGGGGGTCAGCGTCAAAGGGCAGTTATTGCTAGAGCGATTGCCTCCAAGGCAGAATTCATTGTCCTTGATGAACCGCTAGTTGGAATTGATAGAAAGTCGAGAAACTCCCTATTGAAATTTTTAGATGAACTTACCCATCAAACCGGTACGACCATTCTAATGGTATCTCACGATATCGCTGCAGTGCGCCGTTCAACTCACCGAATGATCTATCTTGATGAAACGATACAGTTTGACGGCAACACAGAGAGATTTCCAGACCTAGATATTATTGCTGAGTTAAGAGATATTCAACCAGTACATGAAGAAATACACACTACAGTTTCTAGTGATTGTCAAGTATGTGCGGAGGATGAATAATGCGTCTACCACCGGTTGGTGAAAAACTTCTAGAATTCATCGCACCCTTTCTAGAGAACATTGCTCCATATATGCCTGGTGAAATATTTCCATATTTTTTCACTCTAACACTTTTACAGCGGGCGTTGATTGCAGCGATTATGGTAACTATGGTGTCAGGATTTTTGGGCTGTTTCTTGTTGACCAGAAACCTTGCACTGATTGGTGATGGTTTAGCTCACGTATCTTTCGGCGGGATTGCAGTTGGCCTAGTACTCGGAGGAATTGGTCCCTTGTGGTATGCGTTATTTTTCAGTATAATTGCGGCGGTATTTATTCACGAACTACAATCGAGAGAGATACTTACTGGAGATGCTTCTATCGCCATATTTTCCACAGGAATGTTAGCGTTAGGTCTAGTGGTGCTGAGGCTTGAAATTACCTTTGAATTACCCCTTATCGGTATAATTGAGTTGTCACCGGTTGGAATTACCAATACGGTTGAGGGTTATCTATACGGGAACTTGTACTTGCTTAGCCCAGATGACTTAGATTTGATTGTCTTTATTAGTATTATTTCATTTGTGCTGTTATACATCATGAGGCATGGATTATTAGCGACTACTATTGATCCCTTAGCAGCCAAGATTCAGGGAGTTCCAGTTAGACTAATCGGGCTATTGTTTAGCATTCTTACCGCCGCAGTAGTTGTTAGCATGGTAAAGATAATTGGCGCACTTCTAGTCACTGCATTACTGGTCACACCCGCAGCCACCGGGCAATTAGTGGGCCGCAGCTTTCGTGAATCGGTAATTTATACACAATTTTTTGGTTTATCTTCAGTCTTACTAGGAATCTATCTATCAGCGGAACTTGATACCGGTGGAGGCTCTATGATTGCTCTAGTTACAGCTTGTATGTTTGCTGTAATTGTACTAGGCCAAGCATTGATAAAATTATTAATCAAGCCTGACGAGAACTTGAATTAGTACAGCCTTTGCCAAATCAAAGGCATACAAGGGTGTTTAGCATAAACCCTCGTGAGCACAAGCAAACCACTTATTCACTTTGTGAGTCTAATCCTATACCATCTGGATAAATTAATACATTTTCTGCTTGTTATTCTTTACGAATTATCACAGCAGCCATGACCATCGAGATCACAGATAGTGGCATGGAAAATGAGCTACTAAGGTTGAAACTACCTCCTGATGGTTCATTGTTTAGGTTAATCTCTTGAGTTGATAAATCTCCTTCCCAAAGTGGACAGAAATCAATTAGGTTGCCTTTTCCATTACCATTTTCCCCATACACCTCTACAAGCGTAAAGAGTTGTATATCGTAATTATCAGTATCTTCTTTAATGTCCCAAGACGCTTTGAAGACCCTCCTTACAGTTTCTCCCGCTTCGAACGTTAATGGTTCTGGATCAAATTCTAAATTTACCTCGCCAAATGTAGATTCCCTGTATTCGACATTGTCATCTAAGCTCAAATCTCGAATAATTATTTGATAAGAAAAATCAACAGAAAGATTCTTTGCTCCAAGAAAATTCCCATCTGCAGTAACTTCCAAAAGTAATTCAGAAAAATCTGATTTATCACATATAATACGCTCTGACTCGTCGTGGTTGTAGCTATAGGCTGATTCAGGCGTCGCTGAGTAATCAGGAATTATTGTATACCATGGAAGGATTTCGACCTGCACTTCCTCATCAACAGGCTCACAAACATCACAGGGGATAATCGCCGAATATCTTACCACTTCTGCTGTAGATGTGAGAATAGAAATTCCTTCTGCGGCATATTTATCTGCAGAAATTTTGTAACAAAATATTAGTGTAGAACTTGCTAGGACATTGATTTCACGTCCAATCTCGTTGGAATCTCCACCACAATAATAGGAGGAATCCGTTCTCTCCTCATAAAGCCCATCTACATTATGCTCCCATTCCTCAGATATTTTCACTGTTACATCATGTAGATTATTATTAGAAATTGTGCACTTTACATACCCGTAAATGTCTTCGTATTCAACCTCAAGCCCACTCCCATTAGGATTTCCACCACTAACATCTACACAAGAATAATCTATTTCAGGAGTGTATGGGTTTTGTTGACTAGACACATTAGGAATCCCTGATAACAAGAACAATAATACAGTCAAAACAACTGTAAATCTAGGCCAATTTATGACGTTCTTGCCCATTGTTGAAACTAAGCGTCAAGTGATTGTAAGTGTTTTCCCAACACACATCACCCTATGCTCAATCATGATTTAGAAAGCAATAAGTCATATTAGATGCTACTCACAGATAGATCGATGTTTTTTGCATATAATAGGGGCTCCTTTAGTTCGTATACGGCCACAAGGGTACCCATTGTTTGGATAAGCAAACATAATTATTAACAAGATGACGATACTTGAACAAGCGATAGCAATGGGTTCAACTCGTCAAGATTTGCGATTAACAAGCATCGTTGTAGCTTCCACGTTTATCATTGCCGGTTTGATAGTTAGTGCCGTTGGCAATAATTCAGTCAGTTTCAGTGGCTATTCAGCTGTACTATGCTGCGCAGCGCTTTGTATTGGCGTTCAATGGTTAGCATGGATACCAGCATCGATGGCAAAGACTGAACGCTTCTACGACTTAACTGGTGGCTTAACCTATCTCATAGTGGTGGGTTTCAGCCTTTGGGCAGGATCACAGTCTGAGGCGCCGAGTTTGCGAGAATTAATTGTCAGTTTACTTGTCGTCATCTGGGCTGTGCGTTTGTCCAGTTTCCTTTATTTTCGGATTCATCGAACTGGAAAAGATGGACGGTTTGATAGGCTCAAAACATCACCTATCCGATTTCTTGTACCATGGACTATTCAAGGACTGTGGGTGTTTCTGACTATGATAGTAGTTATTGTAATTAATAGTCAAACGGGTTCAGCACCTGCTCTAGGGATATGGGATGCTGTAGGATTGTCAATATGGCTACTAGGGTTTAGCATTGAGGTAGTAGCAGATAACCAAAAAACAGTATTCAATACAGAACCCAATAATCAGGGTAAATGGATCGACAGTGGTTTGTGGTCTTACTCTAGGCACCCTAATTACCTCGGAGAAATCCTTTTGTGGACTGGAATTGCCTGCTTTGGAATATCTTGCTTTACCGGTCTGGAGAGAGTTGCCTGGATATCGCCGATATTCATTTATCTCCTGTTAACTAAGCTCAGTGGAATTCCTATCCTGGATAGACGAGCCTTAGAAAAGTGGGGCGACGATGTAGAATATCAAAAGTATAGAGAAAACACACCCGCTCTTTTCCCGCGAATAAGTAAAAAATTATAGTTTTCTACAACCCCTTTTGATTGGGAAAAATACCGCTAGTTACGAAGTTTCGTGGCAGAAGGGTGAGAGCTGGAATTCCCACGATTAAGTGCAGAATGTTGAGCATAATGGCCGCTTCAAAGGTCTGTGAGATGAAGGAGTACGTCCCATAGGTGAGCAGAAACAAGACGCCGCTAACCCTCCACCACGTATCGGGATTGTTTGTCACCATTTTTAGTGAGGTGTGAAAGACAACCGTAGATGCACAAAAAGCCACGGTAGCCACGAAACTTGCCAGCGTGAATAGTACGGGAGGGAATCTGGTATCAGATTGCCTTTCCCAAGGAGCCCAAGGCGTATCCATACCTACACCCAGAGTCAACAATCCCGCTCCTACTGCGGCTAACCCTCCAATCAAGAGCAATGTCCTGATTGACGCTCTAAGCGCCATAAGGTGGGCGGTAATCATAATCAATATGTCAACATAGTAGTACATAGCCTCATGTTTTCATAAATAAACAGACAGCGCCTAATTGATCTTATTGACGATAGTCAGTGTGTTTAGATACTGACTGATATTTTAGTACAAACCGTGGTGCGGGGGGCAGGATTCGAACCTGCGAACCGATAAGGAATGGGACCTAAACCCACCGCCGTTGACCAAGCTGGGCGACCCCCGCGCAAACTTTGGGCGTCATCTCTAACATTTCAATTAAGCGCTTATGCAGAAGCTATGAATCCAGCCTCGTTGACCATAACAATCACCTTATCAGTGGTCAACTTATCCGTGGTCTTGATTATTCCTGAATCATTTTCAAATGATAATTTAGCATCTAATACATCCGGATTTGATTGTAAAACTCGCATTACTCTGCCGGTACAGCAACCACAGGTCATGCCGTAAATTGCTAGGTTGTGAACTTTTTCGCTCATGTTTATACCAAAGCATGGTGATTAACAAGGCTTTGCTTATCATTACTCAGCAATAGGGCGCCACCAACGTAGAATTAGTGAGTTGCCAACCACGCTTACCGATGATAGCGACATTGCCGCAGCAGCATAGGCTGGAGGAAGTAAAAACCCAGTGAATGGCAGTAATAATCCCATTGCCAACGGTATGCCAATCACATTGTAAGAAAACGCCCAGCCAAGGTTACTGCGTATTCTACGCATAGTAGCATTACCCAATTCGATTGACGAGACCGCATCGATTAAATCGTTACGGATTAATACGAAATCAGCCGCATCAAGAGCAATGTCAGATCCAGCACCCATCGCAATACCAACATCAGCAGTACTCAATGCAGCAGCATCATTGATACCATCACCAATCATGATGACTTTACTTCCACTAGATTGTAATGATTTTATCTGTTCAGCCTTCTCATCGGGCTTAACCCCAAAAATCACTTTATCAATGCCTACCTGGTTAGCAATTGACTCAGCCGATTGTTGATTATCGCCGGTTAACATAACCACCTCAAGGCCTAGTTGCTTAGCCCGCTTAACGGCAATTTTCGAACTATCTCTGATTCGGTCAGATAACTCAATCCAGCCTAACAGTTTAGCACCTTGACAGACAAATACGATTGAGATGCCTTTATTTGTGGCCTTCGTGATTCTCTCCTTCATTGCAGCATCAAGTTCAATCCCAACTTCGAGCATCAATTCTAGGTTGCCAGCAGCAACAACTTGACCCGAAAATTCGCCAACCATCCCCATTCCAGACATGACTCGAATGTCGTTAATTTCTGGGCTTTCATTGGTGACATTGGACCATGAGGTGATGATGGCTGATGCTAGCGGGTGAACAGATTCTTGCTCTAATGCCGCAGCAATGGAAAGAATTTCTTTGACTTCACAATCAATAATTTCGATATGACTCACTCTTGGCCTGCCAATTGTTACAGTTCCAGTTTTGTCAACGACCATTACCTGACATTGATTTACCGACTCTAATGCATTGATGCCTTTGATCAATAATCCATTTTGCGCCCCAACACTAGTACCAATGACTAGAGCAATTGGGGTGGCTAAACCAAGCGCGCAAGGGCAAGCGATTACTAGGGTGGAAATTATTACCATCAAAGCTAATTCGTAGCCTGAGTTCATTGGATTATCAATCATATCATTACCAATTGTCGCCCAAAATAAACCAGATAGTAGGGCTAGGATGATGACAATAGGAACAAAGATTGCGGAGATTTTGTCAACCAATCTTTGGATTGGGGCTTTGCCAGATTGTGCACCCTCAACCATAGAGATGATGTTAGCTAGTAAGGTATCTTGTGCAACTTTATTGGTTCTCAACAACACTGTTCCATCCAGTACAATAGTTCCAGCATAGACTTCATCGCCAGAACTCTTGCGTACCGGATAAGACTCACCAGTCATGGTGGACTGGTCAATACTTGCTTTACAATCCTCGAGTATGCCATCGATTGGAATAGTTTCACCGGTCTTTACTTTCACTACTGTGCCAACTTTTACCAAAGCCACATCGACCATTTCAGTAAATTCATCATCAGCGACAACCCTTGCTTGATTAGGTTGTAATTGCATCAGCGAATGTATGGCATCTGTGGCTTTTAACCTAGCAGCAGATTCAAGATAGTTACCTAGTAAGACAAATCCGATAATGAATACTACACCATCGAAAAACACGTGCTCAGCGTTAACTAAAACGCTTGGCAAACTGTCATATTTTCCTGCTAAGACAACCCCACATGACCAAATAAAAGCGACACTGGTGCCAAGGTGAATCAAAACGTCCATGTTAGCGCCCCCGCGGCGAATTGATTTCCAAGCGCTAGTGTGGAAACTGAAACCCGACCAAAAATAAACCGGAATTGTCATGACTGCAGCGAGTAACAAGCGTAAATCGAATCCCGAGAAACCTCCTAAGTCATCGGCAAACATGGTGAGATATATGGTTGGTAATGCTAAAATCAACGCTAATGCGGCTTTACGCCCTTCTAACGAGACGTGTTGTTCAAGAATTTTTCTTTTATCCTTGTTCTGTTTTGGTTTTGATGCTCCAAAACCACCTTGAACTATTTTTTGAATTATTTCATCAATGGTTGCTTTAGTTACAGTATTGTGCATTTGAATGGCTGCACTATTGAGTGGCAGATTGACACTAACTGCCTTGACCGCTTCGTGTGTGTTGACGATCATTTCGACAGAAGAGACACATGCAGCACAGGTCATTCCTTGGATATCCAAGCGCACTAAATCTTGACTCATTATCTCACTTCAGTAGCAATTACCGCATTCAATTCAATTCTATTCGCTATGGTTTTTGGATTATTCTAGCCACTATAAACTATCTCATCACCAAAAAACCTACTTCGGAGCCAAGTCAAGCGAACCACTCCAAATGTCGATGCCACGCAGTCGGCAAGGGTAATGTTCTCCGAGTTTGGCAATTACTCTAAATTCGCCATTTCTTCCAGGCTCAGCAGTACTGACCTCTAAACCGTTTTCGTCGATATTCAACCGCTGTTTGCTACCCATTTGTCTTAGGTGCATTCTGCCTTGAATTGCACCATCATCATTGAGATCTAAAAATACCCAAGGAGTTCTCAGTCCAACAATCCTTGCCGGCCATGATTTTTCAACTACTTCGGGGAAGTTATTTTCTGAAATTGAATCAATTTCCCCACCACGCAGCAAATGAATATGGTAAGCATTAGCCACCAACTCCCACTCGATATACTTGGCAATTACAGATTGATTGCTACAATGCTCGGCGATATCTGCGGTATCTGCTAAATTATGCGCCCACTCGCTTTGGTTAAGATGGCTCTTCAATTGCCGGTGAACCATTAGGTCAGGATATCTTCTAATCGGGCTAGTAAAATGAACATAGGCATCGAGATTTAAGCCAAAATGGCCTAAATTGTTCGCAGAATAATTGGCTCTTTGCATTAGTTGAAACAACCCTTGGTCAACAACTCTCCGGGTTTTATTGTCCAGTTTAGAAGCAGCTTGTTGAGCATCAGCAAGCGAATCTAAAATTTCCTGCCTGGCTTCGGGGTCCAGTACTTCACTGAGGTATGGTTGCACGTCTTCGACATCTGGCTTTGCAGCCTGTGGAGGCGCCATTGGCTCAACAGTGGTATTTGCCCAAGCGCCCAGTAAATTAGATAATTCATCACTATCACTTTGGCCGTGAGTTTTGAATGATGGCATCGGTAATTCGATGTTAACGCCAAGGGCAGATAATTTAGCATTCAATTCCTTTACCTCACCAGAGTCTGGTGGTGCGTGACAACGCCATGGCAGTGGAGCCTCTAATTGACCAAGCATATGGCCAACAGTAGCATTGGTAGCAACCATAAACGATTCAATCATTCTGGTTGCATCAGTGGGCCATTTAACCATCACTTTAATGTGTTCATCAGCTAATATCCGCGGCCGCATTTCGGCATTAGCAATGTTAAGTTTGACCTCTCTTGCTTGCCATATTTTGGCTAGTTCAAACATCGAATCAAACCGCTCATCGCCAATAGAATCCTCGTATGATAGATTTTGTTTCACCTCGATTACTGCTTCATAAGCCGTTGATTTAGTAATGTTTGAGTCAGTATCCAATTCCATAGCAATTACCATGGCAAGCCGGTCCACATCTGCTCGCAAGGAACATAAATCATCAGCTAGCCTAGGTGGTAGCATAGGCAATACAGTGTGTGGTAAATATACCGAAGTAGCCCTTGCTCTAGCCGCCGCGTCTAGTCTGGTGCCAAGCCTAACATAATGTGCAACATCAGCAATAGCAACCCAAAGAGTAGTCTTACCATCTTGCTGAACTAGGCAGACTGCATCATCAAAATCCTTAGCATCATGAGGGTCTATGGTGACGAATGGTAAATTTCTTAGATCAGTTCTTCCATTGGTGATTTCAACATCTCCATCGACTTCTGCTTGTTTTTTGCTATGCTGTACTAACCCGTCATCATACTGTCTTGGAAATGGATTCTTACCATCACGTTTTCGAGCCTCAAGTCGCATATCTAGAACGTCATTAACAGAAATTTTCCCGCTTTGCAAAATTAATAGTGCCATGCTTGGAGTAGCATCTTGGAATCTAAAACCGCACCTTGCATCGGCGAATTTACTAATTTCTTTGTTCAAATCAAACTTGCCCCAATGCAGCATTCCGTCATTATTAAGCGATAATTCACTAGGCATTTTGCTGCCAGTTAGTTTTGCTAGCCAAGCATTTTCGATTATCTCGTAACACAATGTATCTTCCCTAGAATTGCTGGTTATTGGACCCTGAAATAATTGTTTAGCACTACTATGACGGTCAAAAAAAGACCGCCAGATATTGACCGCATTTTGGATGTCATCAATCTCATTTCTAGTTCTTAATTTCACCGTACGGGCTTCAGAGTTAGTAAAAAATTGTTGTGATTTACGAATTTCTGCCAATGATTGGTCTAACTTTGACCGAAAAGCACGTTCGGCTTTCAGGTCCGCAGCAAATCTTCCAGCCATGTTCTCGCCAGTAATCAATAACTCAGCAATAGACTGTGCGTTCCAATGTTTTGAAAATAGCGTTTCATCATCGCCGATAAGATTCGACATTCGTTTCCACAGTCGTTCACCTTCGCTTAACTGCGGTCCTTTATTGCGGCCACTGCGCCGATTATGCTGTTTGGCCATAGAATGCTCACAATCCACTTTCTCTAAGAGACTCTAGCGCTTTAGTTTGTTCTTTGGATAGTTTTTCGTGTTCAATCAACACGAATTCAAGATCTAAATCTCCGCCACCAAGTCCGGCTTTGCTCATTCGTCTACGGTCACCAACCTGGGTATTTGCGGGAACTTTCAGTAATCCTTCTTTGCCCGATGGCAAAGTTACCTTGACTTTTCCGCCAAGTGCAAGAGTGCTGTATGGCGTTTTAACTTCTTGAACCAGTACCTCGCCATCCCAGAAGCGGCCTTCGCCAGCATCAATTCGCACCGTCAGTATGACATCGCCTGAATCGCCTTGTGGGTGATCATTACCTTGACCCTTCATACGTTTGATAGTGCCGTGAGTTACTCCAGCCTTCAATTGGGTTTGCAATGTGACAGACTTTGCTTCCATTGTACCCGCAGGGTTAGGTTTTAGCCGTTTGAAAGTGAATGAGAAGTTGCCTCCATCAGCGGCTTGTTCGGTTGTGATGTCGATACTAACATTGATGTCGCGACCTTTTGGGCGTTGGGATTGTTGTGGTTGTTGCCGCCCTCGACCTTGCGAGCCAAATGGACTGCCACCCATGCCTGAAAACTGGCCACCTCGGCGACCGCCTCCGCCAAACATCTGACCTAGCACGTCTTCAAAACCAGCACCACCCATGCCGCTCTGACTACCACCAAACATGTTCGCCATTTGCTGTTGCTGGTCATATTCTCGACGACCTTGAGCGGTTCCAATCTTGTCATAGGCGGCTTGAACCTGTTTGAATTTAGCCTCAGCGCTGGCATTATCTGGATTTCTATCAGGGTGAAATTGTCGAGCCTTCTTGCGAAACGCACGTTTGATTTCAGCATCAGCAGCATTTTTGCTAACACCAAGCACTCGGTATGGGTCAGGCTCCGCCATAATACCGGCTACAGGGTCCCTTCCTCATCAATTCTTGCAGAACTTTACTTAATGACTTTAGTTGATTTTTGGAAACTGACTACAGCCGACGCGGTTATATTTGAAGGGCAGTTGGGGTGACAAGTCAGAGGTTGTACCATGCCTGTCGAAACAGAAAATAAGCGTTCCTTCGAGGACAAAGTTCAGGACCGTCAAGATTGGATTGAATCCCAATTTAGACGAATTTCACGTGGCTCATGGGCCCGTATTATCCGTATGGCTAGGAAGCCTTCGCCGCAAGAATTCAAACAAACTAGCATAGTTTGTGGAATTGGCTTATTTGTTCTAGGCGCCATTGGGTTTGGATTATTGGTACTAATGGACAACTTCTTCCCTTGGCTAATCCATGACGTAATTGGAATTGGTAACTGAAATTAAGGAGTGATTTAGATGACTGAAGCATTTGTCGCCTTTGTGCGTTTTGAAGAAAAATTATTGTTGCTGCGTAGAAATAAATCAGACGGGGACTTTCCTGCCCTTTGGGACGGAGTGTGGGGGATTGCAGATACTCAAGAAGAAGTTCTTGCTAGAGTTGCCGAGGCAACAAGTATTCCAGTAGAGAATCTTAATTATCACAGTACAGGACCAGAGCGTGGTATCGATATGGGAAGATCCCTAGTTGATGTAATGCCAATTTTGGTTGTCGCATCCTCTGATGAAGTAACGCCAACAGGTCGTTACGCTGAGCACGAATGGATTGACCCAGGTAAACTACAAGACTACAATTGCATATTTTCCAACATTGATATGGATAATGCTCATTCTTTGTTTAGAGAAATGTATGGCTCTGTTGGGTCTTTCTTGTACATCGTCAAGACAGCAATTGGTTCTGAACAAAGAGTCGCTAATGAAATGCATGCTAGACTGCACGGCAGTGGTTCTTTGACCGCTTTGCAAGGCGATGTCATGTCTATTTTACACCCGACGGGGATGCGCGGCTATGTGTTTGTTGAATCAAGTGCAATCTATCACGTTGAGAAGTTAATTGGCCGCTCTGGTGGCCGTGACCCAACCTCTCGTCGAGGAATTAACCAAACACCACTAAAGAATGCTAAGACAGTCTTGCCTGGAGAAGCACCATTAGCTGATATTCTTCCATACTTAGAACCAAAGGCAGTTACTTCAGGAATCGAAGTTGGCTGTATTGTTGAGATTATCACTGGTGCATTCAAGGGCGAGAAGGCTCGTATCTTGAGCGTTGCAGAATCAAAGGAAGAAGTTAGTATGGAATTATATGATCAACCAATTCCTATGACTGTTAACATGCGTGGAGATCACGTCAGAGTTATCGAGAGAGTTGAATAACGCTCTTTACCTACCAAAACCCGCTTTGACAAAAGTAGGGAATGTAAGTTTTATATGTGCAACAGTGTCAAACCATTTCATGGAAATGAAAGAAATCCTAAATCCGAAAGGATGGATGATTGGTTTAGGCGTGATTGTGACTTTAGCTGCTTTGGGCAATATAGTTGGCGCAGAATCTGTTGCAGAAGATGCATGGGGCGAAGATAACATAATGGGTAATGAAGCCGCTTATGAAGAAATGTGGGGTCTTCACATGATTCCGCTAGGAGTAATGGCAATTGCAACAGGAGTATTGGTCAAAGGCAAGGCTCTTTCCCAAATGGCAATGACTGCTTCTGCTGGAATTGTTGTTGTCATTGGTGGTGGCATGGGCTTTATGACCCAACGCCACGATTACGGAACGGCTGGCGGCGCGGCGACCATTATTCCTTTGATAATGATGGCACTGGTAATCACTCTTGGAGTATCAGGCTATATGCACAAGGATGACGAAGAAACAACGGAGGCCTAATTATGAGTGATAGAAATTTAATTCCTTACTTTTTGACATTCGGTCCAATATTGTTGGTTGGAGCATTCATGATGTGGCCAGCATCCGAGGCAATCGGTTTGCGGGGCATGCAATCATTAGTCGATGAAATGGATTCATTGATGCCACTACTTATCGCAGCAATGCTAGGAACGATGATGGTTCTAGGCGGAGTGTATCTAATGATCTCAGAAATGATGGAAAATACTAGTGGCATGAATAAACAATTACTCAACATCGCTAGTGTTTTGATTGTCGTAACTATGGTGTCTTTCATATTTGGTCTAGGTAGTAACGTAACTGTCATCAATGAAGCTGATGGCGAAATTGATGCTGATGATGAAGCATTCGCTTATGAGGATGAAAATGATCGAACTAACACTCTGTCAAACTCATTCGATGCAGGTAATACTGTATGGCAAATGTCTCCATTAACTTGGGGATTGTCGTTAGTGATAATTGGTCTAGTGGCGTTCATGATGAAACGCCCTGAATCTGCAATGGATTACGTTATGCCAGCATTAATGCCAGTTGGAACATTATTCTTGAGTTTGCCAATCATCAATAATCCAGGGTTGTTTAACATGGTATTCCCAGTAGTATTACTAGTGCACATCATCATTGGTGGACTAATGTTCTCTGGTAAGGTCACAGTGCCTGGTTCGACTGAAGAAGGTGCTTGAGATGGAACAATTAAAGAAAATTTGTAATGTCAAAGTTTGGCTTATACTCATCGCAGTAATTCACACAGTAGTTGGTGTACTTGCTCAAACAGACTTCTCAGTTGATGCTGAAGCAGAAATGGCCGGAGTATTTTTGGTAATCTCGACCTATTTATTCTATGCGGCATTCTTTACCACTGGCGAGGCGCAAGCAAGACTTGCAGCCGTAATAGCTGGCCCGATTTGGGTATGGTTCATGGTTTGCGCATTGTTTGAATTGGAAAGTGGCACTGGCGTGGTTTGGGAGTTAAGTCCTGAATTATTGCCGCCATTGGTGTTCTGGGGTATGACTGCATTTAGTGGATTATTACACGGTAATTTCCAAAATTTAATGTCTAGCCAAGAGGCGTGATATCTGGTTTGAATTATCACGTCTTAGATTCTGGTCCAACATAATCGACGCGGCGCGATTATATAGGGGAGTTTAGTCGGCAAGATGCCCACGTATGTGAGCAAGGAGTTGAAGTAATGCCGAAACCTTGGACATCGCATCTAATTAGAGATGCTCTAGGAGTCAAGAAGTGTAACGGCAGTATGGAAGCTGCGACCGAAGACCTACCTTTGGAAAAGGCAATGGAAGTTGCCCAGAAGAAGCATGGCGAAGGTCATCTGACCGGTGCGGACTTGAAAGCACAAACACGCGAAGTTATTGGCACATGTGTGTCAATGCGTGTCAAGATCGACGGTCATTGGGCAAATGAGGCGCTTGCCATAATCAGTAAAGGAGATTGGGACGAGCGCTTTAATTGAACAAATCACGGACCGCGGAAGAGGATAAAACCTCGTAGACCGCAGGGGTGAAATAATATGGAAGAAAAAATAACTCAGGCAATTAAAGGCGCACTTGAAAATGCGCCAGAGAGAAAATTCGTTGAATCTGTCGATATAACATTCACTATCAAGGATGTCGACTTAAAAAATCCTAACAACCGTATCAAGGAAGAAATTAGACTTCCTTCAGGTCGCGGAAAAGAACTGAAGATAGCAATGTTCGCTGCTGGTGAAGCAGCAACTAAGGCTAAAGGTGCAGGGATTCATGTATTCACTCCTCAAGAGATTGAGGACTTTGGAGGCAAAAAGGGTAAGGCTAAGAAAATGGCTAACTCATTCGATTTCTTCCTATCTGAAGTCCCACACATGGGCCTTATTGGACGATATCTTGGTATAGTTCTTGGTCCAAGAGGCAAGATGCCAAGACCAGTTCCACCAACCCTAGACCCTGCTGCTATTGCTGCAGGTCTGAAATCCACAGTAGTCGTCAAGTCTGGTGACAGAATGACTTTCCATGCAGCCATTGGTACCGCCAAGCAGAGCCAAGAAGAATTAGTTGCTAACGCTATGGCAATCTACAACCGTGTAATCTCCAAACTAGAACGTGGCATTGGTAATATCCGCTCACTTTACATCAAGACCTCAATGGGTCCTGCTCAAAGAATCGAGGTGATTAATTGATTCCAAAGGTAATGCCATGGAAGAAAGATACAGTTAGCGATCTCGTTGATTTGCTAAAAAGTGGTGATACACTAGCTGTTATCGATATCCACGGCGTTCCAGCCGGCGCAATGATTGGCATGAGGAAAGACCTCCGTAAATCAATGAAGATTCAAGTTGCTAAGAAGCAATTGATGAAGATTGCTTGGGGTCAATGTGGATACAAACCTGAACAATTAGATAAATTGTTTGAAGTGGCAATTCAACCTGCTCTGGTATCATCTGCTTCATTGAACTCATTCTCTTTGTTTACTGAATTAAAGAAAACTGAAGCAGGTAGAGCCGCAAAACCCGGCGATATTGCGCCACATCAAATCGTAGTTGAAAAGATGGACACCGGTATGCCACCTGGGCCAATAGTTGGTGACCTGAACTCTGTTGGAATCCCGGCTAAGATTATGGGTGGTTCAGTACAAATTCAGAAACGCACAGTAGTCCTTGAAGAAGGCGACGTATTCGAAGGTGAAATGGGTATGATGTTGTCAAAGATTGGCATCAATCCTATAGTCACCGGTTTGAAACTTTGCGGTACTATGGAAGATGGCACAATGTTTGAGCCAGCCACCCTAGATATCGACTATGACCAATTCAATTCCGACCTGATTAGTTATGCAGCAGGAGCATTCAACCTTGCATGCAACATCACATGGTTTACCAGTCAAACCATGCCTACTCTGGTCGCTAAAGCCAGCGGTGAAGCACTCGCCGTGGCTGTTGAAGCAGCAGTGGTTAACCATACCACTGCTCCACACATAATCGGTAGAGCAAACCGTGCTGCATTAGGCATCGCTGGTTCGCTATCTGCTGACGCACTCGATGACGAGCTAGCAGCAATGCTAGGAGCGGCTGCTAACGCAGCTGCTGCAGCACCTGCTGCAGTCGAGGACGCTTCTGAGGCGCCAACCGAAGCCGCAGAAGAAGAGGAAGAAGAAGAGGAAGCCGGATTTGGCGGACTTGGAGATCTATTTGGTTGAATATAAGGTGAAAAATATGGAATATGTATACGCTGCTATGTTACTGCACGCTGCTGAAAAAGACATTGATGAGAAAGCTGTTGGCGCCGTTTTGAAGGCTGCTGGCGTAAAGGCTGACGACGCTAGAGTGAAAGCACTTGTTGCTTCACTTGCCGGTGTCGACATCGCTGAAGCTATGACCCAAGCTGTTGCCGCACCTGCTGCCGCTGCTCCTGCAGCTGGCGGTGCCGCATCTGCTGCCGCTGAAGAAGCCCCTGCCGAAGAGGAAGAGGAAGAAGACGACGGCGCTGGCTTTGAAGGTCTAGGCTCTCTTTTCGGTTGAGCAAGACAGGTAAGAATCCGATTTACGTTGGCCTGAGAAGGCGACAGCATATCGACACGGTTCATCGGCCACTCACGGAAAGCCTTGTCCTATTACAGGCCGTTTGGTCAGCTGTGCGAAAAACAACGCTAGCTTGTTATCTTAGCAGTCTAAGCGTTGTCAAAGGAAGGCAACATCATGGTACGAAAAGCAACTACTGATTTAGAGGTCAGTGTTTCACCAGTACAATGTATCAAAGCATTTCGCAAACTTGTTGAACAAACAGGTTGGACATTAGAACGGCATGAAGGTGCTAGATTAGTTGACAGGTTTGCGATCATAATACCGATGGCACAAACTACTCGTACTATTGGCATCAAAGTGCTAGACGGTCCACTGCGCGGTCTTGAACTTGCTTGTTGGTCAGAAACTAGAGGTTCTCATGGGGCAATAAATATTGCTTCATTTCTGTTACCAGGCGGTCCAAATTTGCCAGTTACGAAATCTCTGATTGATAATTGGGTTGCTAGTTTGCCTAGGTGCCCGTGGCGCTGGACATTTGGTGAACGTTCAAAAATAGGCTTCTTACTGCCAGTATGGCGAAAAACCAGAACAAAATTCGCTAAATTAGGCTTTAATACCTCAAAAAAAGGTTGGCCGCATCATGCAAAACTGTCCTGGCCGTTTGTTGATGAACAAGAATGACCGATTATAACAGGGTTTGGTATAAAGATGGGAACATTCCTTCACCCAAAGGGGGACGCGTAAGCAATGGCTAATTCAGCGGCAGGCGGCAAAATTCGCACCTCTATTTTCATTGTATTCCTTATGGTTTCGATGACTTGGTCTGCCGGAATCAACGATATCGTTGCTAATTACGAGCCCGGTAGTGAACTTTCAGACAACTCGTCATTGGAAGCGAATGCTGGTTGTGACACATTCACAAGAGGCGCAGGAACTCCGATTTATGTTGACCCAATCAATGGTTCAGCAACTTGGTCAGGTACGGTAAATTGCCCAAAAAATAGTTTGAGCGAAGCGGTTTCTGCGGCAATCACTGGCGATGAGATTATTCTTCAATCGGGCAATTATTATGACAATGTTACAGTGGATAACTTGGACAATTTAGTTATTCGTGCTGCAGATGGCGCCCGAGTTGTCTTTGATGGAACGCAAAGCATCGCTAATGACATGGGCGTGACATGGTCAACTGCAGATAGCGACGGCATTCAAGAAGTGATCTTGCCGGTTGATGGTTGGCAGCTGTTCTTGGCCTATGATGAACAAGTTCCGGCTCGATGGCCAAACGCTCAGTTTTCTGATAATACAGTTTTCAACCGTTCGTATTGGGCGGAGGGGACGTTGACCGGTACTAACAACGCCTACACCAAGGGTTGGTTGACGGATGCGGGACCAGAAACAGGTGTCCATTCAGGACTCAACGAGACGATCAATGCCACAGGACTTGATCCTGTTGGAGCGGTTGCGATCATGAACCTCGGCTCGTTCCGCAGCAACAGCCGTGAAATCACAGATTGGAATTCAGCAAATGGAACATTTGCCTACGATGGCACGGGTGTTGGATGGAAGACCAAGCATCATGCGTACTTCCTTGAAGGCAAGCGAGAACTCATCGATGTCGATGGTGAATGGTGGTTTGATAATTCAAACAATAAACTTCACTACAAGACGCCATCCGGTCAAGACGCCAACAATCTCGACCTCCGTGTCAAAGTTCAACCCTTTGCAATTGGCGTTGAGAACTCCGATGGCGTAACCATTCAGGGCATCGATTTCTTTGGAACGACCGTGAATTTCAACGAATGTGACGGATGTTCGTTCACGAATGCAACACTCGAGTATCCAAGCACCTCAAAGCGTGGATTAGGCATTGCAGGTGAATCAGAAGACGACCGCTGGATGACTCGATTCTACCGTTCAACCAACTCGTTTGTCGATAACATCTCCATTACCAACACCGATGGTGGTGCTATTGAATTCCAAGGTTCAGCAGGTCAATCCATCAACAATACCGTGAACAATTCCTACTTCCATGCCATCGACTGGTCTGCTGCTGACCAGAAGGGCTTGATGACCACCATCTACGACGGTGGTGAAGATATGACCTTCTCAAACAACACCGTTCATTTGACTGGAGCTTCATCTGTGCTTTCCATCGGCGATTCGCCTATAGTACTCTACAACGAAGTCTGGGATGTTGGTCACCTGCAGACCGATGGGGCAGTCGTTCAGATCATGCAAGGCGAAGCACCTGGAGCTGAAATTGCCTACAATTGGATTCATGATATCATCAAGTATGGTGTTCGCTTTGATGCTCCAATTGGCCAAGTGGGAACAGGGCAAAACGGCACCATGCATCACAACGTGATTTGGAATGCGGCAGGTGGTTTGATGGTTAAGGGAGACTATCACGACATTCACAACAATACCGTCTTCAATTCGACTCTTGACAAGAATGACATCATCGCCCTCACCGATGGGGATATCAACAACAAGAATTCGACGTTCCACCGTAACGCTGTGGATTCGATGGCTGACCACAGATCAGACTCATGGTCGCTTTATCCGCTTCCTTTTGGTACCTACTGGGACAATTGGAACGGTTATGTTAACACCACAGACACTGTTTCGAACCAACTTGTTGACCCAATAAACTTCGATTTCAGACCGAACACAAACTCTCACCTTGACAACATGAGTGCAGGAGCTTACGATGCGGACGACAGCGACCCGTGGACGGCTGGTGTCTCATGGACCTACAGTCCGATGAGCGATCCGATTTCTGGCTGCATGGATTCCATTGCCATCAATTACAACAGCAACGCCATCTTTGCTGACGGTTCGTGTACCTACACGACAATCTCCTCTTCATCCTCAACCCTTTCACTTGAGGTCGGCGTTACCATGACACCGCACACACTTGATTACACCACGCCGTTCCTTGCCGATGGCAAGCAGACGGCAGCCTCTTCTGGTGCAGTGGGTATGGGCACAAACATTGCTTTGGATTCCAACGGAGCCGTTCACATTTGTTCGAAGAT
>Ga0233444_10002150_pt1 | contig 21075 bp, 21 predicted proteins | sample SI_124_October20_6_FD_182792 | JGI IMG/M metagenome (GOLD analysis project Ga0233444, IMG submission 182792) | Seawater microbial communities from Saanich Inlet, British Columbia, Canada - SI_124_October2016_10_MG | ecosystem: Environmental > Aquatic > Marine > Inlet | place: Canada: British... | reverse complement strand
TATAGAGAAGCGCGTGTTTGTAGTTTTTTACTAATAAGGAACAAGGATTAGGGCGTCATAACTTGTCACTTCTGGTGGATCGTACACAGTATTCATCAGCTAATTGTCAATTAATTAAGACATGAAAAATGCTTTTTCTATATTTTATGTTTTTTTAAATCAACGCCAAACTAACTGACACGTGTCAGTTTAGGTTTGTGCTAGATAGAATATCCATAAGAGTAAAAATATACTACTAGCTGCAGTAAATATGGAATTTTGAAGAACCTCATAAGGTATGAAACCAGGCAGGACCCAGCGCCATAACGCTAGCGTTTGCATGGATAAACCAAAATAAGATTTAATAGTAGTATCAAGCAATTTTATCAAAAAATAATTACGCTGAAATTAAGCTGGCTAGGTTGTATTTAGCAATATCTCGCAAAACTCTGTCTCGATAGTTGTGCTGATCATTTTCAAACAGATGCTAAGCTACTTATTCAATAAAAATCAGTACCCGCCCTTCTTCTACTTTCGTTTGATAGATGCCTAAGTGTTCACATACCGGTGCACGCAACGCTCTACCTGTGCGATAATCAAATAATCCATTATGTTTAGGACACTCAATCTCAAAATCCATCACCAGACCATCACATAGGTGGACTTGCTCGTGGGTGCATAATCCATCAGTGCAATAAAAATTTCCATCTATACCATGATAAACTGCAAAAGTACGCTCTCCTATATCCCAACGAATTACGTCCTCTTCATCGATCTTTTTGGTTGAACATACGTCATGCCAGGCCAATTTGTTATTCCTTTATTTTACATGTTAACATTTACATCATTAGAAGGTATCGCTTGATGCAAGTTTTCCTTGTAGGGTTGCGCGGACTGAGGCAGTTCTTTTTCTAAAAAATAGCCCGGCTCATTTTTTTGCCGCATAACAGCTTTATACACTTCCAGATACGCTTCCCATATTGACCTATTTGGGCGAGGAAGATCATCTTTGATCACTTCGTGCAGTCTCAGCATCGAGTGGTATGGCACCATCGGGAACATGTGATGCTCGACGTGATAATTCATGTTCCAATACAGCCATCGACTGATAGCGTTCATATAAACTGTGCGCGAATTAAGACGATGATCAATCACATCTTCAGCTAAACCACCATGCTGCAATAACCCCGTCATTACAAAATGCCAGCATCCATAAACTCGAGGGCCACCAATCAGCAAAAATGGGATCACAGATTGCCATCCCATCCCTGCAATCAGCATTCCAAAAGCAACAGCAGCAGTTATGGCATAAATTGCCATATGAACTCGTGCCCAAAAAATTACCTTGGGATATTGGCTTTTGGGGATGTAGTCTATTTCATCAGAAGAAAGAAAGCCTGACGCATTTTTTGCTAAAATTTTTAATGATTGATAGCTGTCAATAATTCCAACGAAGGAAAGTGCTTTAGCCATTAAACTAACCGGATGCATCCAACCAATTTCAGGATCACGGCCTACTATGATTGTATGTGTATGGTGGCGCACATGGCTCCAGCGCCAGTTAACCGGATTTCGCATAATTTGGAAAGATGCAAAGTGATACACTACGTCGTTCATCCAGCGCGTGCGAAATGCTGTACCATGTCCACATTCGTGCCAACGACTATCGCAAACTGACCCAGCAATTACACCATACGCCAGCCAGCACATGAGTGCGATCCAAGTCCCCCAAAAATAGATGCCGCCTAAGGCAAAAATTAAATGTAATGTTATCCAGATAATGGTATCGCGAATTGCAGGACCATCACGTCGTTTCATAAGAGCTTTCATGGTCTTGCGAGGTACGTCGCTATGATACCATTCAGCTGCAGTAAGACCAGTTGTGACAGCACAGGCTGCTGAAGTGCCAGTTAGGGAATAATCTTTGGGGGTGAGGTTGTTTCCATCAAATTTGACATTGTCATTCATTTTGTCATCCAAATTTTTACCCAAAAAATAAAAGCCTATACCATATAAAAATAAAAGTGATTTTTAGTAAAGCACGCATCGAAACCCTTTAGAAAATAAGGCAGCCCTTCAGATTTAGTTGTGTAACAGACGCGGTAAGGCGACTTATTATCAGAGGCAAGAAATATAAAGAATTGAATATAAATAATGTTAGCCATACTATGGACCACCCTTACGTAGTGCTTTTGAAAAATGAGAAAATAATTAGTTTTGAAGCTCCGATTTCTTGAAAAGTTAACTTAACTCAGCGACAACAAACATCTTCTCACGGGAGTAACCGCTATCGATACGGCTAAGGTTCGATCATGAACTTGTAGAAACTAACGCTCGATAATTTGATCACATCATTCTAGTATGGTAATCAGTATAAATAATTTCAGGGAGATAAGTATGAAAGATAAATTCATTAATCTGCAAACGCATAAGCTAATGGTAGGTAGCATCGATAGGCGAAAGTTTATGATGTCTGTTTTGGCGACTGGCCTTACAGTCCCAGCGGCACTAAGCCTCGCCAAACGCGCTGAAGCCGCGACGCCAAAGAGTGGCGGACTTTTCAGAATGGGTATTGCTCATGGATCAACTACTGACACGTTAGACTCGGCGACATCTGAAAATCATTTCACATTAGTTAACGGCTATACATTTGGAAACAATTTGACTGAAGTGAACAACGATGGCCAATTGATTGGCGAGCTCGCGGAAAGTTACGAGTCTTCCGATGGCCAGACATGGGTCTTCAATCTCCGGCAAGGTGTCGAATTTCACAACGGGAAAACGATGACATCTGAAGATGTAATCGCGTCCTTTAACCATCACATGGGCGAAGATTCTACTTCTGCTGCAAAGGGCTTACTAACTGCTGTAAAGTCCATCAAAGCTGATGGTAAAAACAAAGTGGTCTTCGAATTAGACAGCCCCAACGCAGATTTTCCTTTTATCGTAAGTGACTACCACATTTCGATCCGGCCAGCCGGAGATATGGCGTCTGGTATCGGAACCGGTGGGTATATCGTTCAATCGTTTGAGCCAGGCGTAAAGTCCGTTCTAAAACGAAACCCTAACTACTGGAAAGAAGGCCGTGGCCATTTCGATGAAGTAGAGCTCATTTCGATCATTGATCCAACTGCTCGCCAGACCGCATTGATGAATGGCGATATTGACGCAATGGACCGCGTCGATTTAAAAACAATCAATTTATTCAAACGTAATCCAAACGTGAATATAATGGATATTACTGGAACGGCTCATTATACATTTCCTATGCGTTTAAATGTTGATCCGTTCGGCGATTACGATTTGAGAATGGCATTAAAACATTCAATTAAGCGTCAAGAGCTTGTCGATAAAGTTCTGCTAGGCTATGGCTCCATCGGAAATGACCATCCCATTTCCACTGCTAACAGGTATCACAACTCTGATATGCAGCAGCGTGAGTTTGATGCAGATAAAGCGGCATTCCATTATAAAAAGTCAGGACATTCCGGTAAAATACAATTGTCAGCATCCGATGCGGCTTTTGCTGGAGCAGTAGACGCCGCCCAGTTGATTGCTAACTCTGCCTCCGAGGCCGGTATAGACATAGAAGTAGTCCGCGAACCAAAAGACGGATATTGGTCTAATGTATGGAACAATGACGCCAAAGGGTGGTGTGCTTGCTACTGGGGAGGCCGTCCAACTGAAGACTGGATGTTCTCCGCTGCTTATACCAATGATACAGAGTGGAACGATACTTCGTGGAAAGGCACTGATGGATCGAAAAGATTCAATCAATTGGTTAAAGAAGCGCGGGCTGAGCTTAATGACGATAAACGCAGAGAGCTTTACTACGAGTGCCAGACGCTGGTCAGCGATGACGGAGGTTCAATCGTACCATTGTTCAACAGCTACGTCAGCGCCAATAGCAACGCCATTGCAATGGAAGAAAACGTTGCTGCGAACTGGGATAGTGACGGCGCAAAATGTGTAGAACGCTGGTGGCTTGCATAAACAATTTCATAATGGCATAGGCCGGATATCGCGGCCTATGCGTTATTTTTTAGGGACAATGTTTTGCATCCTATACTAAAAACCGTCCTTGGGCGGCTAGCCATGGGGCTTGTAACTTTATCCGTTGTCTCAATAATAATATTTTCCTCCATGGAGCTTCTGCCAGGTGATTTTGGGCAAGCTGTGCTTGGACAGGCTGCCACAGAGGAAACAGTGGCAGCTTTCAGACGAGAGCTGGGCTTAGACCAATCGGCAGTTATGCGGTACGGTCAGTGGATTTCCGCTGCACTCCAAGGAGATTTAGGTACCTCTTTTTCAGGTAGAAATGCCTCCGGTGTTGATCGATCTAGAGAAGTGATAGACTTAGTTGTTCCCCGTTTGCGCAATACTCTTTTTCTAGCTTCTGTGGCAGCTTTGATTGCAGTGCCGTTGGCTTTAATACTAGGCATTACCACCGCATTATTCCGCAATTCAATTTACGATCGATCTGTAAATATAGGCACGTTAACCACTATTTCTTTTCCTGAGTTCTTTGTAGCTTATATTTTAATTCTTTTCCTTTCTTCACTTTACCCTGTCTTCCCATCCCTCGCGAATGTTGACTCAGATACCCAGTTTTCTGAGCGCTTTTATCGAACAGCTTTGCCCGCACTGACACTTACACTAGTTATTGTCGCCCACATGATGAGAATGACTCGTGCAGCGATTATAAACCTTTTGGCCAGTCCCTACATTCAGATGGCTCGCCTATCAGGAGCCACGCCAACAGAGGTCATCATTAAACACGCACTGCCCAATGCATGGGCACCAATTGCAACGGTGATCGCGTTTAATCTTGCATACTTGGTAGTAGGCGTTGTGGTAGTAGAAGTCGTTTTTGTATATCCAGGAATAGGCCAATTGATGGTTGACGCTGTATCCAGCAGGGATATTCCGGTAGTTCAAGCCTGCGCATTAATTTTTGCTATGACATATATATTGCTTAATTTACTGGCTGATATAATAGGTATTGTCACTAACCCTCGGTTGTTACATCCGAAATGAGTCAAAAACAAAATACATATTCCGCTGTTGATGAAGTAGGTGCTGTTACAGAACAGCGTACCTTTTTAAAAAGAATATTAATTGACCTACGTAAAGCCCCTTACACGGCGCGTTTTGGTATTTTAATAATTTTTATTTATATCACTGTAGCACTGTTCGCACCCATTTTGTCACCCTATGGGGAAGCAGAAGTTTTCCCAGAGCCCTATGCCGCTTGGAGCTCTACCCATGTTTTCGGCACGGATCAGATTGGTCGGGATATTTTTTCTAGAATGATTTATGGCGCGCGGAATACTGTGGGAATTGCGGTAGCAACAACGGTATTGGCGTTTTTGATAGGCGGTGTCCTAGGTTTAGCTGCAGCCATAAACAGAAGCTATCTAGATCAATTTTTGAGCCGTACAGTTGATGTTTTAATGGCTATTCCAAGCTTGATTTTTGCGCTCGTTCTGTTATCCATTTTTGGTTCTACAGTTACCAACCTTATTCTAATTATTGCAGTTCTCGACAGCACCCGTGTTTTTCGTCTAACGCGCGCAGTATCTTTAAATGTAGTAGTGATGGATTATGTCGAAGCCGCTCATCTCCGTGGTGAGGGGCTCGGCTGGATTATGCGTCGCGAAATATTACCAAATATTTTACCACCATTAATTGCAGAATTTGGCTTACGTTTTTGTTTTGTATTCTTGACCATTGCAGCACTGTCATTCTTGGGTGTGGGGATTCAACCACCTACAGCGGATTGGGGATCGATGGTTCGTGAAAACGCATCTCTAATTATGTTCGCACAATATGATATCAAGGCTGGACTGACGCCCCTTTTACCAGCCGCGGCCATCGCTTTATTAACGGTAGCGATTAATTTTGTCGTTGATTGGTTTTTGCATAAGACGAGCGGGCTTCGAGATGAAATTTAATTCTCAAAACGATGACGTTTTACTTGATGTTAAAGACATAAAAATCCAAGGATTTTCTGATGAAAAATGGCATGATATTGTAAAAGGCGTAAATTTAACTTTACGTCGCGGTGAAGTTATGGGGCTCATCGGAGAATCTGGCGCTGGGAAATCGACGCTTGGCCTAGCAGCAATGGGATATACGCAGCCTGGATGCAGAATTATTGGTGGTGAAGTCAATTTTGATGGAACAGATTTAGCGCAACTGTCTGATGTTGAGAAACGTTCGTATTGGGGCAACCGCATGACTTATGTGGCACAATCAGCTGCCGCATCTTTTAACCCTGCCCATCGTCTTATCGAGCAAACTACTGCTTCAACAATTCGAGCTGGCATCAAAACAAAGTCTGAGGCTTATTCAGACGCACAATCTCTATATGATGCGTTAAACCTGCCAGACCCTAATAATATTGGTATCCGCTATCCGCATCAGGTTTCTGGAGGACAACTACAACGCGTGATGACGGCAATGGCAATGTCTCCAAGACCTGATTTGATTGTGTTTGATGAACCAACAACTGCTTTAGACGTAACAACTCAAGTCGAAGTTTTATCATCGATGCGAGCTATTGTAGAGGAATTTAACACAGCTGCAATTTACATCACACATGATCTAGCAGTTGTGGCGCAGATGGCAGATGTAATAAAAGTTCTTAGATTTGGGGAAGAAGTAGAAGAAGCCGCTACTCGCCAGATGTTAAGCCATCCAAAAGAAGCTTATACGAAATCTCTTTGGTCAGTTCGAACGCTTGAAAAACCGGTACGCGCACCCGAAAATAGTGTTTTGTCACTTACGGGAATTGATGCCGCCTATGGACGCACAAAAGTTCTTCACCAAGTCAATATAGAAGTTCCAAAAGGCTCAACAGTCGCTGTGGTAGGTGAATCTGGGTCCGGAAAATCAACCACTGCCCGCGTGATTACTGGCCTATTACCACAAAGCGCAGGCAGCCTAAAATTCGAAGGCAAAAATCTACCTCCAAGGTTAGTAGATCGTAGCAAGGACCAAAAGCGCCGAATTCAAATGATCTATCAAATGGCTGACACAGCCATGAACCCTCGGCAGACAGTTAAAGAGATTATTGGGCGGCCATTAGAGTTTTATCTTAATATGCGTGGCCAGCGCAAAACTGATAGAGTGATAGAACTGCTTGAAATGATTGAATTAGATGAAAAGTTTTTGGAAAGATTGCCAGAAGAATTATCTGGAGGCCAAAAACAACGAATTTGCATAGCAAGGGCTTTAGCTGCTGAGCCAGATTTCATCATTTGTGATGAAGTCACATCTGCGCTGGATCAAATCGTGCAAGAAGGCATTTTAAAGCTGTTGCTACGTTTACAAGAAAACCTGGGATTGACTTATTTATTTATTACTCACGATATATCAACAGTACAGGCGATAGCCGATCAAGTAGTGGTTATGAATGAGGGGAAGGTAGTTGAACAGGGTTTGAAAGATGATGTTTTTCAGGCACCTCATCCTGCTTACACTGAATTATTGCTATCTTCAGTTCCAGAAATGGACCCCGACTGGCTTAGTAATCTTACGCAAAAGCGTTCTATATTTAGATCTTAAAAATAGATAAAGCATCTCATTTGCTAATTCGAAAATATTGTAACTTTTTAAGTAGATGCTTTTAAATTATAGGTTGAATTTAATCATGTTGCAGCATTTCGCAAAGAGATTTAAGGATTCAAAAAATGATACCGGTATTTCATCGCTTTTCATGAAAGATCCATTAAAATAAAGTTGCGAGCTTTCGCTTTCCAATTACTTCACTGTACTTATTTGTTACGCCCAAACTCAATATTTTGATAAAATCACTAAAATTTTGCCTGAAATAATGGAATGATAAGCGCGGCTATTAATCATCAACCTAATGGGCCGTTCAATAGCGTATAGAAAACGCCAACCAAATAAATAATAGGAAAACCCATTCCAGGGAAATTATTATAATAGTGAGAACAAAGATTTACCAGTATAGGGTGTTTCTAAAATCGCGCACTTTTGATCAGTTTAAAAGATTGACTACAATTCTATACCCAAGAAAAATGCATAGAAGCAATAGAATGCATCCAAGAATAAATTCTAACCTCTTTGAGTTTGGTGCAAGCCATTTCATGAATATCGGCAAAGCAATAATAAAAGATATTAAAACATACCAACCGGCATCAATTAACGTAGCGGTTAAAACCATTATAGATTTCGATTTGAAAGAAGTAGAATCTCCCAGAAATTGGGTAAATATTGCTAAAAAAAAGGCTGCGACCTTTGGATTCAAAAATACAATCAAGAAACCTGATTGTGCATGCCAAATTAAAGAATTTGCGTTTTTGTTTATTGGGACATTATCTAATTTTTCAATCATAAAACTGCTTTTAAGCATGATTAGGGCCAACCATATTAAAAATAACAGGCCACCTATTTCAACAAAAAATATAAACATTGGAGCAAATGACAACGTTATACTTAGACCAAAAGCTACCAAAAATGCATAAAAGAAAATACCTAAGCCATGCGCTAATCCAAAAACCATACCGGCTTTGCGTCCATGCATTATTACAGTACGTAAAAGAAGTGCGAGACTAGGCCCTGGCGAAGATGCGCCGGCCAGGCAGACCAATGCCAATATCATCCATTCTGTAAATGTCATGCCAATTTGAACATATTAAAATTTCTTTAAAATTAGCAGCGTACTTATTGGACTAATCAAAACTTATTTTACAAAAAGATACCATCCGTTTCGATAATTTCATTTAATATCGATATTTTTTGCATTAATGATAAAAATTAGAGGCATATCCATCTATTTTAATGTCGATATACCGAATTACTTTTATGGTGAATTTTAATTGTAAAATTTATTAGAAATGAGGTTTTAGGAAATTATATCAAGCCGATATACTCCAACGCATAAATCAAATGATTTTATTCCAGATAGTTATATAACGAATAAACTTTCAAATTATAAAAACACTCTATTTAAGTTTATTCCAATCCCATACATAGACCTATTACAATGACATTCAAAAGCTCAACTCATTCCCTTTATTCCTGACGTATTCATGAATACTGTTCCATTATCTTGATACCTGTACAGATGTGCTGCACGATGTTGAGGTCGATCCTTCATTTTTGGACTGTCGGTATTGATTAAGGAATAACCACAATGAAACTAATACAATTACTTACTACCATCACAGCAGCTATCTTCTTTACTACCGGTGCGATTTCTGAGGGTGCCAAATCCCCAGAATGGCTGTTTGTTCATACAGCACCCACTGCTGAAATGACTTCTAACACAACGTTAGTAATTCCAGTTACAAGAGATATCTTCGCATTCACCGACAGGCCCAATCGTCGGTACGGCTACTTAAATGCCCATGAATGGGTATCGGCATGGGATGAAAGTGAAAGCGCTGGTTTTAAAGCTGACCCGCCAAATGCAGTTCTTACTTGGGTAGATGGTGATGACGTTAAAGATGCCGAGGTGCTTATCATAAATGCCACTGTAGGTGATTATGGCAAGACAATTGCGTATGAAGTGAAGCTCGAAGCGGGAGGTCTGCTGGCAGCGAATTTGTCAAGTTGTAGTCTTTTCGTTGACGGACATGTGCTGGCGCCGCGCCCCCATTGGCACCCAGACGGCACATTTCGGTTTTCGCGCAGTATGAATGCCGAATGAATTTATATTAGTGTTATGCTACAGTACAGCCAGCCACTAAAGCTGGTAGCTTGGGTTTATGCTGAGTGTTGCCGCAGTCGAATGAGTTATTTGTGTTTTCTAGTTTTTTTCAGGTATCCTTAGCAAAAATTCACCACGAGAGCGATGCCTATGCTATATTTTGTAAAACTCTTAATCTCGGCAATAGTAACTTCTATGCTCTGCACGCACCAAGTTTATGCGGAATTAAGTTCTAGTGGCTTCGGTATTTTTGGTATTGTCTACGACAGCGACCCCTCAACACCTTCAACAAGGCTTGATACAGAATTTGGGCTTGAACTGGATCTTAAGAGTACAACAAGTCAAGGACTGGAGTTTACTGCTTCCATGTTATTTGAAGCAGTTAGTAATTCAGATGGTACTATGGGTGGTGCGGAGGGTTCGGCCGGTGAGATAGAGATCATGTACGGTGGTTTCACGTTATACCTCGGTAATGTAGGCGACTTAATATATGCAGGTAATATCGTTGACTACTACGGTTATGATATCGGTCTGACTGACTTTGCAGAGCTATCAACAGGATTTAATTTACCCGTAAACGGCTTTGACCCAAGTAAAAACGACGTGAATGTCTATCCAATTGTTACTGTCGAATATACTCATGAAAACTTCACAGCAGGTGCGTCCTACATAGACGAAAATGAAGAGTGGCAAGCCGGTTTAGTATATACTTTTAAAGGATTTTCTGTTGGTGGCGTGTACGGCATAACTAATGAGAATAGTAGTGACAGAGACGCGTTTTGGGTTGTTTCCTTTGGGGGTGAGATTGGCTCGTTTGGGTTCGCACTCCTAGCTGCAAACTCCGAATTGCAAGATCAATTGTCCTATGGAGCATCCATCAATTATGATATCGGAACAACAACAGATCTTAGCGCAGTGTACTCTGACAATGGTATGGACGATCAACAAGCCACTTATGCGGTTGGCTTTTCCCACAGCTTGGGTGGAGGCGTATCTATAGCCGGCAGTGTAGGCAAAACTATATACGATTACACGAACGCCGATTTTGGTGTAATTTTCGATTTCTAAGATTTCGTCCGTTCTGGAGCAGAGTTAAATTTAAACCCTGCGTTAGCTGTTTGTTTTTATATATTGGCTTGGTCCGCAGGTATCAGAAATTATGATACCCAGTCGACATAGCCTATCAAATAATCATACCACGACTGCGTAAGATCACGCCTATGCTCAATGAAGTCACCCTATGATACGCCGGCTCTACATTACAGACAATTGAATGCGCTAAAAAATCCTCCACCCACCGGTGGTTTTGGCCTTCGCCATTTGCACAATCAGAAAACGTAGAGCGCCGCCCGTGTGGCGTATACTGACCAAGCCTCCATTCTTTATAGTTCTCCCAATCTTCATGTCAGACATCGCACTTCCACTTCCACTTCCACTTCCAAAGGGCAGTCTAAGCGCACTGTGTTCCCAACGGGTGAGATGAACTAGCACTCAAATTCTTTTTTGTCTGTCTGGTGACAGACGCTACAGGTCTGAATGAATCAATTTGATAAGGAATTTGTTTCTAGATCATCACAAACACCGATTAGCAGGATATAAAACAGACAACCAAAAGCGAAAGGTAATCTTGCCAAATATGGACAGTCGCTTCTATTTTAGGATTTGGACGCTTCATAGGCTACGATCTGAGGCAAAGATTTAAAAACTGTGAGGTATTCCGTCATGACTGGATAATCGTCAAGGGCGTTCTTCGGCACGTGATCAATATAGCCAAGCGTGTATCGTTCGAGCGCTGGGGCGAGACAACAATCCGCTAATGTTGGCGTTACACCGCAGAGAAAAGGCCCATTCGATTTTTGAATCATGGTAGAAAAGAATCCACAATATTTTGGCATTTCATTTGTAAGAAAGGCTTCACGAAGTGCCTTAATCGTTGTCCGCAACTGAGGGCTTTCCTTAACAAACAACGACGTCGCAGGTGTAATTCCATAGCCTAATTTTTCTGGTTCAAGCGCAAGCACAATACAGGGCCTAAAAGCACGTTCAAAATCATCAACAATTCCGATGGCCTCCTGAACCTTCAAAAATTGCTCTGCGGGGCATAACTTTGGCGCAAATGTTCCTATATATTGGAGCATGGCATTGCTTTGGGCAATGTAAGGCCCTCCGTCGATGGACATCACCGGCAATTGTCCAAATGGGCTCTGGATTTTTAAATCTGGCCAATCCACTTGCGTCACACGTGCGTCTTCAAATTTAATTTCACCAAACCATAGAGCAAGCCGAACCCTCTCAGCTGCACCCATAATCGGAAAATACTTTAATCCAATAATATATATCCACTTTATTTCCCTCCTGAACTATCTAGTTTCAGAATGCGTCCAATTTATCTAGTCAGCTGAAAATCAGGGACATTTAATGAGGGATGCATGCGGGCCATGCAAACGCAGATAATCATACAAAACTGATCCTAAAACAGCGATAATCTTCGCGGGCGTTACCGCGTTTTTGATCTGTTGAAGCACTCTCTGTTAACTTTAGCGTTAATCACAAAGAACCCGTCTACAAAAGTGTCACGAGATTTTATACATAGCAACAAGCTACAATTATTTATTTTACCGATATTTTTTCATAAAACGCCTAAATAGGCATAGCCTTTCCTCTTTATATTATTTTACGTTGTTGTTAGATGAGTTTACTAATTTTTTATGAAAGCACGATAAGATGAGTGATGCAAAAACTCCAAAAAAGGCTGAAACCGTATCAAAAAAAAATGATACGATCAAGACTGAGGTTTCTACGAACGACACTAAATCAGTAGAGAGTTCAGCATCCAAATCAGTTTCAGCCCCTAAATCGGCCGCTCAATCGTCGATTAGTCATTTTTCAAGTGTTTCAACACCACAATATCGCTCAGGGTGGAATTCAATATTCGGCGATGGAAATGATACTAAAAAGGTAGTACCCATAGAGGTTAACGAGAACGATTTACCAAAAAAACTGAATATTCGAGATTACGACATAGATTTGCCTTTGAGAGATGCGCTTGATGCAGCATTTAATAATTTTGCCCAAAAGCGTGGAATTAACTTAGGAGATGCAACTGAAATTCTGCGGTTTGAATATGATCTAAGTTGTGAAATTAAAACAAATTAGTGTAGTTGCACGACTAGATTTCACTAAAAGCGCCCAACGGATGCAATATTCAGGTCTAAATATGAGATAACACTCAGCATTATAACCGAGGCGCTTATCGTGCCGCAATCGATTGCTGACCATTATGCGTTGCGTCCGTTTGTTCAGCTGCCTTTTTATCTGCTTTTATATGATCACCGGACGCACTAAGCACGCTTATCTTTCCCAATCAGGAACTGGTTATGGCGCAGAAAGCTACCATCTATAAAGTTGAACTGTCAGTTTCTGATATGGACCGCCACTATTATGAAACCCACAAGTTAACCGTAGCAAAACATCCATCTGAAACGGATGAACGTTTGATGGTCCGTCTTCTTGCGTTTGCTTTAAGCGCACGGGAGGAACTAGAGTTTTCTAGGGGCTTGTCGACAGACAATGAACCAGACGTCTGGAAGAAAAACTTTAACGGTGAAATTGAATTATGGGTGACCTTGGGCCTGCCCAACGAAAAGATTGTTCGCCAATCCTGCGGCAAAGCCAAAGAGGTGATCATCTATTCATACGGTGGCAAGACTGCAGAAGTATGGTGGGATAAAATCAAAACCACGACTACTCGCTTTGAAAACCTGACAGTTATAAATTTGGCTAAGGTAGAAACGAATGCACTCGCCCTAATGGCAAACCGTTCAATGAGGTTGCAGGTTAACATTCAGGATGGTGATGTAATGGTCAGCTTTGATGACACCATCGCCTACGTTACCCCGCTCACATGGAAAGATCGTAACAATTAACCCAAACTTACGATCGCTTTTGCCATCCAGCAGGGGCATAACGTTTTAACCAATTATTAACCACAGCATTGGCTGAGTTGGCCACTGTAGTGCTCGATTGGTTGTGCCTCGGGAAGACAAAGAGGCTTTCAGACTGGTCTTGCAAGGCCGGTTGAGCAGTCCAAATAGCCTCACCAACTAATGGCACGTCACGCTCACTTGAGCGTGCCTTTAAGCACCGCCGAGGATGTTTTTGAATGCGTACGAATGGAACATTGTTTTTCAAGTGGAGGTCCGTTTTCAACAGCCCAGCGCCCTCAGCTAAACGCAATCCGGTGTCAGAAAGCAGAGCCACCAAACATCGCATATCGTCATCAATTTTCTGCATTGGGCCTGAACCCGCTTGATGTCCTCCATTGGTATCGGCTGACGTCTGATTACTCCCGCCTCGCGATCATGATAAACGCCCACGAATGAGTTTGTTATGTCCAGTGCATATTCGGAGACAGCCAAGTTAAATACTGCTTTCAGATAGGAAAAGTTTTGTGTGACGCTGGAGCCTGTAAGACCACGATCAATAAGCCATTCTCGGAACTTCAGAGCATCTGAACGACTGTAGTCACCTAAAAGCTTATTTGCGATACTGATAAGGTAATTACAGGTGCGAGTAGCAGCCGCTTCGAAAGATTTCGGTCGGTTCCTTCCCTTCAGGTCCAAGTATAATTGCAGAGCCTGCTTCAAGTCAGGTTGATTATTATGGCCCCTAGTTTCAGCCCTAGAAACTAAATTTTCCAGTGGCGTCAAACAACTTACGGAACCAAGGATCGAGGCATGTACGACCCTTAAAGAGGCCCAATATGCCTCTAACTTGGCATTGGCCTGTTGAGCCTGCATCTTAGCTTGCCTAACCGAACTGGTGCGTAGGCATTCAACGATCCTAGGTCTTGAATAATGATTGGCCAAGTCCTTGGGAACACGGCGGGTAAAGTAGTAATAGCCGGCACGGGAAAACGTATAGGGAATAGATTTGGTCTGCATAATGGTCAGTAATCAATTACGGCACAATGAGCGCCTTGGTTAAAATACTGAGCGTTATCTGAAGGTTAGACCCAAATATTGAATTCGATACTTGGTCTAAATGGCGGACCGAGGAGGATTCGAACCCCCGACCCCCTGATTCGTAGTCAGGTACTCTATCCAGCTGAGCTATCGGTCCGTCAGGCTTGAGGTTTATTCCTGTGCCTGGCACTTTGCAAGAGTCAAAATAGGTGATTTGACCCTTTAGCTTAAATACCATCACCCTTTGGTAACCTGACAGAAAATACAGTACCTTTTGCGCCAGTGCGATCTAATTCAAGCGCACCTCCATGACCTCGTACCAATTCAGACGCTATAGCTAAACCAAGACCAGTCCCTCCTTTACTAACCCCCCCTTGAAAAGGAGCAAACAAGTGCTTTTGGGCTTTGTCTGGCAAGCCTGGGCCAGTATCCATAACTTCAATCCACCAATTATCATCATCTTCGTACGCGGACACACAAATTTCACCAGATTTCCCACTTGCTACAATCGCCTGCCGCGCATTACGCACTAGGTTAGAAACAACACGGAAAAGCTGCTCTGGATCTGCCCGCAGTGCCAACAAAGGTGGAATGTTTTCACTCAGCTTCAAATCATAGTCTCCAACAGCAAGTCTTTCGCTATCCAAGACGTCAGCAACTAATTCGTCCAGTGTCATCATTGTCAGCGTTGGGCTTGGCTCCTCGGCTTTTCCGAAAGCCAAAGTACTTTCACACAGATGGACAGCCCTAGTAATTGAATTCACCAACTTTGGCGCCATGCGCGCTACAAGTGGGTCTTCTGATGCCTCAATCCGATCAGTGAATAATTGAGCAGAAGTAAGAATATTACGCAAATCATGGCTAATTTTAGATACTGCGGATCCCAGCTGTGCTAAACGATCTTTTTGGCGTAATGCATGGATCATATCTGTTTGCAGACTGCGCAACGCCTCTTCTGCTTCGCGTAATTCAGTTACTTTAGCACTAGGTGTAATAATGCCACGAACATCTTCAGGTGCAGCAGCATAAAGTTGCATGTGACCAACCACGCCACGAATAGGTTTTACCAAGATCGCACGCACCACTAAAAATAATAAAAGCGCTGTTACAATCGAAATTACAGCCGATAAAACGAGTATGCGTACTCCATAATCAATCATCGCCTCACGCAAAGGAGCAGTTTCCATTGTAACTTCAATAAGTAATCCTGCCTCACGAACAGGTGCGCCAATGACGCGAATTACTTCGTTATCAGCTTCGATCAATCTGGTAATTGCATCGCGAATTAGAACGGGAGCAGTGCCCTTCCGCAAATCGTATGTAGCATCAATTGGACGTGGCACAGGTGTGGACAACATGAGCTGTCTTACTTCATCACGACGCAAAACCACATTAAATACACCAGCGTTCTCCAACAGTTCTTGCTCCAATTCGCTATCCAACATGTCATCAGCCAACAAAGCAAGGGAGGCAATCTGAGCCCGCTCAAGACGATTTTGCAAGTATTCTTCTCGAAACCTAGCAATAGACGGCACAAAAATTAAAATTTCGGCCAGCATTACGAAAATCGTTGTAAGGATTAAAAAACGGCCCGAAAGTGAATTTATCATATCAACATTTGCTCAGGGAATGAAACGTTGTACAAGGCCAACCAAGTATTTGACCTTGTTACTACTAAACAAACGAGGTGAAAAATATTCTCCTACTGCCCGCCTATTAATCTCACCAATTGTTGGATAAGGCGAAACCATCCTAGCAACTTGAGTCATTTTCATATTATTAGCCAAGACCAGCGCCCAAAGATTGATAAGTTCACCCGCTTGATAACCAGCGATGGATGCCCCTACAGGCCGGCCCCTAACAACCATAATCTTAATTAATCCTATGACTTTCCGTTCGGCAATCGCGCGGTCATTATGGCTAAAGTGATGACGGATTACCTCCAGTTTCTTGCCATATAAATCTAGCGCTTGCGCTTCAGTCAATCCAGCCTGAGCCAGCTCAGGATTGGTGTAGGTAACCCATGGGATGTGGTGTACTTTGGCCACAGACCGCAGTCCAAAAAGTATTGAACGCAATATTACACCTGCGTGGTATCCCGCCACATGAGTGAATTGCAATCCTCCAATCACATCACCAACGGCATAAACAAGGCGGTTAGTTGTCCGCAAAGCAGCATTGACTTTAATACCTGCGCTGGTCGTTTCAATACCCGCAGTATCCAGATCAAGCAATTTTATATTTGCCTTACGCCCCACTGCAATCAAAAGATGTGTGCCGATAAAGCTGCGCCCATCCTCAATAGTTACTTTAATACAACCTTCTTCTTTTTCGATTTTTGTAGCTTCAGCGCCTTCAATGATTTCAATCCCTTCATTACGGAGATTATTCAAGACTATCTCAGCCATTTCAGGATCATCTTTTCCAAATGCTTTAGTCCCCTCAATAACTGTAACTTTAGACCCCAGACGAAGATGCGCCTGCGCCATCTCCATCCCGATAGGTCCACCACCAATTACCAAAAGATGTTTTGGCTTCTCCCTCAAATCCCAAAGCGTTTCGTTGGTTAAATAAGGTACTTTTGCGATGCCATCTATCACAGGGACAAATGGGCTGGATCCAGTCGCAATTACAGTCCGCCGGGCTGTGATGACAAAGTCTCCAGCCTGAACCTCAGTATTAGATATAAAGCGCCCAGACTCGCGGATTACTGTGACCCCCATACCTTCAAAACGTTGTTGACTATCCACCGGTTTGATCTGGGCAATGACTTCCTGCACATGGTTCATAACGTCGGCATATTCTGCCTTACCATCAGCGTCTTTCACACCATAAAATTTACTATGTCGTTGACTATACGCTACTTTACCACTAGCGATAAGCGCCTTTGATGGCACACAGCCAAAGTTCAGGCAATCACCACCCATTTTATGCTCTTCCAATAAGATTACTTTGGCACCCATCTGACTGGCTCCTGCTGCCACCGATAATCCGCCAGAACCAGCTCCAATAATAAGAACATCAGTCTTAATGCGTTTTATTTTTTTCAATTTATTTCCTAATATTCATAATTTTACTTACGATAGGTAACGCTGCCAACACACAAAGACCCAAAATCGGTAATAATATCTGCGGAGTAAATATGATTCCCAAATTAGGCTTACTTTCCCAATCAAACGCATCTCCTAGGCCTGCTCCAACAGAAGTAAAGACAAGCGCACCTGGCATAATTCCAAAGAATGTCGTAATTGCGAAACGGCGCAGTGTAACGCCAACAAGAGCAGGTACGAGGTTGGCGACAAAAAATGGCACGATTGGTATCAGGCGTATCAAAAATAGCATTGACCATTGGTTCTTATCAATCCCTTCTTTAATACGTTTCACGGCGCCATCTTCAGCATTCATTTTTTGCGCAAGCCGCTCACCTAAACCCCAACGAGCTACGGTAAATATAAAAACAGCCCCTAAGGTGGCACCTACTACGTTGAAAAAGACACCAGGAAATGTGGAAAATAAAAAGCCACCAGTTAGCGTCATAGCCGTGGCCCCTGGAAGTGAGAATGCCACTACTATCAGGTAAGCCCCAATAAAAACCATCACTGTAGTAATATATTGAGTTTCCCTAAAACGGAGAAAATTCTCACGATTTTCAGCTAATGTTTCGAAACTTAGAAAGTCACCAAAAGATAAAGCGCCAACAATCGATATAAATAGAATAGCAATCAAAACACGCTTTTTCATTTGGCCAGAGTTACTGAATTCGGTTATACCATTCATTAAAGCACCTTTAGACTCACACAGCAGCCAGTTTGCATATCTTGGCCACAAGATGCTCCTAAAAAAATAAATAAAATAGACACATCACGCGTGATTGATTACGAATAAACATTTTTGTGCAGATAAACGCTAGATCACCTTAATCATGAAACACAACTGCGGTTATGGGCTTCATATGTTGCAAAAAGTGTGAATTATTCAATCGAGGGTTTGACTTGCGTGGACTGCGCGGTTAGAGCACACATTCGATGTTGTCTGCGTTAGAGAGTCGTGGGCAAAAGGGCTAACAGATCTGGAGTGAATGCGATGAAACGCACTTATCAACCGTCAAACCTTGTGCGCAAGCGGCGCCACGGTTTCCGCGCACGCATGGCTACCAAAGCTGGTCGCAAAATCCTTAACGCTCGTCGTGCTCATGGTAGAAAGTCACTTAGCGCGTAAGTGACTTAAATGGCTATTTATGGAATTAATGGATTTACTCTCCACCAAAACATCGGTTATAGAAGTAACTTCTTTAACATCGAAACCTCGGTTAAAGATCCTCAGAAAACGATCCGATTTTCTTCGGGCGGCTAGATCGAAAAGCTTTGTTACGCCTGGGTTTATTCTGCAAATCTATTCGCATAAGTCAGATCATTTGGTTAGATTTGGCTGTACATGTTCAAAAAAAGTTGGAAACGCAGTCGCTCGCAACCGTGCTAAACGTCGGTTGCGTGAAATTGCTCGTTTGGTTATTACCGAAAGTGGCGAGGCCGGCACTGATTATGTATTAATTGGTCGCGCTAGGGAAACTGTTAAGCTTCCATTTGACAAGATGCTCAAAGACCTGCGTGCGATTGTAGTAAAAACATTATGACACCGTTAGCCTTTATTTTTGCGTTACCAGTGTATGCCTACCGTTTATTTTTTTCATCTTGGGTGGGATTCAATTGTAGGTATCAACCAACATGTAGCTCATACGCGCTGGAAGCCTTACGTGAATATGGCGCTTTAAAGGGCGCGCATTTGACTTTAAAACGGATTATCCGGTGCCATCCTTGGGGTGGGGATGGCTATGATCCCGTGCGCAAAAACACTGACCTAAAAGATCCATAAAATGCGACTTAATCCAGAAAATAAACAGAGAATGACGCTTTTCAATCTAGCTTCCTGTTGGTTACAGAATTAATTTGCATATAACCAATACGATAAGAATATAAAGGATGCACTATGCTGGACGTAAGTAAGCACATCCATGCACTGTTCGCAGATGCCCCTTCAACCACTGAATTCAAAAAATTGCGCAAACGAATTGTACGTCAAACTCGTGAGGTAATTGAGCAATACGGGATGCTTAAAAAAAGCGAAAGCGGGCGCCGTGCCCGCTGGTTAGTGTGCCTGTCAGGTGGCAAAGATAGTTATACCCTTTTGGCTGTTTTACATGAACTGCAGTGGCGCGGATTACTATCCGTCGACATATTGGCATGTAATCTAGACCAAGGACAGCCAGGCTTTCCGACAACGGTATTACCTGAGTTTTTAGAGAAAATGGGAGTTGCACATCGGATCGAATACCAAGACACTTACTCAATTGTTATTGATAAAATCCCTAAAGGCCAGACTTTCTGTGCCCTTTGTTCACGATTGCGGCGAGGAAATTTATACCGAGTAGCACGCGAAGAGGGTTGCTCGGCAGTGGTTCTTGGTCACCATCGTGATGACATTCTCGAAACTTTTTTCATGAATTTGTTTCATGGTGGGCGTTTAGCAACTATGCCTCCCAAACTTTTAAACGAAGAAGGCGATCTAATTGTTTTACGCCCTTTAGCTCATGTCTCTGAACTAGATTGTAGTAAATTCGCCAAGGCGTTGAATTATCCCATTATTCCTTGTGACCTGTGCGGAAGTCAGGACGGTTTACAACGCAAACAGGTCAAGAGAATACTTGACGAGTGGGAAAACAACAGCCCAGGCCGACGGCAGATTATGTTCCGGTCCTTAATGAATGCACGTCCATCACATTTGTTGGACTCGACACTATTTGACTTCAAAGCCCTAGATCGTAATCAAAAAAACGGTCCCATTTAGCAAAGTGTATTTACGACGGGCGAGAAGAGAAAAACAGACCAGCTCACGTTGAATTATAGGTGAAAGAAAAAACCATAATAGCCGTCAAAAATTACATTCATACGACAGGCATATTGCGCAACCCAAAATAGTTAAGAAGTTAAACGGGAGTCGTTTTTTTTGTTGCACCATTGGCCACAAAAATAGTGACACAAAAGAATGATATAACTCTAAAATTGGCGAATCTGCTTGACCTTTGGGCTTGCACTCTGTTGAAACCCGACAAAAGTTTATATAGTAGGTGGCGGTCCCTAATGGACGATCAAAACAAGAACCTTATTCTTGCAACAGCGCTAAGCTTCATCGTTATTTTAGTGTGGTTTGTACTATTTCCTCCGCCAGAACCGGACATATCTCAGGAAGCAACATCGTCCGAGGACGCTGCGCTGGTTGATGAAACTGCTACAGCACCCAATGCCATAACTGAAAGCATCACCAATCAGACTGATGCCATCACCTCTACCGGCACCGGAACAAAAGCTAATACCCCAAGGGTGGAGATTGATACTCCACGCTTAAGTGGATCTATTTCATTACTAGGCGGCCGCATCGACGACCTTAAACTTAACG
>Ga0233444_10002145_pt1 | contig 21114 bp, 18 predicted proteins | sample SI_124_October20_6_FD_182792 | JGI IMG/M metagenome (GOLD analysis project Ga0233444, IMG submission 182792) | Seawater microbial communities from Saanich Inlet, British Columbia, Canada - SI_124_October2016_10_MG | ecosystem: Environmental > Aquatic > Marine > Inlet | place: Canada: British... | reverse complement strand
GAATTGGATCTAGAAGAATGATTATTGAACATTTAAGTGAAAGAATAAATCATTTAAAATTGAGTGTCAGTGGTATTCAGTATGGCAATATTGAAATTAGACCAAATGGAATAATTCTTCATATTAATCAGGGCATTTACACTTATGCTTGGACCATCCCATTTTATCATTTAAATATATATAACGGAGATTATTTTACCATACACGGAGCTGGAAACTATATTCAATTTAATAAAGAAAAAAGTTGGAAAGAAAACCGTAAATTTCTCACCAAATTAATTGGTATAAAAGCAAAATTTAATTCTATAAAATAATGTATCCACTTCTAAGACTAATTAGAGTTGTAATTAAGAGTCGATTTCAGGAAAAGCTTTCATTTGATACTGAGTATACAGACATTGTGCATTTAATTGTTTTACCACAAGATATTGATCCATTTATGGAACTTAATAATGGTAGATATGTTACCCTTTTAGACTTAGGAAGATTTAGCTTGGGTGTTAAAGTAAATATGGGAAGTTTTTTAAAAAGAAATAATTGGTCGTTAACTATTGTTGGCACCTATAATGAGTACAGACATAGGTTAAGACTTTTTCAGCGTTTTATATTAAAAACAAAGATTTTAGGATATGATGAAAACTGGTTTTATTTTTTTCAGAAGGCAGAAAGAAAAGGAAAGACCCACATGGCTTCCGTAGTGAAATTTGCATATACCAGTAAAGAAGGATTGGTCTCTCCAAAGGAGGTTATTAGTGCAATGGGTATAAAATATGATCCTAACAATTTACCATTTTGGATAAAAGAACTAACAGAACATCAGTTATTTAAAAAATAGCATAAAAAAAGGAGGGCAAGCCCTCCTTTAAATACTTTAGGTTTTAATTACTTCGAAGATGAAGCAACTGCTAAGTTATAAACAACTAAACCAAAACCGATTTTGTTGATAGCATCACCAATGTTGTAAACTACATCCATAGCTAAGGTCATTCCGAAGAAATCACCTTCTCCACCATACCATCCAGCAGTTCCAGCCATATATCCTATTGGATAAATCGCCCAACCAATAACTACAAATTTGCATAGAATGTTGTGTGCTTTAAGTACTTCTCCACCAGCTGAAGTAGCCAACGCTTTTGCTTCTCCAAACCAGATAAGATATACAATATAAAAATAAGCAAGTCCTGAAGCTAATCCCCATAACCATGCGTTATCTCTATCTACACCTTCTCCCCAGTATCCAGTAACTAACATTACTGTAGATGCTGCGATTAGTGTCCACATTAGTTTTTTAGTTGCACCAGCTGCTCTTAGAATTAAATAAAATTCAACACACATTAATGGAACAGTTAGTATCCAATCTACATAACGAAAGAATACAGGTGATCCGTTTCCAGAAGCCCAGTAGTCACGCATGTAGTAGTAGTGAACTGCTGCTATAAAAGTAATGAGTCCTGAGACCAAAATAGAAGTTCTCCATTTTGAATCAAAAGAATTCATTGATAAGAAAAAGAAGGCCGAAGCCGCCATCATGGCCATACATCCTACAAAAAATGTAAAACCGACATAATCATCAGTAGCCATTTTGGGTACTGCGAGTAACATATTGTTTAAAGTTTCCATAATTAGATTTAAAATTTATCGTTTGTTTAACGAATTTAACATATTATTCAACAGATTTCCAAATTTTTGTTAATTTTTTTTCTGTATATGGGGAAATTACAGATAATAAAAACCCAATAAGTGTATAAAATACACCTATAATTAATATCAATATAGTGTTTATTCTATATTTTTAATTGAATATTTAATCCCTCTAAATGTGAATTTTTCATTTTTTGATAACCCTTTCATTGCAGAACCTATGGGTGATAGTAATGATATTATGAAATAATTATTTGATTTTATTTCTAATTTTCCAATCCCAATGGATATAAAAAAAACACCACCCTCTGTTGTTATTAAAGAGCCTTGAGTTGCAAGGTTATGTTTCTTTGAATTATCTAGTTGTTTCAATGTATGAAGATTCTTTATAGCTAGGTCCAATTGCATAGAGTAATTATCTATTTCCGATTGGATTTTAGCTCTTGATGTCTCGTGTTTGTCACCAGCTGAGCTTTTATTTGCAGTATCTCTAGACTCTTTTGTAGAATTAATTAAAAGTTCTAAAGATTTAATCTTCTTTTTTTGAATAGAAATTAATTCATTACATATTAATTCTTTAATGTTATTCATACGTAAATGAAAAAAATTGTTCCTTAAATATTTAGCCTTTTATTTCTTTTAGAGCATTGTCTATTAATGTTCTCAAATGCAATCTATGGGCTTTGGTGGAGATATCTCCAGAACTATTTAATGCGATTTTATTTATCTTTTTAAGATTGTAAATAGCCATAGACCTAGCGTTAGAAATATATTTTCCTGAACTAGTTCCCGATACCATAGAAATTAGATTTTTAGTATAAGCTATCTGTAAATTTTGTCTAAAGGTGTTCACATTAGTTTCTGCATCTTTCTTAAAAATAGCGTTGTTCAAATCTGTCATCATCATCGATAAACCATAAGTATTTCCATATAGTTCAGAATCCACAATTCTTTGTAAAGTATTAGGATGCAGAATATGTTTTAATACATTTTTTTGATAACTCAATACTTGATTGTGAATTTTAGGGTCTTCAGTTCCTCTAAAAAAATCAAACCCTCTTCTTTGCATAGCTAAATAATTGTACAAATCATTAGGAGAATTAAAAGCATCTGGAGAAAAAACATGTTTGGACAAAGTTTCCATTGCTCTTTTTTGATCTAAAAAAGAAACTGGTGTATAAGGCATAGTCTGTCCTTTTTGTCCAACCATTGCTCGGTCTACATAAACTCCTCCAATAAATCTAGAAACAACATTTGCTGCGTTAGATCGTTGTCTGTTTAAAACATAATATACTCTTCTTAATTCTTGATAAGATTCTCCTTCAATTGAAAATTTGGTCTTCACCTCTTTCATCATTTCATCCACCAATTCAAAAATATTAGTAGAATACGTTATTTGGTCGTTGGATAAATCTCCAACCATTACTCTAGGGTCGATTGCTTTTCCAGGCGATCTCATATCATCTGCATCATTGCCAAATATCAACTCAGGTTCTGTAGAACGGTTTAATAAGTTGTTTTTATCTTCCTCCGATTGAAAGGTAGTATATCCAAATTGGATTGCCCAAATGTCATATGGACCTACAGCTACGTCTTCAAACTGGGCTTGTTTACTTCTATCTTTTGTTAAATTAATCGCTGCATAGTCCATTACTGATCCTGTAAGACACTTCCCTTTTATAAAACTAGAGTCGGCTAATTGTTCAGGAGAAAATAATTGACTGGCTTTCATATTATGATTCAGGCCCAATGTGTGTCCAATTTCGTGCATAATTAAAGCCGTCATAGATTCTCTTTTTAATCTTTTCAACTTTAAATCAGATGCGTTCTCAGCCAATAAAACAGCACTTCCAAATTGTGTATTTTCTTGTGAGAAATGACCCATAGAGCATGAAACTCTATTCATATCTTTGTGAAATATTGGAGCTTCAAACTCCTTTTCGACCATTTTCAAATCGAAAACTTTTTCATATAAAACTCTGTTGGTAAAATGTACATACTCTAACATTATATCCGCTCCCAAAATTTCTCCAGTTCTAGGATTTACAAAACTTGGACCATATCCTCCAAATGGTGCACGTGGAGAAGAAGTCCACCTTAAAACATTGTATCTTATGTCTCCAGCATCCCAATCTGCAGAGTCCGGTTGCATTTCAACTACCATTGCGTTTTTAAAGCCTGCTTTTTCAAAAGCTACATTCCATTGTAGAACAGCATCTTTAATTATGGGACGCCACTCTTTAGGAGTTGAATTTTCCATCCACCACACTATAGGATTTACTGGTTCTGAAATCGCTGCTGTTGGATCTTTTTTCTTAAGGTTCCATCTGTGAACCAAATCTCTGTAGGGAGTTGAACTAGTTGAGGTCATATCTGTAATCTGAGTTGTGAAATAACCTACTCTTGGGTCATCAACCAAGATTTCATAATCGTTATCTGGCATTTCAATTAAGCTATGAAAAACCTTAATACTTACGTTCCTCCCGTCAGAAACAGCTCTAGAACCCCCGTTTAGTACACTGTTTTTAGAGTAAACATATTCAATTGCTAAGTCTGTATTTTTTGGATAATTTCTTATAGAGTTAATTTTTGTTTTCTCTTTATTTAGAGTGCCCAGAGTAAAAGCAGTTGGGGATTGTTTGGGATATCTTGGTGGTTTGATTTGAGAGAATGTTTCTTTTAGAAAAAGTTGATCAGCATTTATTAAAAATAGCCCATCTTTCTTATTAATTCCCTCTATTTTCAAACTTGCCAAAACTCCTTCACTCATGTTTGCAGAAGAGGATTTAGATAATGCACTTTGTGGATCAAAATATGAAGAAGTATTTTGAACTATAAATTCTATTTTATTAAAATATTTTTCAATTTTAAAAACTTTAGAGCCTCTATAAGACCCTCTATAGCTTCCTGCATCTAACACTCCGTCTGCAATTTGACTAAAATATATATATTCTTTACCAATCTGGTCTTCTTTAATAACCATTTTAATAGAGCCATTTACAGTATCTTGATACAAGTCAAATAATCCTTCAATTTTTTTTGATTTTTTAGTAACCTCGCTAATTTTCTTAATTGCGTCTTTATCTTTTTTAGGAGTTTCTATTTTAGATTTGGATTTTTTGGAAGATTTTTTTTGCGGGAATACAACTACTGAGCTAAAAGCTAAAATTAGAGCTAGGATGAAATGCTTTTTCATGTGAATTAATTATTAGAGTTCGCTAATTTATACAAAAACGGGAGACAATCTTTCGACTATCTCCCGTTAAGTACCCGAGGCGGGACTTGAACCCGCACGACCAGATGGTCACAAGATTTTAAGTCTTGCGTGTCTACCAATTCCACCACTCGGGCATTTACTTAAAAAAAGTAAAATAGAGCGAAAGACGAGATTCGAACTCGCGACCCCGACCTTGGCAAGGTCGTGCTCTACCAGCTGAGCTACTTTCGCATGTAAAAGAACAATTGGGTGCCAAAAATAATTAAATTTTAATAAAACCGTTAGAAATTTAACTACCTAATTTTTTTTTAATATCATTTAATAAAACCAAAGCCTCAACAGGCGTAAGAGAATTGACATCTAAATTATCGATTTCATTCCTAATATCGCTTAAAATAGGATCATCTAACTGAAAAAAACTTAGTTGTTGGTGGTCTTCGTTTTCTATTGTACTTATTTCTTTTTTAGAGTTTTTAGTTTTATCTAATTCTAAATTTTTTAAAATTTTCTCTGCTTTAGAAATTATCTTTTGAGGCATTCCTGCAACTTTTGCTACATGAATTCCAAAACTGTGCTCGCTTCCCCCTTCAACTAATTTTCTAATGAAATGAATTTTTTTATCTATTTCTTTTACCGAGACATTGTAATTTTTAATCCTATTAAAGGATTTAGTCATATTATTTAGTTCGTGGTAATGGGTTGCAAACATGGTTTTTGGTTGAAATTTTGGGTTTTCATGTAAAAACTCTGCAATTGACCAAGCAATGGATATACCATCATATGTGCTAGTTCCCCTTCCAATTTCATCTAATAGAATAAGACTTCTAGAGGAAATATTATTCATAATACTAGAAGTTTCATTCATTTCCACCATAAAAGTGGATTCGCCTGACGAAATATTATCATTTGCCCCAACCCTAGTAAATAATTTATCAATTACCCCAATATCTGCAGATTTAGCAGGCACAAAACAACCTATTTGTGCCATAATGAGAATTAAAGCAGTTTGTCTTAAAAGTGCAGACTTTCCGCTCATATTAGGCCCGGTAATCATCATTATTTGTTGCAGCTTATTATCTAAAAATATATCATTTGGAATATAAGCTTCTCCAACTGGGAGAAACTGCTCTATAACAGGATGTCTACCATCTTTTATGTCGATTTGCAAACCATCGCTAATTATAGGCTTAGAGTAGTTATTTATTTTAGAAACATGGGCTAATCCATGAATTACATCTAAATAAGCAATACACTTTGCATTAAAAACTATGTCCTCAATGTTTGGTAATACATCTTCAATAAGTTGTGAAAAAATCTCCGATTCTAACTTTAAGATTTTCTCTTCTGCACCAAGAATTTTCTCCTCATATATTTTTAATTCTTCTGTTACATATCTTTCTGCTGAAGTAAGCGTTTGTTTTCTAATCCACTGCTCAGGAACTTTGTCTTTATGGGTGTTTCTAACTTCAATGAAATAGCCAAAAACATTGTTAAATGCAATCTTTAAACTAGGAATACCAGTTTTTTCAATTTCTCTTTTTTGAATATCCAACAAAACAGATTTAGCATCTGAAAGTATATTTCTTAACTCGTCCAATTCATTGTGAAATCCGTCTTTTACCACTTGTCCCTTACCAACGGCTATTGGAGCATCTTCATGGAGAACTTCTTCAATTTTTTGAATCGTTTTTGAATTGTCCTTTGAATTATTAGCCCAGAAATTAAGTTGCTTTTGATTTAGAGACAATAATTTTTCTTTTACTGGAATAATTGATTGTAATGACTTTTTAAGTTGATTTAGCTCTCTTGGAGAAGTTTTTAAAACAGCAAGCCTTGAAGACATTCTTTCTAAATCTCCAATCTCTTTAAATTGACTTTTAATAAACTCAAAAAGTTCTGAATCATTAATGAAAAACTCTACCATTTCCAATCTATCTCGTATTTTTTCTGCTGAAATTAATGGAAATAAAAGCCATTTTTTTAGCAGTCTTGCCCCCATAGCTGTTGAAGTCTGGTCTAGAACCTCTACCAAAGTATGGCCATTGTGGTTGGTAGAATATATTAGTTCCAAATTTGAAACAGTAAAATCATCCATCCACAAATATTTGCCCTTTTCTATTCTCTGAATACTTGCAACATGACTTGTATGGTGGTGCTCTGCAGTTGTAATATAATGGAGAACTGCTCCAGCTGCTACAATAGCCAAATCCATATTTGAAATTCCAAAGCCTTTTAAAGACTTGGTTCCAAACTGTATATTTAATTTTTCTAGAGCAAAATCATTTTGAAAAATCCAATCGTCTAGCCTAAAAGTATAGGCCTTAGATTGGAAATTATCTTGAAAAAATGAATCTTTATTTCTTGAATATAGAATTTCTGATGGGGAAAAATCATTTACTAATTTTGATATATAATTAACATCCCCCTGGCCAACATAAAACTCTCCAGTAGAAATATCCAAAAAGGCAACACCAGCTTTTTCTTTTTGAAAACTAACAGCAGCAAGAAAATTATTGCCTTTGCTATCTAATATTTGGTCGCTTAAAGCTATTCCTGGTGTGACCAGTTCTGTAACCCCTCTTTTTACAATTTTTTTCCCTTTTGTTGGTTGTTCTAATTGATCACAAACTGCTACTCTATGTCCAGCCTTTACTAATTTTGGCAAATAAGTTCCTATAGAATGATGTGGAAATCCTGCCAGCTCTATTTTGGAAGATCCGTTATTGCGAGCTGTTAGAGTTATTCCTAATACATTTGATGCTGTAATTGCATCTTTGCCAAAAGTCTCGTAAAAATCCCCTACTCTAAACAAAAGCAAAGCATCGGGATGCTTGGATTTGATGGAGTTGTATTGTTTCATCAAAGGAGTTTCAGATTTGGCTTTTACTTTTGACATTTGGTCTTTAGGTAGTAACTAGATATGTTTGTAAAAATAAACTAAATGCGCATTTTAGCAAATTAACATTTAATGAATAAAAAATTAAAACTAGAGGAACTAAATCGTTTAAGTGTTTTAGAATTTAAAGAGGCTGAGAAAGATCCTATTATAGTTTTATTGGACGATGTTAGAAGTCTTAATAATATTGGTTCTGTATTCAGGACCTGCGATGCAATGGGAATAAAAAAAATGTATTTATGTGGTATCACTGGTCAGCCTCCTCATAGAGAAATTAGAAAAACAGCAATCGGAGCTTCTGAAAGTGTAGCTTGGGAGTATGAAAAAAACGCTTCAGAAATATTAACTAAATATCATGATTTAGGCTATGAGATTATTGCTGTTGAGCAAACATCTAATTCTGTATCTTTAGAAAATTATCAATTAACTAATAAGAAAATACTTTTGGTTTTTGGAAATGAAATAAATGGTGTTTCACAGAGTATAATTGATTTATGCGATTTATCGTTAGAAATTCCACAATGGGGTACGAAACATTCTATGAATATTTCCGTAAGTGTTGGAGTAGTTTTATGGAACTTAAAAAATCTTTTTTTTAAATAAATCAACGCATTAATTTATATTTGGTGTGATATGAAAAAATGTTTTCACATATTACTATTTTTTATAGTATTTCCAGCCATTTTATTTGCACAGTATAATCAAAGAAATTCTTTAAAAAACAAAAGGAATGAAGTTAATTTTGGCCTTGGTGTCTCCAATTGTCTAACAGATGTTGGCGGCAACGGGGATAAAATTAACCTAAATTTTAAAAAAACTAATTTTACCGCCAATTTCTCTCATCTATATTATATTAAAAACAAATTAGCTTTTAGATCAAGTTTGACATATGCAAAAGTATCTGGAGATGACTCTTACTCTAGTGTTTTTTCAAAAAAAAATAGAGCATTAAATTTCAATACTACTATTTCTGAAATAAGTGGAATTTTAGAATTCACAATAACAACTACTAAAAATGAAAAAAAAGATTTTTCAAAAAAAAAACGTGGCAAAAACATTGCTAATAAAAACAAGTTAGGATTTGGTAGTTATTTGATTGCAGGAATTGGAAGTTTTTATTATAACCCTCTTGGAAGAAACAAATTTCTTGATTCTGAAGGTAATAATATTGGTGATGGACAAATATATTCGCTCAGAGAACTCCATACCGAAGGTCAAGGGTTTGTTGGCGGGCCAGAACAATTTTCAGAACAAGCTACAGGAAAAAAACATTCTACTTATAAAAATTTTGCAATTTGTTTCCCTGTTGGATTTGGCATTAAAAAAGCTTTCCATAGTAATGCCGGAATTAAATTTGAGGCTAGTTACAGGTTCACAAATACTGATTATATAGACGACGTAAGTTCTAATTATTACGATAGAGAAAAATTAAGAACAGAAATGAATCAGGCTTTTGGGGAAGAATTAGCAGAGAGGGCATATATAATGTCTGGAACATCTACTGGAAGTGTAATGATTAATTCCAATTCTACATATACCGAGCCAGGATTTGCAAGAGGAAGAACTAAAGGAAATGATAGTTACATTTTTCTAACACTTTCAGTTTATAAAACAATTACCAAAAAAAAACCATGAGGATTATAAATTTTGGTGATTAAAAAAGTAAAAAATTCTTTAAATGGCTTTTTAATGTAATTGTTATAAACTATTCAATAACTTTTTTTATATTATAGAATTATAAATGATTTTTTATGCCTAGATACCATAAGCTTGGTAATTTCCCTCAAAAAAGACACACTGTATTCAAAAATGGTGGTAATAAAATTCACTACGAGCAACTTTTTGGAACTATCGGCTTTGAAGGAATGTCATCTCTCCTATACCATATTCATCCCCCTACAGAAGTAAAAGAAATATTAAAAAAAACAGATGTTTCACCTAAAATCGCTGTAAACAACAATATGCAAATGAGAGGGTTTAAAGGTTTTGGAGTTAATTCAAAATCTAATTTTTTAAGATCTAGAGTTCCTATTTTAACTAATTCTGATGTGACGCTACATTTAGCAAATCCAAGTGAAAACTCTGAAGATTTTTTTTATAAAAATGTAGATGCAGATGAAGTGATATTCATTCATAAAGGAGAAGGAGTTTTAAGAACCCCCTTAGGAAAAATAGAGTTTGGAAGTGGGGACTATTTAGTTATTCCAAGAGGTATGATTTATAAAATGGATTTTAAAGACAGGCACAATAGACATTTTATAATTGAGTCTTCTCACCCTATATACACCCCAAAAAAATACAGAAACTGGTTTGGGCAACTTTTAGAGCATTCTCCATATTGTGAAAGAGATTTAAGAGTGCCTACGGACCTAGAAAGCCATGATGAAAAAGGTGAATTCTTAATTAAAATTAAAAAAGAAGGATTTTTATACGATTACATTTACGGGTCTCATCCTTTTGATGTGGTTGGATGGGATGGATACAATTATCCTTATGCATTTTCTATTCACGACTTTGAGCCAATTACTGGTAGAGTACATCAACCGCCTCCAGTTCATCAAACTTTTGAAACACCTGCTTTTGTAATATGCTCTTTTTGTCCTAGAATGTATGATTACCACCCCGAAGCAATTCCTGCCCCTTACAACCATAGTAATATAGATTCTGATGAAGTTCTATATTATGTAGATGGCGATTTTATGAGTAGAAATGATATTGAAATAGGACAAATAACCTTACATCCTTCAGGAATTCCACATGGGCCACATCCAGGAGCATACGAAAGAAGTATTGGCAAAAAATCTACGGAAGAATTGGCAGTTATGGTAGATACATTTAAGCCTCTAAAACTAACCGAACAAGCTTTAAAAATTGAAATTAAAGAATATTATAAATCTTGGATGCACTAGTCTTTAACCCTAAATGAAAAAAGAATTAAAAAACACCGAATATAGCCTAGAAAAAATCTTTAAAGACGCCAAAGATTTTTTACCTCTTTTAGGTACAGATTATATTGAATTTTATGTTGGAAATGCCAAACAAGCAGCCCATTTTTATAAAACAGCATTTGGCTTTCAGTCACATGCTTATGCAGGCCTAGAAACGGGATTGAAGGACCGTGTTTCTTATGTATTAAAACAAGATAAAATTAGAATAGTTCTTACCACAGCCCTTAATAGCAAGTCACCAATTGGTGAACATGTAAAAAAGCACGGAGATGGAGTAAAAGTAATAGCGCTTTGGGTGGATGATGCCAAAAAAGCTTATGAGGAAACCATTAAAAGAGGAGCAAAATCTTATTTAACGCCAATTACGGAAAGTGATGAATTTGGGGAAGTTATAAAATCTGGAATTTTCACTTATGGTGAAACAGTACATTTATTTATCGAACGTAAGAACTATAAAGGAGATTTTCTTCCTGGATTTATTAAATGGGAGTCCGACTATAATCCTAGCTCAGTGGGGCTTAAATTTGTAGATCATATGGTTGGAAATGTTGGTTGGGGGGAAATGAATACTTGGGTAAAGTGGTACGAGGAAGTCATGGGATTTGTAAACTTCTTATCTTTTGACGACAAGCAGATTCATACTGAATATTCAGCATTAATGAGTAAAGTGATGAGTAATGGGAATGGTAGAATTAAATTCCCGTTGAATGAACCAGCCAGAGGAAAAAAGAGATCACAAATTGAAGAATATTTAGACTTTTACGAAAGTCCCGGGGTTCAACATATTGCTATTGCAACTGACGATATTATTCAGACTGTAAGAAAATTAAGATCAAGAGGAGTTGAGTTTCTATCGGCGCCACCAAAAGAATATTATACTGCAATTCCTACAAGGTTAGGAGAGCATATGAAAATAATGAATGAAAATATTGATGAACTTGAAGAATTAGCCATTTTAGTGGACGCAGATGAAGAAGGATATCTTTTACAAATTTTTACTAAACCAGTAGAGGATAGACCCACCTTGTTTTTTGAAATTATTCAAAGAATGGGGGCTAAAGGCTTTGGAGCAGGAAATTTTAAAGCTTTATTTGAATCTATTGAAAGAGAGCAACAAAACAGAGGAACATTATAATATAAATGGACAGCAAATTAAATAAAGATACTTTAAAAGCTCTTTCTGATAAAGGGCTTAATACAGATATCTATCTAGAAGGAATTCAAAGTGCAAAGCCTCTAACCTACTGGGATTATATTCAGCCAGAAGCATTATTGAATCTTCAAGTTCAACGAACGGATTTACCGGACGAAATGGTTTTTATTGTCTATCACCAAATCAATGAATTACTATTTAAGATGATTCTATGGGAAATAGAACAATTGGCTTTTTGTAAAAAACTTACAACTAAGTTTTTTTCCAAGAGATTAGAAAGGATTAGTAGATACTTTGATATGCTTTGTAGTTCCTTTAGAATTATGAAAGACGGAATGGACTTAGAACAATATATGAAGTTTAGAAAAACATTAGCTCCAGCTAGTGGCTTTCAAAGTGCTCAATATAGAAAGATTGAATTTGCGAGTACGGATTTGATTAACTTAATTGATTACAGATTTAGAAAAACAATTAATAGAAATACACCATTTCAACATGCTTTTGAACATTTGTATTGGCAGGCAGCTGGGAAAAATCATGAAACTGGTGAAAAAAGTCCGATGATTCGTCTTTTTGAGGAAAAATATTTGAATGATTTTATTGGTTTCATGAAAAAATACAACAATAAGAACCTTTGGTGTCTTTATGAAAACCTTCCTGAAAAAGAAAAAAGAGATTTAGAGCTTTTAAATTCCATGAGACATTTTGACCATACAGTCAATGTAAAATGGGTAATGGAGCATTACAATACTGCTTCAAAGTATTTAGACGGAGCCCAAAAGAAAGAAAAGGCAACTGGGGGAAGTGACTGGAAAAAATATATGCATCCTAAGTATCAAAAACGAACATTTTTTCCAAAATTATGGACCAAAGATGAAATTGAAAATTGGGGTAAACAAAACCTTCAAAGTCATGAAATACTTAGTAATTTTGAACAAATAGAAATTTGAGTTATGGAAAACGAAAGAAAACTTGAAGAGTTTCAACAAAAAATTGATGCTAATATCAAAATAGAGCCAAAGGATTGGATGCCTGAAAAGTATAGGCAAACTTTAATTCGTCAAATATCTCAACATGCCCACTCAGAAATTATCGGAATGCAACCCGAAGGAAATTGGCTCACAAGAGCCCCTAGTTTAAGAGCTAAGAAGATTTTAATGGCTAAAATTCAAGACGAAGCTGGTCACGGTCTTTATCTTTATTGCGCTGCAGAAACATTAGGGGTTAAAAGAGAACAATTTCTACAATGGCTACACGAAGGAAAAGCAAAGTATTCTAGTGTTTTTAATTATCCTACTCTTACTTGGGCTGATATGGGTGCAGTTGGATGGTTGGTAGATGGTGCAGCTATAGTCAATCAAGTTTCTCTCCAGGGGACTTCTTATGGCCCATACTCTAGAGCAATGGTGAAAATATGTATGGAAGAAAGTTTCCACCAAAGACAGGGGTTTGAAATAATGGTTCAATTAGCAAAAGGGACAGAAGAACAAAAACAAATGGCACAAGATGCTTTAAATCGCTGGTGGTGGCCATCCATTATGATGTTTGGTCCTCATGATTCAGAGAGCGCGCATTCTAATCAATCTTTAAAATGGAAAATCAAACGAGAATCCAACGATGAGCTAAGACAAAGATATATCAATAAAACTATCGAACAGGGTCATCATTTAGGTTTAACTTTCCCAGATCCGAATCTTAATTTCAATGAAGAGACTAAAAATTATGATTACTCACCAATAGATTGGGACGAATTTTGGAATGTTGTAAAAGGAAATGGTCCAGGAAATAAATTAAGAATAAATCACCATATCAAAGCCCATGAAGATGGAAAATGGGTGAGAGAAGCTGCCATATCTTATTCTAAAAAAATAAATCTTTCAAAAAAAACAGCTTAGATGAGTAGCGACGATCAAGGTATATTGTGGGAAGTGTTTATTCAAGTTAAAGCAGGTAGGCCTCATAAACATGTCGGTAGTTTACATGCTTACGACAAGGAAATGGCAATGAAATCTGCTAGAGACTTATATACTAGAAGAAACGAAGGGAATGGAATTTGGATTGTCAAAGCTGAAGATATAGTTTCATCTGAAGCAATTGACGGAGAAGCATTTTTTGACCCTTCAAATGACAAAGTCTACAGGCATCCAACGTTCTATAAAATACCTGATGGTGTAAAGCATATTTAATGAAGAATGAACTTATAGATTATTGTTTAAGACTAGGAGATTCATCTTTAATATTAAGTCATAGAATTGCAGAATATTGTAGTAAAGCTCCTATTTTAGAAGAAGACTTAGCTATTACCAATGTTGGGTTAGACTTACTAGGACAAGCAGAAAATTTTCTAAATTATACTGCCAAATTAAAAGGCAACACTTCTGCTGATCTACTTACTTTTAAAAGAAGAGAAGGTGATTTCAGGTGTTTGCATTTAGTACAGACTCCAAACACTGACTTTGCTTTTATTCTAGCAAGACAGTTTCTTATGGATTGTTACCACCAAATTCTTTTCAATAAACTTTTAAATAGTAAGGATGAAACAATTTCAGGAATTTCAAAAAAAGCTATTAAAGAAGTAAACTACCATTTAGATAGAAGCAGTGACTGGATGAAAAGACTCGGCTTAGGAACTAAGGAAAGCAACGAGAGGATTCAAAATGCTATAAATGACCTTTGGATGTATACAGACGAATTATTTACAGATAATTCGACAGATTTATCAATGGATAAAAATAAAATTGCCCCATTAAGCAGTAGCCTTAAAAACGAATGGTCAGAGCTAGTGGTTAACACTTTGAAAGATTCAGAAATAGAGGTTCCTGAGAACATTTATTATTCTTTAAAGTATGGCAAAGATGGGTTTCATACAGAATATCTTGGATATATTTTAGCTGAAATGCAGCACCTACCCTTACTCTATCCAGATGCTACTTGGTAAGAGAGTTGTTTTTTAATTCCTTAAGCTTTACATAGCGAAGGAAAACTCCCATACTTGATAACTTACAAACTATAAATCCGGTTTTTCCATCTAAGATACCTCCTCTTAAAAAAAAGTCTCTAAAAAATCTAAAAGCAGGTTTTACTAAGAAGTGAAAGAGACTAGGATTCTGTCCTTTTTCAAAATGATCTTTAGCACTCCAAGTGGAATATTGGTCCCATTTTTTTAAATAATGGGCAGTATTTTTAAATGTGAAATGCAGGAGAGGGTTTGACAAATTACCAATTTCACCACTGTAAGAAATTTCAGAATGCACTTTTTTATCTTCATATCTACACTCTTTTTTAAATAGTCTTACAACTTTGTCTCCCTGCCAACCTGAGTATTTAATTTTTTTACCCATAAAATGATTGATTCTTCTTATCCAATATGCTTTATGCTTTGGATTAGAAGTTTTCCATTTTAGAATTTCATCTTTTAGTGAAACACTTAGTCTTTCGTCGGCATCTAATAAAAAGATCCAATCATTGTTAGCTTGTGGGATAGCCCAGTTTTTTTGCGAGGCAGAATATTGATATTCTCGCTTAATAATTTTTACTCTTTTTTCTAAGGCCAGTTCTACTGTTTTATCCGTACTAAAGGAGTCCACAACAATAATCTCATCCGCCCAAGAAACACTTTCAATTGCCTGAAGAATATGATCTTGTTCGTTAAATGTTGGTATTATAGCTGTAATCTTTAACATGCAAAATTTGTTTGACAAAGGTACGATATTATCATATTTTTGTGTGAATATTTGGGAAATAACCCTTGATAAAAGTATTATTACATTTTTACAATTTAAATATGAAATATAACTTAAGCGAAATAACAGAGCTAATAAAGAACAGAAGAACTATATACCCTAAGTTCTACAGTTCTAGAAAAGTTCACAAAGAAATTATTGAACATTTAATAAGAAATGCAACTTGGGCTCCAACTCACGGAAACACACAGCCCTGGAGATTTAAAGTTTATAGAGAAAAAAGTCGAGGGGAATTAAGTGAAAAGCTTGGTGAGCTTTATAAAAAACTGACTCCAGAAAATTTATATAAAGAAGAAAAACTAAACAAAATTATGGCAAGACCATTTCTTTCTTCTGTTGCAATTGTTGTATGTATGGAAAGAGGAAATAATGAGAAAATTCCAGAAATTGAAGAGGTAGAGGCTGTAGCTTGTGCCATTCAAAATATGTGTCTTACCGCTACTGCTTATGGGTTGGGTTCGTTTTGGTCTAGTCCAAAAATCATTTATTCTAAGGAAATGAATTCCTATCTAAATTTAAGAGAGCAAGACAAGTGTTTGGGTATTTTATATCTTGGCTATACTAGTATTGACTGGCCAAAAGGCCAAAGAAAACCAATAGAATATTTAACAGACTGGCATGATTAAAACAAAATAAATGGACAATTTAGATGAAGGTCTGATTAAATTAGTTAATCATAAAGATCACCCAACTAATAAAGCTTACAAGGTTTTTTTCTTTTATAAAAAACACGAAGCTGAACATTTTAAAAACCTACTTTTAAAGGAAAATATTCACTTTGAATATGCAGATGAGCCTAATAAAAGAGGAGAAATATTTTTGTTTGGGATTAGAAAAACTGACAATCAAAAAGTTCTTGAGCTTAATTACAAAACAATTGGTGAATTTAGATCTCGATTTATTTCTCAGTCTTGGGCTCAATATGCAGTAATAATATTAAGTTTTTTAATTGTTATTTTTGCAGTAATTTCTTTTTATAAAAACAAATAGAAGTTGACTAAAAAACACCTTATAGTATTATTATTCTTGATGGTTATTTCTAGCTTTTTTGGTCAAAAAAAAGATGAAAAAAATAGACAAGTAGGTTTTTTAGTAGGCTCTTTGGTCCCGATTAATTATTTTGGGGTTGGTCCATTAGAAGTGTCTGAAAATAATTCTAGTATTTCACTAAAAAACGAACTAGGATACAGCTTTGGAATGCTATTAAAAACTGATTACTCCAAAAAAATAAGTTTAGAAACTGGAATAGTTTTTTGTCAAAGAAATTTCAAGTTAACTGGTTTAACCTCTAACCAAGCCAGTATTTTAAGAGATACCAGTAGTTTTGGATATATTAATTATTCTTCACCTATAAAAGGGATAATTTATGTTCAATTAAATAAATATTTATTTATGAGAAACTCTATTGGTTTTAATATAGACTTCTATGCTTCTTCTGTAGCAAGTGAAGGAGATAACTTTCTTATAAACCATTACTCAGAAAGAGCAAGATGGATCAACGGATCATTAAGTGGAGAACTTGGAATTGAAAAAAGAAGTAGTAAAATTGGCACATTTTATATTGGAGCTGAAGTAAATATTCCTATATCATCAATTGCGGTAACTAGAATAAAGTTTTTTTATGATAGACCAATCTATGATAGATATGAACAAATATTTTTGAGAGGAAACTTTTTTGGGATTAAATTAAAATACTATCTACCAGTAGAAATGGAAAGTGAAAAAAAAGAGGACTAAAGCTTTCTATTAACTTCTACCTCTTCATATGCTTCTACAACGTCTCCAACTCTAATATCATTATACTTGGCAATGTTTAGACCACATTCATAACCATTCTTTACTTCTTTTACATCGTCTTTGAATCTTTTTAAAGAACCTAGCTCTCCTGAATAAACAACAATTCCCTCTCTAATTATTCTTACCTGATGGTTTCTATTAATTCTACCATCGGTTACGTAGCACCCTGCAATAGTTCCAAATTTAGTTATTTTGAAAGTTTCTCTTATTTCAGCTGTTCCTACAATTTCTTCTTTGAACTCTGGAGAAAGCATTCCTTCCATAGCTTCTTTAATTTCTTCAATCGCCTTATAGATTATAGAATATAGTCTTATATCTATTTCTTCTTTTTCAGCTATTTTTCTAGCTCCAGCAGATGGTCTTACTTGAAACCCTATAACAATAGCATCTGAAGCTGATGCTAATAAAATATCTGATTCTGTAATTTGCCCTACTGCTTTATGAATAATATTAATTTGAATAGATTCTTGAGATAATTTTAATAAAGAATCTGAAAGTGCTTCAATAGAACCATCTACATCTCCTTTTACAATTACATTAAGCTCTTGGAAATCTCCCAAAGCGATTCTTCTACCAATTTCATCTAAAGTGATATGCTTGGTAGTTCTAAGACCTTGTTCTCTTTGAAGTTGCTGTCTCTTAGAAGCTATTTGCTTCATTTCCTTTTCATCTTCCAGCACATTAAAAATGTCTCCAGCGCTTGCTGCACCATTCATCCCAAGAACAGAAACTGGTCTTGACGGACCTGCCGATTCTACAGTTCTCCCGCTCTCATCATGCATGGCTTTTATCTTACCAAATTCTTTACCTGCAATTAATGTATCTCCAACTTTCATTGTACCATACTGAACAAGAAGTGTTGTTACATAACCTCTTCCTTTGTCTAAGGAAGCTTCAATAACTGTCCCTTTTGCATCTGTATCTGGATCGGCTTTTAATTCTAACAGTTCAGATTCTAAAAGAACTTTTTCAAGCAATTCATCTATTCCAGTACCATTTTTTGCAGAAATTTCTTGGCATTGGTATTTACCTCCCCAATCTTCCACCAGAATATTCATTGCTGATAATTCTTCTTTAATTTTATCTGGATTAGCTGTAGGCATATCGCACTTATTTAAAGCAAATACCATAGGAACTCCTGCAGCTTGTGAATGATTAATTGCCTCTTTTGTTTGTGGCATTACTCTATCATCGGCAGCAATAATAATTATAGAAACATCTGTTACTTGAGCTCCTCTAGCTCTCATTGCAGTAAAAGCTTCATGGCCAGGTGTATCTAAAAAGGTGATTAATTTATTATTATGTTTTACAGAATAAGCTCCAATATGTTGGGTAATCCCACCTGCTTCACCCGAAGTAACATCTGCACTTCTTATATAATCTAATAAAGATGTCTTACCATGATCAACATGCCCCATTACTGTAACAATTGGAGGTCTGTCCTGCATGTTTTCAGGGTTTTGAGTGTCTTGAACAACTGAAGCAGTTACATCTGCACTAACGAATTCTACAGTAAAACCAAACTCTTCTGCAACCATAGTCAAGGTTTCTGCATCCAGTCTTTGGTTTATGGAAGCAAATATCCCTATTGACATTAAGGTGCCAATCACATCATTTGGAGACTTAGACATCATTGAAGCTAGTTCAGATACCGATACAAACTCTGTAAGTTTTAAAGTACTTTTTTCGTGTTCAGTAATTAATTCTTCTATCTCCATTTTATCAGAAACTGCCTGTCTTTTTTCACGTCTAAGTTTTGAAGATTTAGATTTCCCTTTGCTGCTTAGTCTTGCTAAAGTTTCTTTAATTTCTTTTTGGATTTCTTCTGGTGTTGGCTCAGTTTTTTGAGGTGGTCTAGAAGATCTTTTTTGGTCTTTAAAAGCTTTTTTTCCAGCATTCTCTACATTTACTTTTTTAATTCTTTTCCTCTTTCTCTTATTGGGGTCCTCATCTAGAGGGGGTTTTGCTTTCACGGGAGTTTTTGGCAACTCAATTTTACCGAGAACTGTTGGCCCAGAGAGTTTCTTAATCTCTGCTTTAATAGTTTCAGATTTTTGAACAGATTCTTCTTTATTTGCTGAAGATTCTTCTAATTTTTCATCTGACACTACTTTTTCAGCAGTTTCATCATTAACTCTTTCAGCTGGCTTCTCTTTGGGGGTAAGATCAATTTTCCCAAGAACGGAGGGGCCGGAAAGCTTGTCTGCTGTGGCAATTATTTTTTCAATATTCTTTTTGGGCTCTTGCTTATTTATAGAAATTACTTTTCTTTCGGTCTGTTCTATAACAACATTATCTGCTTTTTCTTTTTCAAATTTTTCTTTTTGAAATTCTTGTAATAAAAGCATATACAATTCTTCACCAATTTTAGTATTTGGATTGGGGCTAACGTCTTTATTTTGTGAACTAAGAAATTCAACGATGGTAGAAATACCAACATTCAACTCTCTTGCAACCTTACTTAGCCTTTTTAATATTGCCATAATATTTGTTGTTTCTAACTAGATTTTATTTATCAAATTCAGAGGTTAAAATCTTTATAATTTCATCAATTGTTTCTTCCTCTAAATCTGTTCTTTTCACTAAATCGGTTTTACCAATTTCTAAAACACTTTTAGCAGAATCACAACCAATAGCTTTTAATTCATCAATAATCCAATCGTCAATTTCATCTGTAAATTCATCTAAATCTACATCGTCAATATCTTCTGCTCCTTCTCTATAAACATCTATCTCTAGCTCTGTTAACTTTGAAGCTAATTTAATATTGTGACCGCCTTTTCCAATAGCTTTTGAAACTTCATCTGGTTTTAAAAACACTTCAACTCTAGTCTGATCGTCGTTAATTTTCATATTGGTAATCTTGGCTGGATTCAATGCCCTTTGAATTAACAACTGTAAATTAGTGGTCCATGGAATAACGTCGATATTTTCATTTCTCAACTCTCTAACAATACCATGAATTCTTGAACCATTCATCCCAACACATGCTCCAACAGGATCAATACGATCGTCATAAGACTCTACTGCCACTTTTGCTCTTTCTCCCGGATTTCTAACAATTTTTTTAATGGTTATAAGACCATCGAAAACTTCAGGGACTTCTTGCTCGAATAGCCTTGCTAAAAACTCCGGAGCTGTTCTGGATAAGATTATAACAGGATTGTTATTTCTTAAATCCACTTTGGAAACTACTGCTCTTGTGGTGTCCCCTTTTCTAAAATAATCCGATGGAATCTGCTCTGTTTTAGGTAAAATTAATTCATTGCCATCATCGTCCAATATTAGAATTTCTCTTTTCCATATTTGGTAGACTTCTCCATTGACAATATCTCCAACTCTTTCCTTATATTTTTGGTAAATACTGTCTTTTTCTAATTCTAAGACTTTAGACGCTAAATTTTGTCGTAATGATAAAATATTTCTTCGTCCAAAATCTTCGACCTTTACTTCTTGTGAAACATCTTCTCCAATTTCAAAATCTGGTTCAATTTTCAAAGCCTCAGAGTATTTAATTTGAGTCCCTTCATCTTCAAAGTCCTCATCTTTGACTATTTCTCTGTTCAGCCATATCTCTAAATCACCTTTGTCGGGGTTAATAATGACATCTACATTGTCATCTGAACCATATTTTCTTTTTAGAGTAGCCCGAAAAACATCTTCTACTATTCTCATCATGGTGACTCTGTCAATATTCTTTAGTTCTTTGAATTCTGAAA